>OIXY01000224.1_pt1 | contig 15150 bp, 9 predicted proteins | sample 1588051 | NCBI WGS metagenome assembly OIXY01 (sample SAMN03283247) | human gut metagenome | biome: human-associated habitat; material: feces | host: Homo sapiens | place: Peru | collected 2012 | reverse complement strand
GTTACTTCCAGCGAATATTCCGAACCCTGCTGGAAGCGGGCGTACTGGCCCGACAGACCGCACTCGTTCTTCTCGTCCTGATAGGCACCGCCCAGTTCTGCGTATCGGTAGCAGGCATTCTGATGACTGGTGTTCTCGGAATATTGCACCATGCACGAAATGTTCTTGTCGCCAGCCTTCCATACACTCTGCTCTCCGTAAACCCACCAGGCACAGGTGGTCTTGCCCTTGGATTCATCGGCAGAAACCATTTCGCCATCCTCGTTGATCGGATATTGACGGGTATGAACGGCAACACCGGCAAAGTATTTCCTACCTTTATCATTATACTCCAACTGCGACATGTTGAAAATTCCATCCTTCTTCGGGCGAACCAGAAAAGGATTGTCGTGGGCTTTCCAGCCATTATATCCTGTACCATTATACAGACTGTTTCTGAAAGTCCATCCCCCCTTGGTTACATCAAAGTAAAGGGTCAAGCCTGAATATGGATAGTTGGCTATCGGATAGCTGGATGCAACGGTAGGGAAGATTCCCTCAGAACTGTTCAGGAAAAGTGCCGTAACATCAGAGGTAAAGAAATCCTCGTTCACGTTTCTCACACCTACAAACAGATGGCCCGAATTCCACTCGTGCATGTAGCCCAGCACGGCAAGCATGGCGAAATTATTATCGGCATCTATGTTCGAAAATCCCTGCCAGTCATCAATAATGCCATCGTTGGTCTTTGCCACATGCAGCGTAGCCGCCTCGAACGAATCCTTTCCTTTTCCTATCGGAACACTCAGTTCCAATCTCAGCTGATTAATCAAATTGGTGTTCCTGTTCATGTCCCATTGCCATTCCGAAATATATTGTCCGTTAAAGTTCTGTGCATGAGCAAGGCAGATATTGATGCAGCCTAAAATAATAAAAATAATTCTCTTCATTTCTTAATGTTTTTGTATTGTTTCTTGTTCACTTACTCGCCGCTTGCGAGTATCTTTAATTCACGCTGCAAAGGTACTGGGTATTTCAAAATCCTGCAATACTTAATAATCGGTATTTTTATTTCTTCTAAATAAAAGGACTTTCTTTCTTATCCCCATTTCTAGGTATTTTTATTTCTTCTAAATAGTTAGGGTTCGGTCTGTCCCCCTATTTTCAGGTAGTAAGACGGTATAAACAATAATATTTTTTAAAAACTTTGCCTTATCAGATATTATTCGTACCTTTGCATTGTTTTAAAAAGTTTAATCAGTTAGAAATCAGTTTAATCAATTAGAAAATGAAGAAGATATTAAATCCATATTTGAACAAGGAGGGTTACAACTGCGTTTGCTGTGCCCCAAACAATCCTGTAGGATTGCATCTTGAGTTTTGGGAAGAGGGTGAGGATGTGCTTACCATCTGGAATCCCGGCGAGAATTACCAGGGCTGGATCAATACCCTGCATGGCGGAATCATCAGTATGCTGATGGATGAAGTGGCAGGCTGGGTTATCAACCGCAAACTGCAGACCACGGGTGTGACGATGCAGCTCAACGTGAAGTACAAGAAGCCTGTGATGACCACCGATTCTCAGATTACGGTGCGTGGTCACATCGCCAGTCAGCGCCGCAACATCGTCACCATCCACCTGACTCTGGAAAACTCCAAAGGTGAGGTTTGTGATGAGGGCGAAGCCATCTACTTTACCTTCGGTCCTGATAAAGCCAAGGAGATGGGGTTCGACAGCTGCAAGGTAGAGGGGGAGGAATAACTCCCCCCCCCACATCTGACAGGAAGCCCTATCTTATTACTCACATAACAAAGCGAAAAAAATGATATATATAAATTATTGCCACAAAAATAACATATCCGATAGCAAAATGTCATTTTTAAGGCTAAAAATAAGTGGTTGACCCATATCAAGAAAAACATATTGCAATGATATTTCTCGGCAAAAGATGCCGTTATTCGATAAAAAAGTGTTAACTTTGCACTCGTATTTAAGGAATAACAAATAATAAATTTTAAAAAGGTTAATAATTATGATGACTATTTTTACAATGGCTTTCGCCGCAGTTATGTTTTCAGGTATGGTTCTTTGCATGGGCATGTTCTTGAAACACGTAGTAAACTCAATTCCAGAAATGACTAACATGAGCCATTCTGTTAGCTTGAGCAAGTAAGAATAGAACACTACGATATATAATATATATATATGAATCACTTTAGAAATAGAGAGAGATTTATATAAAGATGGGGCGGGTTCTTTTTACGGAACTCGCCCCTCTTGCTTAATATTCCATCGAGAAGGCGATACCTCTTCGCTCTATCCTGGTTTTTGCTCTTTTTACGAGAATCTTGACAAAAAAATATCAAGAAATTCCTCGTTTTCCCCCTTTCATTCTGCCTTTTCTCCCTCTTATTTTTGCCTTCAGAAGGGGTGAAAAGTGCCATCGGAACCACTTTTTCTTGCTCCTAAGAGTATTTTTCTCCTTCTTTCTCTGAAAAAATACAATCCAGCTTTTCTTGTCATTTTTGCTTGGGTAATGTAATTTTCTGTTGACAATGGAGTCTGGCTATTTAGTGGATAAGGTCGTTAAGGTCATTAAGGTCAAGGTCATTATCGGTCATTAAGGTTTTCCAATCCCTTAAAAGTCCTTTACGATTTGCCATGAAAAACTCCTTTGCTAAAAGGGTATTTTATGGGTTAAAATCCATGTTTTATAAGGGTAAAATACCGCTTTTTTCGGAAAAGTGTGGTTTCCAACCCCTATTTTCATAGAAAAAGTGTAGTTTTCGCCCCTTGTTTTTATAGGAAAAGTGTATTTTTGATTTCTTTGGGCATTACTTATCTGCCTATTTATTATATAATGTGTATAGAGCTGAAGGAGATTTCTGCCTGGTGCCTTGCCAGTCAGCGCCGCAACATCGTCACCATCCACCTGACTCTGGAGAATTCCAAAGGCGAGGTTTGTGATGAGGGCGAAGCCATCTACTTCACCTTCGGTCCTGATAAAGCCAAGGAGATGGGATTCGACTGCTGCAAGGTAGAGGGGGAGGAATAAAAAACGAAATAGCGGTTGCCTTTCGAGAGGTCAACCGCTACTACAATATTTTAGGAAATATTTGAAGACTATTTATGATTACATGGATGGAAGACTTGTTATCCTTGGATAATTTAATATGTCACGAAATGCAAAAGTATTCGTGAAATTATTTAATAACAGCTCGAACATTCAATCCATGGGAACGAGCTGCTGTATCCCAATTATTGTAAAAGGCTCCATTTCTACCATATAGTAATATATAAGCTAGACTTTGTTCTTCTATTTCAGAAACTAGGGTTGAACTCCAAATCCAACAACCTCCTCGAGCATGAGTAGAGTCGGTTCTAAAATTTCCTGCAGGAAAATAAATGTTTCCGCCATTCGGACCTATTAAATAAACTCCAGATTTACCGCTAGATGACCATTTGAATGAACAAAAATCTACAAGTTCTTGTATTTGTTTTTTAGTCGGCATTTTCCAATTTCCGCCCCACTTCATATGTGCAACATCATATTGTGAGCCAGAGATGTCGGAACCAATGTCCTCAAACTCATATCCTTTTACGATATGTGCATTCTCGTAATAATAAGGATGACAATACTTGTAAGTCTTACAGCCATAAATATCTTTTGGCTCTAATTCCCCCCATGCATAAAACTCCCCTTTTTGTGTTGGTTCACTTGCTCCTATATTACAACATGCCCATTTGGTTCCACTAGGTAATCCTAAGTCTATCACATGTGGATGATTTGAATCAGGACAATTAAGAGTTGAATATATTAGGCTGTATTCTTGAGCATTTGTATATAAGTAATCACTATATCCATTATATAGTACATAACAGTAAAGAGTAACTGTTGAACTAATTTCATTACGATAATATGAATAGCGAGTATCTGTATATGATTTTCCGAATTTCATTAAAGAAACACGTTTGAAATTTCCATTAGAATCCTCATAAATATACCCCCAATCTTCAATACCTGTCAAATCTTTTATTTTTGCTGTTACGGCAACATTGAATTTGTAATCATATGCTTTACCATTATCATAAAAAGATGAATTCGAATACTCGGAATTAATAACCTTAAATTCTGTTATTTCTGCCATTGTATTAATAATATCAGCTTTTGGATTGGCAATGATATTATATTTCCAAATATTTACTTTTGGATAGATAGTATATCTTGTATTGAGATTTAAATTTATAAAAGTGTGCGATAAAGTCCTAACGTTGCTTGTATAGTTTGTTTTATCACTATAATCTGCAACTTCATTATGGTTTTCATCATATAATTTATAACCAACAGTAAGTGGCAACATACACTTACCGGACATTTCGGTAAAGGCTTTTGCAGAATTGAAGGAATCATAGGTAAATTTTGTATTCGAAAATATTGGGACAATATTTCTTTTTTCTGAAGTTTTAGATAACTCCCAAGACTTGCTTATACCTAAAGTTGCAACAGATGCTTGAAATGAAGCATTTGCAAATGGTCCAAATTCTATGCTGGAACTTTTTAAACGTTCATAGAGTTTTGTTTCTTTTTGAGAATTCTCAACATCTTCGTTGCGAAGAACAAAATTACTACTTAATTGATATCCATATTCACCACGCACACAGGCTTTTGCTATGTCTCTACTTGCTAGATTGAATCCAGTTTCAATAAAAGCACCTGCTGCTATACTGCCATCGATACAGCCATCCATTTCTGTGGATTGTGAAGAAAGATGTCCCCCCAATGCGGGTTTAATTAAACTGCCATTAATACTGCTATAATCAAACGCCATACCAAAAGAATAATTTCGGGTGGCTTTAATAGAAGCTGTAATAACAGCATTGGCACGGAAGAACAAACCCGGCATAATGTAGAAATTAACAAGATTGGCAGTCTGTGGTATAGGGTAGCGATATTCTGTATTACGGAAATCATGAGAGTAATTAATACCACCATAAACGGATTCGTTAGAAGTTACTTCTAAATTTCCTGTTATAGAACAATTAAAATATGTTCCATATCTTTCACCTACAATAAGGAAAGAATGAATACGAAATGTCGGCTGTATGGTTACTGACGAATTTGTGCCGCCCTGTAATGCGAGTTCTCCATCAGAAGCGATTCCTAAACTGATCTCATTGGTACAATTTTTAGTAAATGGACCAAGTTTAAAAATGGAGCCACTTGGCTTATATGCAGAACGCTGAATGCCATCATTAGACACATTTCTTGTTTTAAGATTTCCATTTGCATCACCATATGTGGTTGAAACATTACAAAATGAATCAAACAATTCTTCAATATATGCTTGTTTACAAACGATATTTATTGAATTGATAGACGAGGTTGACTCAATTTTTGAAACAATGCCGGAAAAGCCATCAGGTAAAACGTCACATCCTTTCAAAAGGACAAGTTTGTTTCCAACTTTTGGAATAATACTGGAAGGAATATCTGCTCTTAATTTGAGTGTAAGGCTGTCAACTCCGATGACATAAGGTAATAGATTGTCTTCAATTTTTCTCACATCATTTTTGTAAACAGTAGGTGGAGTTACAAAACTTACACTATCAATGACAGATAAAGGTATACGATATACGGAATCAACAGTCCATACTTCTTGCACTATAAAATCCTTGCAAAAAGTACTATCAATATCAATATGTGAGTGTTTGATGCTATCTACATCATATTTTAGAAAAGCATTTATTATTCCATCATTCCTATATATGTACATAGCATCGTTTTGTGCCATTAGTTTGCATAAACTTATGGCAAAAATCATTATTGTAAGTATAATTCTTTTCATCGTTTATAGATTTTAAATGTTATTGATTCAGATTTCAATATGTATACAGATTTAGCTGATTTAGTAAAAGATAAATGTATATATCCTTTGCTATTTGTTTTACCACAAGCGACAAGTTTCCCTTCTATTGTATACAGTGAAACATTTGTTTGTGGTGATAAATTGAATGCCTTTAAATCATTCTCTCCCCAAACGAATAATGTGCCTATCTTTTTATTCTCATCTATTCCGGAAATACTGACATTCGTGTAGGTAAATTTTGTTATTTCTGAAGCTGAATAGTGGATTTCATTCATTTGTGTCGCCACAACTATATCTTCATTTAAAAAAGTTACTATAGGCAACTCTTCTAATAAAATGGTAACATCATTACCTGATTTTGTATGTATTCTTAGTGCATTCTCTGAAAATGCCAATAAAGAGGATGCTATAAGTAATAAAAATAGCAATACATATTTCTTTTGCATAATTTTAGTTTTACATAAAAAGGCGTGTAACCGTTCCAATGCCTGTTTCCCTTTTAGGTTACCGCCAAGTGACCTGCACGTACAACAAGCACGGAACAGTTCACGCCTATGTGCGTGAACCTTCCTACTGCTTGTTCTCGTACGTTGAAAATTGGCGGTATTCAAAGGGGAGAGAACAAGAGCATAAAAGCTCAATATCCAAAAAGTATAGAACGGAAACGCTTGGTTAAAAATTTGAGGCAAGCCTCAGTTTAATACTCTGTTTTAGGAAAGGCGTTTCTTGGAATTGCACAGTCCTTAGCGTTTCATTCTTGTGTTATGTCTGTTTCTTATTTTACATTATTTTTAGTTTGACAATCAGTGAACTATTACTATCAAAAGAGGGTGAGTCATAAGTATATGACAAACCCTCTTTATGAGTTTGAGTGCAAAATTAAACAAAAATCTTGGCAATAAAGAATTTACTATGAATTATTAACGCAAAATAGCGCAATAATCGCAGTAATACCATCTCTCTCTCTTCTATTGCAACAGATCTCTTCCTCCCGTATCTTCAAGAATCTTCATTTGCTGGATGGCTATCTGGTTGAGTTTGATTAATCGCTCAGATTGTGGCATTCCATCGTTGATAAACACTGCGTTGAGGTTCTCCATGTTTGAGAGACAGATGAGTTCATTGATGCTGGCATAATCTCGAATGTTGCCTTTCTTGTCGGGATTCTGTTCACGCCATTGTCTTGCTGTCATTCCGAACATGGCGATGTTTAAGACATCTGCTTCATCGGCATATTTCAGGGCTGCCTGTTCACGAGTCACTTCGGCAGGGATAAGATTTACCTTGATAGCATCCGTATGAATACGATAGTTAATCTTAGACAACTCACGCTTGGCAGACCATGCTAGTTGTTTTTGCTCGTCTGCTTTGAGGCGTTGGAACTCACGTACGAGATACAGCTTGAACTCAACTGACACCCATGAGGCAAACTCAAATGCAATATCCGAAACGGCATAAGTACCTCCGTATCGCCCAGAAATAGCTTTTATACCAATCGCATTGGTGGATTCCACCCATTTACTTGGCGACAAGGTGAAAGCATTCAACCCTGCCTCCTTTCTAAACCCCTCGAATTCGAGGGGGTTAAAGTTTGGATTGTATAAGCTTTCCCATATTCCAAGAAATTCTATTGTATTGCGATTTCTCATCCAATTGCCTATTACGCCATTAGGATCCTCACCGTTCTTCTGCCTTGCGATGTCCGTAATGCAGATATAATCAATCCCATCCTTGTTGATGGTCTTAATGTTTTGGTCTTTTACGATTAATTTTGCCATTTTGTACTTGCATTTTTTCTGATGCTTATATTCGATGCAACTCCCTCATCTGAGAGAGCTGCATCGAATATTCTTTTTATCCAAAATTCCCATCTCCGTCTCCATCAGAAGATGATGAACCTCCACCTGTCGTTGAGCCACCACTTGATGAAGAGCCGGAGCCACTGCCGCCTGGCTTGGTGCTATCACCTGCTGAACCGCCCGATGTGGAAGTTGCGGTAGACTTTTGGTTGAGCACCTCACGCTTATAGTGAGTGATTTCCGTATTAACGTAATCAATGAATGCGGTGTAATCCTTCTCGCCAAAGACCAGGGCGAGGGCATTCACCATTTTTACCAATGCACGATAAGCATCATCACTGGCTGTGCGGGCGGTCTTCAATGCTCCTACTGTTATGCCCATCTTCTCGTTGGTGCGCTGCAGGGTGAATGTTCTTACTCGCTCGTTGGCTTCTTTCAGGTTGGTTACGAATGCTGTCAAGCCCAAGGTTGTGACTTGTGCAGAATACTTGTCTTCAAGGTCGGTGATGAAGTTGACCAGAAGACCTGTCTCCTTGTCGAGCTGGCCTGCGGTGTTGATCTTGTAGTCTTTGATATGCTGTGAGAGAACCTTTGCAGCCTGTGCCATTTCGGCAACTGGCATGGCGAGGAAACCTTCGACAGCTTTCTTGTAGCCGGCGTATAGAGCGTCACGGTCGTTGTCAGCCTTGGCTATATCATCAGTCAAGAGACTTTTCTGTGAAATTTTCAAGGCTTCGTCTTCTGCTGTAACTGCAGCCTTGAATTTACTGACGAGTTCCGAAGCCTTTTCTTTGACGGCAGTGTCGGCTTCGGCACGTGTAAGAATGTTACTGACAAACGTGAAATGCGCACCATTGTTCATGCGCTGGATGTTGATGTCTAAAATCTCTTTCATGATGTTGAGGATTTTAATTTGACAAATCGTTATGTGCGTTGTCGGATTTATCCGATTGCAATGGCTAAAATATAAAAAATATTGAGAAAACCGCCACTTTATTGCGAAAAAATTATCATATTGTGAGAAAAAGATAGTTTTTCCCAATAAAAATAGACTTTGATGCTGGTTTTGGGGATGTTTTGAAACTAAATGTTGCCATAAACTGGAATCAACAGACATTTTTACATTTCGCGGGCATGGAAACTGAAATCAGAACATCCAACGGCTCTTAAAAGTGGTCTTTGATTGCAATCTATTGCTTCAATGAGGTAAAAAATGGCTGTTGATTGCAATCATCAGTCCCAACGATTCTTGAAAACATGTGTTGTTTGCAATCAAAGGCTCCAACGAGGTTTAAAGTATCTGTTGATTGCAATCTATACCTTTTTCTTCTTTCAATCTCAGCCTCTGCAAATTGTTTTCGTAGGAAAAGTGTATTTTTTAGCCCCTGTTTTCGTAGGAAAAGTGTAGTTTTTGCCCCTCGTTTTCATAGGAAAAGTGTATCTAAGTAGGGGATAAAATAATGGCAGGTTCCAAATTAATGCATCAGGAACCTGCCATTTTCTATCATTTTACGCTAATCTCAGTCTCAGCGAATTAAGCACTACGCTTACGCTGGAGAAGGCCATCAGGGCACTTGCCCACATTGGGGTTATCTGGAAATCAATGCCGAAGATATGAAGGGCTCCGGCTGCCAACGGGATGCAGATGATGTTGTAGATGAACGCCCAGAAGAGATTCTGCCAAATCATGTGAACCGTCTTCTGGCTCAGTTTTACGGCTTCCGGAAGTGCCAGAAGGTCGTCGCTCATCAGCGTAATCTGCGCCACATCCATCGCCACATCCGTTCCCTTTCCTATCGCCATGCTCACGTTGGCAAGGGCCAGGGCCTGGGTGTCGTTGATTCCGTCGCCCACCATCGCTACCTGCTTGCCTTCGTCCTGAAGTTTCTTTACCAATGCCTGCTTGTCGCCAGGCAGCACCTTACTCTCGTAATGCTTGATGCCGGCTTTCTCAGCCCAGTAGTGAGCCGCTTCCTCCTTGTCGCCACTCATCATATAAACCTCTATTCCCCTTTCCTGCAACTGCTTCATTGCTTCCTGGGCATGAGGCTTGAGGGTCTCTCTCGTCTCCAGATCCAAATCCTCCTGCTTGGTGAAATCGATGTTCTGGTTAGGAATGGTGAGGGTGCCGGTCTTGTCGATGACGAGGGCGTTGATCTTGTGGAGATTCTCCAGCGCCGACGCATCCTTGATAAGGATCTGCTTCTGTGCAGCCTTGCCGATGCCTACCATCAGGGCGGTAGGAGTAGCTAAGCCCATGGCGCAAGGACAGGCGATGACCAATACGGCTACGGCTGAAAGGATGGCCTGCGGAAGAGCAGCGTTGCCGCCTATCAGCCACCATATTAAAAAGGTGATGAGGGCGATGGCTGCCACGGCTGGAACGAAAATCAGAGCCGCCTTATCCACGATGCGCTGCACGGGTGCCTTACTGCCCTGCGCCTCCTGAACCATGCGGATGATGTGTGCCAGGGCGGTGTTCTCGCCAATCTGCTTGGCTCTCATGCGGAGCTTTCCCTGACTCGGAATGGTGCCAGCCAGCACGTTGTCGCCTGCCTTTTTCATCGCCGGAGTCGGTTCGCCGCTGATCATCGCTTCATCTACATAGGCAGCATCGGGAGTCATGAAACTCTCTGCCTGGGTAACCACGCCATCCACCGGAATCTTCTCGCCGGCTCTTACCTCTATCATGTCGCCTATCTGAATGGTGGAAATCGGAACTTCCTCCATCTTGTAGTCGTTGGTGCCTTCTATCTTCTCGTAAGTCACCAGTCGGGCGGTTTTCGGCTGCATTCCCATCAGTTGTCGGATGCTGCTCGCCGTACTGTCTTTCGCTTTTTCTTCCAGGCATCTGCCGGTCAGCACGAAGGTGATAATCATCACGGAAGCATCGAAATAAGTGTGCCATTCAATGCCTCTCGCTCCCCAGACCATTTCGCCGAAGAAGGTGTTGAAGGTGCTGAAGAGGAAGGCGATGAGGGTGCTGAGTGCCACGAGCGAATCCATGTTTGCCGTATGATGAAGGAGCTGCTTCCAGGCGGAAACATAAAACTGCTTGCCGCAGTAGAGCAGGTTGGCGAGTGCCAGGAGCAGACAAATCTGGTTGGCGAATGAACTCGAGTGATGAGCCGAGGCAACGCCATCTGAAATCATATTCTGTTCCGTGCCCAGGGAAATCCAGCCCATTGAGAAACTCATGGTCAGGATGGCGAAGAGCCAGGAAGCGAGGGTTCGGCGGCGCAGGAGGGTGAACTCACGGCGGTTGATTTCCTCCACGCTTCTGTCGTTTTCGATAACGAGGTCGTAGCCGGCGTTGCTGATTTCCCGTTTCATATCTTCCAGGGAGATGATGTCGGGGTTATAATCTACCAGGGCAGTTCGGCTCGCCAGGGAAACCGAGGCGGAGTTGATGCCTTCTAGCGACTGCAGCTTCTTTTCTACATTGGCAGAGCATACGCTGCAAGCCATGCCTATTACTGGAATTGTTTTCTTCATCTGTTTCTTATATAAATGTTCTGAATACTATAAGCAGAAGTTTTGATATCTGCTTTTCAGCCTGCAAAATTACATATTAATTATGACCCCCGCAAGATTTATGGAAGAAATATCCCGATGGATAGATGAAAATCACTATAATAAGGTAGATGAAAAATGCGATGGTTCAGGTAAGGGCACAAAAAAAGGCAGATTCCAAACTGTCTTGGAATCTGCCTCAATCATTTATGGGAGATGATTATTTGACTTCGATATTCTTTGTAGTCTTAGCCTCCTCCTTAGGAGTAAGCTTTGGAATCTCAACCTCAAGAACACCATCAGCTACCTTAGCTGAAATCTTCTCACGGTCGGCATCCTCAGGGAGAGTGTAACACTGCTGGTAGTTGCTGTAAGAGAACTCGCGGCGCAGATAGTGCTCGTGCTTGTTTTCATCCTTGTGCTCCATCTTGTTCTCGATGGCGATGTTCAGATTACCGTCGTTGTCGATGTTTACGCGAACCCATTCTTTCTTTAAGCCAGGAGCTGCAACCTCCATGGTGTAATTCTTCTCGCTCTCCTTTACGTTGATGGCTGGAGCGGTAGCATTCATACGTGGCATTACGTCTGTATTAAAGAATGCATCATCAAAGAAGTTACTCAACCAATCTGAATTATTATTTCTACGTGCTAACAACATAATTAAAACCTCCAAATTTTATTTTACTCGTCCTCTCGGTTCCTTACGGCTCCGTCGGGATTTCTGTTTGTTAATATTCTTGTTATTTCTTTTGCTTCCGCCTCGAAACTCCGTCGTTCTTCCGAACTCCTTTATCTTTCAGCTTCAGCTTTCACTCTCTGTTTTTGCAACTAATGTGCCAGCGGACGAAAAGTGGTAATCTTGGCACGAAAGGATAAATATTTTAAACTTTTCTGCCAGATGATGCGGTTATCTCAATAAAAAAGTGTAACTTTGTCACCAACTTAAAAATCAAAGCATAAACTGAATAAAATATAAAAGATCAATGAAGAAACAACTACTTTCTATGGCGATGCTGATGGCGATGTCGCTTTCTGCCAGCGCCCAGCAGCTTCTTCCTTATCAGAATCCGAACCTTTCTGTTGAGGAGAGAGCCAACGATTTACTTTCCCGTCTTACCCTGGAAGAGAAGACGAAGTTGATGATGGATACTTCGCCAGCCATCGCCCGATTGGGCATTCCGCAGTTCCAGTGGTGGAACGAGGCGCTGCACGGAGTGGGGCGAAACGGATTCGTTACCGTTTTCCCTATCACGATGCACATGGCGGCTTCGTGGGACGATACCTTATTATATAAGGTGTTTACTGCCGTGAGCGATGAGGCGAGAGCCAAGGCGCAGGAGGCGAAGAAGAGCGGCAACATCAAGCGCTACCAGAGTCTGAGCTTTTGGACTCCGAACATCAATATCTTCCGCGACCCACGATGGGGACGTGGACAGGAAACCTATGGCGAGGACCCTTATCTGACAACTAGAATGGGACTTGCCGTGGTGAATGGCTTGCAGGGACAGACCTTTGATGGCAAACCGATGTCGGCTCCGGGAGTTCTGGCTACGCCTTCCTCTCAGGCTCCCCAATACGTCAAGCTCCTAGCCTGTGCCAAGCACTTTGCCGTGCATAGCGGTCCGGAATGGAACCGCCACAGTTTCAATGTGGAGGATTTGCCAGAGCGGGATTTGTGGGAGACTTATCTGCCTGCTTTCAAATCGCTGGTGCAGGATGGAAATGTGGCTGAGGTGATGTGCGCCTATCAGCGCATTGACGGAGCGCCTTGTTGCAGCAATGCCCGATATGAACGTCAGATTCTTCGTGACGAATGGGGATTCAAGGGATTGATTACTTCCGATTGCGGAGCCATCAACGACTTCTATGTGCCAGGCAGACATGGTACGGCGAAGACTCCGGCTGAGGCTACGGCGCAGGCGATTGGTGCCGGAACCGATGTGGAATGCGGAAGCGTTTACCGTTCGCTTCCTGAGGCGGTGAAGACGGGAATGATCAGCGAGGAAAAGGTGAACGAGAGCTTGAAGCGCCTGCTGGAAGCCCGTTTCCGTCTGGGCGATTTCGATCAGGACGAGCAGGTGGCGTGGACTCAGATTCCATCTTCCGTCATTGCCAGCGAAGCGCATAAGGAATTGGCGGAGAAAATGGCTGAAGAGGGCATCGTGCTTCTTCAGAACCGGAACAATCTCCTACCGCTGAAACCATCAGGAATGAAAATCGTAGTGATGGGTCCGAATGCCAACGATTCCATCATGCAGTGGGGCAACTATTCGGGTTATCCTACTTCTACCACAACCATCCTGCAGGGCATCAGAAAATATGTGAAGGACGCCAAGTATATTCCTGCCTGCACGTTGACTAGAAATGAGGTTTCTGAGAGCCGGTTCAATCTCCTGACTTCTGCCGATGGCGGCAAGGGCATGAAGGCTACTTATTGGAACAATGCAGAGATGAAGGGCGAGCCAGTGGCTACAGCCGTGATGACTTCGCCTATCAACCAGAGCAATGGCGGAAATACCGTCTTTGCACCGGGCGTGAACCTTACCAACTTCTCAGCCCGATATGAGGGCGTCTTCACTCCTGAACAGGATGAGGCCTTGAATATCAGAATGGGATGCGATGATGGTTACCGACTCATCATTGATGGCGATACAGTGGCAAATGTATGGAAGGGACGTGCCCGTGTACAGATGCTCAACAAGCCCATCTCCGTAAAGGCAGGAAAGCCGGTGAAGATTCAGGTGGATTATTTCCAGAAGACCGATATGGCGGTGATGCAGTTTGACATTGTGAAGAACTATACGCCAACTGAGTCTCAGCTTATGGCAGAGGTTGGTGATGCTGACGTGGTGGTATTCGTAGGCGGTATTTCTCCTAGTCTTGAGGGTGAGGAGATGAAGGTTTCCGAGCCGGGATTCAAGGGCGGCGACAGAACCGATATCGAGTTGCCGCAGGCTCAGCGCAAAGTGATGGAGATGTTGCACCGGGCAGGCAAGCGAGTGGTGTTCGTCAACTGTTCGGGCAGTGCCATCGCCATGGTTCCTGAAACAGAGAATGCGGAGTCTATCCTTCAGGCTTGGTATCCGGGCGAACGGGGTGGAGAAGCCGTGGCAAAGGTTCTCTTCGGCGAGGTGAATCCATCGGGTAAGCTTCCGGTAACCTTCTATAAGAGTACTTCCGATCTTCCTGATTTCCTTGATTATACGATGAAGAATCGTACCTACCGTTACTTCAAGGGTGAGGCTCTCTTCCCATTCGGTCATGGATTGAGCTATACATCTTATGAATATGGAAAGCCGGCATTGAAGAAAGTGAAGAGTGAAGAACGAAGAGTGAAGAATTCATCGGCTTATTCCTTGAGCTTCTCTTTACAGAACAAAGGCAATAGGGAAGGAACGGAAGTGGCGCAGGTTTACATCCGTAGAATGGATGATGCTGAGGGACCAATCAAGACCCTGAAAGCCTTCAAGCGCATTACTTTGAAAGCGGGCGAGAAGCAGCAGGTAACCATCAGTCTGCCTCGCCAGAGTTTCGAGGGTTGGGATTCCCAGACCAATACCATGCGTGTGGTTCCCGGCAAATATCAGCTATTCGTAGGTGGTTCGAGTGCTGAGGCTGCGAAGAATGTGATAGAAGTGAAAGTGAAATAAAATGCTGATATAAAAAGAGAAAGCTCGCTAAGATTTAGAACGTCTTGGCGAGCTTTTCTTTTGTCTTAACTCTTAAGCCTGCGAATTTTTTAGCAGTTTTTTCAAGAAAACGGACTTTGAATCATACTTTTTTATTATATTTGCAAGCGAAAATCGAATTGAACCTTGACTAAACGATAATATAGTTATGGAACAGAATTTAAAAACCATTTTTTATGCGATGGGTGCGATGATTCTTGCACCACAAACCCTCTGTGCTCAGTCTGTGAACATCGAAGGCTTAGACTCCTTGCGCTTATCAGGTTCGGTGGGTGTAGTGGAGCCTGAACTTCTGAAGAAGG
>OIXY01000222.1_pt1 | contig 15303 bp, 14 predicted proteins | sample 1588051 | NCBI WGS metagenome assembly OIXY01 (sample SAMN03283247) | human gut metagenome | biome: human-associated habitat; material: feces | host: Homo sapiens | place: Peru | collected 2012 | reverse complement strand
AATCAAGAGATATGCCAATTTCAGCCGGTCTGCGCTGTGCTTTGTGTAAAAATGGAGACACCGGAGCGTCAGCCAAGGCTCTGGCGTGTCTGCATAACAGATCATTTTTCATCGTGCAGGGTGCCGGTGCCGCCCTCCACCACGCCGTCATGCCTGAGCACGGCGGTAATGGTGCCAAAAAAGCACTTTACATCCAGCAAAAAGCTGATATGCTCTACATACCAGCCGTCCAGCTTTGCCTTTTCGGCAATTTCCAACTCGTCCCGGCCATGGATCTGCGCCCAGCCGGTCAGCCCCGGACGCACATCGTTTGCGCCGTACTTATCCCGCTCTGCCAGCAGGTCGTACTGGTTCCAAAGCGCCGGGCGCGGGCCGATGACCGCCATATCCCCTACAAGGATATTCCACAGCTGGGGCAGCTCGTCCAGACTGGTCTTGCGCAGAAAGCGTCCCATGCGGGTGATATACTGCTCCGGGTCATGCAGCAGATGGGTGGGCATATCGTGCGGGCAATCCATGCGCATAGTGCGGAATTTGAGGATCTGGAAATGCCGCTTGCCGATGCCCACCCGTTTCTGCCGGAAAAACACCGGCCCGGGAGAGTCCAGCTTGATGGCAGCAGCCAAAAGCAACAGCAGCCACGAAAGGCACAGGATGCCGCAGGCTGACAGCAAAAGATCCAGCAGCCGTTTGATCCGATTCCGATACATAAACAAAACTTCCTCCGTTTTCTACGGGTCTACCGCCTTATTATAGCAGTATGGGCAGCATTTTTCAATTGCAGGCTGTGCCCGGCGGGCGATATTTGCACTTTTGGGGCAAAAGGGGCGGCTTTACCTCTTGTTTTTTACCTAATATCGCGCTATAATAGGCAATTGCTATGTTCACACAAGGCTTAGAAGCTGTTTTCATAAGCGGGGTGTGCCGAACGACGAGAGTTTTTGCCCGCAGACAAGGCGATTTATCGCAGCAATCCTTGGTGGATTGCAAGGGAAAGCAACGCAGTATGCGAGCAAAAAGACCGTTCGAGCGGTGTGCAACGCTTATGAAAACGGCTTCTAACTATAGGAGGTAGATAACTCATGGCTACGACCAGCCGTTCTGCAGACCTGACCAGCGGGCCCATGCTGCAAAAGATCATCCTGTTTTCCGTGCCGCTGGCGGCATCCAGTATTCTGCAATTGCTGTTCAACGCCGCCGACGTTGTGGTGGTGGGGCGCTTTGCGGGCAGCACGGCGCTGGCTGCCGTTGGCTCCAACGGTGCGTTGATCAACCTGCTGGTCAACCTGTTCGTCGGGCTTTCGCTGGGTGCCAACGTGGTGGCAGCCCGGTGCTTTGGTGCCCGGGACGAAAAGGGCGTGCAGGATACGGTGCACACCGCCGTAGCGCTGGGTTTAGTCAGCGGCGTATTGCTGGCAGTGGTGGGCTTTTGCGCTGCGCGCGGCCTGCTGGAGCTGATGAGCTGCCCGGAGGACGTGATCGGCCTTTCCACCCTGTACCTGAAGATCTATTTTATCGGAATGCCCATGACCATGCTATACAACTTCAGCAGTGCACTGCTGCGGGCCGTGGGCGACACCAAGCGCCCGCTATACTGTCTGGCCGCTGCCGGTGTCATCAACGTGGTGCTGAATCTGGTCTTTGTCATCGGCTTTTCCATGAGCGTGGCAGGCGTGGCACTGGCCACCATCATCAGCCAGACCGTGTCCGCGCTGCTGGTGACCGGAATGCTCGTCCGGGAGGAGGGCGCACTGCGGCTGGACCTGCGGCGGCTGGCCTTCCACGCCGGGACGCTGAAGCAGATCCTGCTCATCGGTCTGCCTGCCGGGCTGCAAAGCACGGTGTTCAGCCTTTCCAATGTGGTCATCCAGTCCTCCATCAACTCCTTTGGTTCCATGGTGGTGGCGGGCAACTCTGCCTCCTCCAATCTGGAGGGCTTTGTGTACACCGCCATGAACGCCTTTGCACAGGCCGCTGTCACCTTTACCAGCCAGAACATCGGCGCGCGCAAGTACCACAACCTTGACCGGGTGATCCGCAACTGTCTGCTGTGTGTCGTGGTGACCGGCCTTGTGCTGGGCGGCGGCGCAGCGCTGGCGGGGAATCAGCTGCTGCGCTTCTACTCCTCGGACACTGCGGTCATCGCCACCGGTGCCGAGCGGCTAAGGCTCATCTGCGGCTTCTATCTGCTGTGCGGCATTATGGACGTGCTGGCCAGCAGCCTGCGCGGGCTGGGCTATAGCGTGCTGCCCATGGTGGTAAGTCTTGTGGGTGTGTGCGTGCTGCGGCTGGTGTGGATCGCCACCATTTTCCAGCTGAACCGCACCCCCTTTATGCTATACATCAGCTACCCCATCAGCTGGGCGCTGACCGCGCTGGTGCATCTCGGCTGCCTGCTGGTGGTACGGCGGCATCTGCGCCAGAAACAGCAGCAGACACAGGCGGTATAAAGGCTGCTACACACATTTCTGCACAACAGCTTTTCCAGATTTAAAATGGCCGCCGCGTGCGCTTTGGCCATATTCAGCGGAATAGATTATTATAATTTCGGACTACCGGAGCGTCTGCGGACGCTCCGGTAGTCCATTTTCACAGGAAAAGTTATAAAGGCAACAGCCTCTCCCATAAAAAGCAGTTCCGAAACGCCCGCAGGCGTTTCGGAACTGCAAATAAAAATATTTTTTCCTCTGCCCATGCCCAGAGCAAAGCGGAGGGCATTTAAAATCTTCTCACCAAAAAGGACTGCTGCATCAAACGATGCAACAGTCCTTTTTTCATAAGGCCACATCCAGTGCCATCATCAGGGCAAACCCCAGCACGATGCTGATGACACCGGCCACTTCATCCGGTTCCACCGCCTCAGGGATCATCTCCTGTGCGGTCACACACACCATGCAGCCCGCAGCCGCGCTCATGAGCCACGGCAGCGCTGCACCTACCCACTCGGCCAGCACAAAGGCCAGCACCGCGCCCAGAGGCTCCACCAGCCCGGACGCCGCCCCGGCGGCAAAGGACTGCCCCCGGGTGCGCCCGCTCTGGGTCAGCGGCAGACTGACCGCCGCTCCCTCCGGGATGTTCTGCAAACTGATGCCCAAGCTCAGCGCCAGCGCACCGCTTACGGCATCCGCGTCCCCGTGCAGCGCCAGCGCCGCAGCCAGCCCCACCACCATGCCCTCCGGCAGGTTGTGCAGGGTGACCGCCAGCACCATACGCCCGCAATGCCCGGGGCCACCCGCCAGCAGCTGCCCGGCGGCATCCTCCAGCCGCAAAAGTCCCACAGCGCCTAAAATAAGCCCCAGCGCCGGGGGTACCCACGCCGCCCTGCCCTGCGACCGTGCAATGGCCGGCAGCAGCAGGCTCCACACACTGGCCGCCAGCATGATACCCGCCGCCATCCCGCACAAAATGCGCCGGGTAGCCGGCCTTGTCTGCCTGCGCAGCAAAAACACCCCTGCTGCTCCCAGTGCGGTGCACGCCGCCGGGAACAGCCAGACCCCAAGTGTGAAAATGATCCGGTTCAAGCCGCATTCCCCCTTTGCCCTTTGTATGCGCAAACGGGCAAAAGGGTGCGGACTCAGAAATCGTCCTCCGTGCTGTCGCAACTGTCTGCATCGTAGTCTGCGTCATCGGACGCAAAGCTGTCGGTGCTGTCCGTGCTGAAATTGCGCTCGAATGCGGTCATGTACTGGGCATAGCCCTCGTCACCGGTGCCAAAGTAACCAAAGTCAAGATCTTTCATGGTAATGTCCTCCACAATATTTTTGTCGTTCAGCCTTCCGGGGGATGTCCGTCCCTCGCCATGACATCATTATCCACATTTGCAGTACAATAAAAAGGATTTTATGAGCATTTTTTCAATGATTTCCAATGATTTCCATTATTGTGCTTCCCGCCCGGCGGTACAGGCTCTATCCCACGCTTTAATTTTACCAAAAAGTCTTTGGCTTTTGGCGAAAGTTTATGACAACTATGCAGATTCTTTACATAGATTATAACTTTCGGCCAAAAAACTCTTGATTTTTTTCAAAAACGGATTAGAATATAGCATCGCAGTGAGGTGCTACGGAGCGCCCGCTGCTAAACACACATAAGAAAACAAGGAGATCATTGATATGAAACTCAAGAATATTTGCATCGCTGTTGTTGCTCTGGCTCTGGCTGCTGGCATGACCGCTTGCGGTGGCTCTGCTTCTACCGCTGCTTCCTCCACCTCTGAGGCTGCTTCTGCAAGCACCGCTGTTTCCGAGGCTGCTTCTTCTGAGGCTGCTTCCAGCGAGGCCGCTTCCTCTGAGGCTGCTTCTTCCGAGGCTGCTTCCTCTGAGGCCGCTGTCAGCGAGGCTGCTTCTTCTGAGGCTGCTTCCACCACTGCCGCCTAAGTTTAACGCGCACAGCGTACATAACAAAATAGCAAAAGGCCGTTGCACATTGTTTTGTGCAGCGGCCTTTTTAATTGCGCAGAAAGATTTAAATGCCCTCCGCGTGCGCTATGGGCATAATCAGCGGAATGATTTTTCTTTTTTTCGGGATACCGGGTCGTCTACGGACGCCCCGGTATCCCATTTTTATGAAAAAAGACCGCCGCACAAAGCCATGTACAGCAGTCTCCTTACGTTTGAGAAGTAAGCTTCCCAGTATCATTTTTCAAGAATCGCGCGGATCTGGGCAAGGTCGGCAGCAAAGGCGATGTTCCGCTGCCGCACCGGGGTGGAAAGCCCCATGGCGATCATCTGCTGCAAAAGCTGGTGCAGGGGCTGGTAGTAGCCGTTCAGGTCGTAGAGGATGCAGGGCGCGTCCAGCTGCCCCAGCGACAGCTTGCTGATGACCTCGGTGATCTCCTCCAGCGTGCCGGTGCCGCCGGGGAATGCGATAAAGGCATCTCCCAGTTCGATCATTTTGGTCTTGCGGGCGGGGATATCCTCGGTCACGATCAACTCGGTCAGTCCCTCGTGCTGCAGTTCTGCGTCCAGAAAGCACTTGGGCTCAACGCCGGTCACCCTGCCGCCTGCAGCCAGCACACTGTCGGCTAAAAGCCCCATCAGACCGCTTTTGCTGCCGCCGTACACCAGCGCGTTGCCGCTTTCGCCGATCCAGCGTCCCAGCTGCTGCACGGCCTGCGGCAGTGCAGGGTCGGTGCCAAGGCTTGCCCCCAGATACACGGTAATGTTCATTTGGTCAACCTCTCTTTCCGGGTCAGATGCTCCACAGCACCGCGCCCAGCACCGCAGAAATCAGAATCATCCCGATGGGGGACGGTGCTTTCTGCGTTTTCTTTTTATAGGCAAAATGTAAAATGCCCAGCAGGGCAAACACTGCCAACGCACGCACATCCGGGGCAAAGCCGCCGGAAACAGTGGTAAAGCCGCCCAGCGTAGAAAGCCCCATGGTGCAGGCGGTGGCTAAGATCATAGCCACCACACAGGGGCGCACCCCGGCCAGAAAGGCGTTGACCCCGGCGTATTTCATCAGGCTGTGCAGCGCCGCCGCGATCAGCAGAATGATGACAAAGGAGGGCAGCACCACCCCCACCGTTGCCGCAAAGGAGCCCGCCAGCCCCGCCTGCGAAGCGCCGATAAAGGTGGCCATGTTCACTGCCAGCGGGCCGGGCGTAGACTCTGACACTGCGATAAAGCTGAGAAATTCGCTCTCGGTCAGCCAGCCGTGCCCCAGCACCGTTTCCCGCACCAGCGAGATCATGCCGTAGCCGCCGCCAAAGGACACTGCACCGATGACAAGAAAGTTCCAAAACAGTTGCAACAAAATCATTTTGTGCCGCCTTTCTTCCCCTGCCCTGCTGCGTAGGCCAGCACCCCGGCTGCGCCGCAAAGCAGGATGCAGCAGATGGAGGAAAACTTTACCGCCAGCACAGAGCAGCCCACCATGGCCGCCAGAACCACCGCCACCACTGCCGTGTTGAAGGGGGTGCGCTGCAGGTTTTTGAGCATCTTGACCCCTGCGGATAAGATCAGGTAGATGACACAGGCCTGAATGCCCTTAAAGGCATTGGCCACCACCGTCAGCTGCAAAAAGCGGTCGAAAAACAGAGAAATAAGGTAAATGACTGCAAAGGACGGCAGGCACACCGCCAAAGTAGAAGCCGCCGCACCAGCGACGCCAGCCAGCTTATAGCCGATGTAGGTGGCGCTGTTCACCGCCACAGGGCCGGGCGTAGACTCGGCAATGGCGACCATATCCAGAAACTCCTCCCGGGTGAGCCAGCGCTTTTCCTCCACAAATTCGTGCTCCAGCAGCGCCACCATGGCGTAGCCGCCGCCAAAGGTAAAGGCACCGATCTTAAAAAAGGTGCCGAACAGTTCTCCGGTTTTGGACATAGGAATCCCTCCATGTTTTTACTGCTTGACCGGCTCCAGTTCCAGATAGCACTCGAAAGCCGTTTTGTCCGCGTGCCTGGCAATAAAGTACCAGCCATCATCCGAGGGGGTGTAGAACACCTCCACCTGCTGCCCCATGGGGACCTCACGGTGGTAATTGATGGAGGCGAATTTTACAACGTTATTGCGCATGATCTCCTGCGGCAGCACATCGCAGACGATATCCAGATAAAAGGCGTTGTTGATGTGGTAGTGCATATCGCACTGGGAGTAGTGCGCCGTAAACAGGCCGCCACTGGTCAGGCTGTCCCGGCGCTTATGCAGCAAAAGGGGCAGTTCCTCCTCCACGGTCTCGTTCCAGTAGCCGTCTACTGTCCACCCCGGCTGGCGCAGGATATGCCCATCCTCAAGGCTGGATATGATCCAGCGGCTGTCCACCATGGCTACCTCCTGCCCGGCTTCGTCTGTAAGGGTGGTAATGCGCTTGATGGAGCCGCGGCGGCTCACCTCGGAGCGGGAGCAAAGGGTCAGGGTCTCGCCGCGGGAAGGCACGCGGCTGAACCGCAGCGCCTGCTTGCCCACCAGAAACGCTACGCCGTGATCCTCGAAAAACTTATCGTCCATGCCAAACTTCCGGGCGTGCATGGAGGAAGCCTGCTCCGCATAGCGCAGCAGGGCGCTGGCCTTGAGCAGGCTGTGACAGTCTGCATCGGTGTTTTCTACCATGACGGTATCCTTATAATAAAACTGTTCCATATTTTTTCTCCTATTGGAAAAAGGCCGCCGCACCACATCCGGGGCGGCAGCCTTGGCAGAACGATCAATACTGATTGCGGTTCTTTCTGCGCACCTTGCGCCAGATATTGAAGCAGGCCAGCGCCAGCATAGCCAGCAGCAGCAGCAAAAACAGGTAGCTGCCGCCGCCCTCGTCATAGCTCTTCATCTCGCTCCACTTCAGGTCCAGTTCGCTGTTCACCTCGTCGCTCAGGGCGGTAAACACCTTTTCGCGGGCGGCGTCCTCTTCAGACGGATAGGCGATCTCGCTGGTCTTGAGTTCCTCGTCCAGCACCTCCCATACATCGTGCATGGGGGTGGTGTAGCCGATATACTCGCTGTTGGCCTTGCCGATGTCGGTCTCGCACATAAAGTTGATGAACATTTCGGCGGCTTCCTTGTGCTCGCTGGCGGCGGGCACAGCCATGCAGTCCACCGAAAGCACACTGCCCTCCTCCGGGAACACCCAAGCAAGGTCCGGGTTATCATCGATCATGGTAATGGCATCGCCGGAGTAGTACACGCCGATGGCAGCCTCGCCGCCGATCATCTTATCAAAGATCTCGTCCATGACGTAGGCCTGCACCAGCGGCTTCTGCACCTTCAGCTCTTCCACCACCTCGTCCACCTCGTCCGGGGTGGCGGGGTTGATGCTGTGGCCGCTTTTGAACGCAGCGATGGCGTAGGCATCGCGGCTGTTGTTGAACATCAGAATGTTGCCCGCATACTGTTCATCCCACAGGTCTGCCCAGCAGGTAGGGGCTTCGTCTACCATAGTGGTGTTGTAGATGATGCCGGTGGTGCACAGCATATAGGGCACGGTGTAGGCGTTCTGCGGGTCGTAGTCCGGGTTGCGGTAGCCTGCATCGATCTTTTGGAAATTGGGGATATTGTCGTAGTCAAGGGGCGCAAGCATCCCCTCGTTGATCATCTTTGCCACCATGTAGTCGGAGGGGATGATCACATCGTAGTTGGCTGCGCCGGACTTGAGTTTGGCGTACAGGGACTCGTTGGAGTCGAAGGTGGTGTAGTTCACCTTGATGCCGGTCAGCTTTTCAAAAGCGGCCACCACGTCCACACTGTCATCCGAGCCGTTGGAGATGTACTCGCCCCAGTTGTAGACGTTCAGGGTGACGTTCTGCCCCTTGAAGCGGGTCCAGTCGTAAGCGTCCGACACCGAGACGTCCTCGGTCACCTCGATGGTACCGGCGGCAAACACCGGCAATGCGGCGCACAGCGTCACAGCCAGCGTCAGCAGCAATGCAGCAATGCGTTTCATCATGCGCCCTCCTCTCGCAGCGTTTTCTGATCCTTGCGGTAGCTGCGGCTCTCCATGGCATTGGACACCAGAATGACGCTGAGGATGACCACGAACATGATGGTGGACAGCGCGTAGATCTCCGGGCTGACCTTTTTGCGGGTCATGGAGTAGATGGCAATGGGCAGAGTCTCCACCGTACCGCAGTTGAAGTAGGAGATCATGAAGTCATCAATGGAATAGGTCAGGCAGATGAGGAAGGCCGACAGGATGGCGGGGCTGATCTCCGGCAGAATGACCTTGAAAAAGGCCTGCCGGGGGTCGCAGCCCAGATCCAGCGCTGCCTCGTACAGCCTGATATCCAGCTGCTTGAGTTTGGGGCTTACGTTAAAGATAACGTAGGGCACGTTGAACGCGATATGCGCAATGAGCAGTGTGGGCAGACCCATGATGTTGTCCGGCAGCCACGCGGACTGCGCGGCAAAGCGCTGGTAGGCCACGAACAGCAGCATCAGGGAAATGCCGGTGATGATCTCCGGGTTGACCACCGGGATATAGGTGATGTTGGTCACCAGCAGGCGGCTTTTGCGGCTCATGGAGGCAATGCCAAGGCTGGCTGCCGTGCCCAGCACTGTGGCGATGATGGCAGACAGGATGGCTACCTCAACGGACACCCACAGCGCATGGAGGATGGACGCATTCGTGAACAGGCTGCGGTACCACTTAAGGGTAAAGCCGGTGAAGAGCGAATAGCCCTTGCTCTGGTTGAAGCTGAACACGATCATGTAGGCAATGGGCAGGTACATGAAGCAGAAGAACAGGATGATGTAGACCCGCTGCATCAGGCGCAGATGTTTTGTTTTCATCAGGATACGCCCTCCATTTCATCCTCGTCAAAGCTGGACGTAAAACTCATGCACAGCAGCACGATGATCATCAGCACTAAACTCATGGCAGAGCCGACGTTCAGGTTGTAGCTGTTGCCCAAAAACTGCATCTCGATCAGGTCACCGATCAGCAGGTTGGAGCCGCCGCCCAGCATACGGCTGATGACAAAGGTAGACACTGCCGGCACGAACACCATGGTGATGCCGGTGCTGATGCCCGGCACGCTCATGGGGATGAGCACCCGCACAAGGGTCTTGGTGGTGTTGGCGCCAAGATCCTGCGCAGCCTCCACAAGGCTCTGGTCGATCTTGGTCATGCTGGTGTACAGCGGCAGGATCATGTAGGGCACATAGTTATACACCATGCCCAGCACCACCGCACCGGAGGTGTTGAGCATGGTATAGGGGCCAAGGCCGATAAAGCCCAGCAGGGTGTTCACCGGGCCGTTGACGCTGAGCAGGCCCATCCATGCGTAGGTACGCAGCAGAAAGTTCATCCACATGGGCAGCATGACCAGCATAAGCATGATGTGCTGCTTGTTCACCCGCAACCGGGACAGGAAATAGCCCACCGGAAAGGCGATGACCAGACAGATAACGGTAGCAATAAGCGCCAGCAGCAGGCTGCGGGCAAACACCGAGCCGTAGCCGCTGATGGAGGTAAGGTTATTCAGGGTAAAGTTGCCCTCGGCGTCGGTCATGGCGTAGTACACCACAATGAACAGGGGCACAACGGTAAACAGCACCATCCATACAAAGTACGGATAGGCCAGCTTTTTATCATAGATCTTCATGGCACATCACCCCTCGCTCCGCGCCATGATATGGATCTCGTTGGGGCCGATGCGCATACCGATGGTCTCGCCGGGGGTGCAGGCGCGGGTGGAGTGGATCAGCCACTCGCGGCCCTCGCACTCGACGTGCATCTCAAAGTGCACGCCCTTGAAGATGACGTCGTTCACCACGCCCACAAGCTGGCCCTCCACCGGGGATACCACCTCGATATCCTCCGGGCGCACCACCACCTGCACGCTCTGCTCCCGGGCAAAGCCACGGTCCACGCAGGGGAAGTCTACGCCGGAGAAGGACACCAGAAAGTCCCTGTGCATCACACCGTCCACAATGTTGGAATCACCGATAAAGTCTGCCACAAAGGCGTTCTTCGGTTCATTATAAATATCCTCAGGCGTGCCGATCTGCTGCACCTTGCCGCCGTTCATGACCACAACGGTATCGGACATGGTAAGCGCTTCCTCCTGATCGTGGGTGACATAGATAAAGGTGATGTTCATCTCGCGCTGCAGCCGCTTGAGCTCCAGCTGCATCTCCTTGCGCAGCTTCAGGTCCAGCGCGCCCAGCGGCTCGTCCAGCAGCAAGATTTCCGGCTCGTTGACCAGACTGCGGGCAATGGCCACGCGCTGCTGCTGACCGCCGGACATCTGGCTGATGCTGCGGCGCTCAAAGCCCTTTAAGCCCACGACCTCCAGCATATCGCGCACCTTGCGGCGAATGGTGTCCTCGTCCAGCTTTTTGAGCCGCAGACCAAAGGCCACGTTCTCAAACACATTCAGGTGCGGGAACAGCGCGTATTTCTGGAACACGGTATTCACCGGGCGCTTGTAGGGCGGCACACCGGTAATGTCCTCCCCTTTCAGCAGCACCTTGCCGGCGTTCGGCTCCAGAAAACCTGCGATCAGGCGCAGGGTGGTAGTTTTGCCGCAGCCGGAGGAACCGAGCAGCGTCACGAACTCCTTATCATGGATATCCAGATTCAGCCCATCCAGAATGCGCTGTCCATCAAATTCCACTACGATATCCCGCAGTGAAACGACCACCGAGTTGTCCATTTTATATGTTATCCTCCTTGTTCTCAGATACGAAAAAAGACAGGGAACCTGCCCCATCTTTTTTGCGTATAAGGGGCGTTCCGCCCCGCGCAGCAGCATGATTTTGCGCGGCGAGCTTACCCTGTCACGGTTTATAATAAACAATCACAGTCGGATTGTCAATCACTCTGCCGATGTTTGCCGCAACTTTATAAAAAGCTGCAAAAAAATATACGCTGCGCCTTGGTTTTGGCACAGCGTACAAAAGAAATCATTCCTGCGTTTTCAGGTCGTTTTCCGTCAGCAGAAGGGCCTGCACAGTGCTGGTATCCACTGTGTATACCGAGGTATCGCCTTCCACCTGCAGATACCACCCGTCCGTACCGCAGGCGTAGGCCAGCTGAACGGTGGAGCCGCCCTCGCTGGTGACTGCGGCGGTGAATACCGGTGCATCAAAACCACAGGCGGCAAGGTCTGCGTCCGTGGCTTGGGCAGTGGCATAGGTGCACAGAGCCGACAGCAGGCTTTGCACCTTATCCTGCGCAAGGCTGGCAGCGGGGTCAGAGGCCAGCCGCCACACCGTCTCATAGGCAGTGGAAGAAGCGCTGTCTGCGTCTGTGCTGTCGGTCGGCTCACTGACAGCGTTCAGGGTCACGGAGGTGCCATCGGCCAGCGTGTAGGCCACCTGCGTAATGGCCGAAGCCGTGAGCCCGGTGGGGCAGAAGCTGCCAAAGAGCCCGGCCTTATCCAGCTGGAAACAGGCAGCTTTGTTGCCGCTGACAGTGTAGATGGCATCGTCCCCGGCTTTTTGCACATAAAGGTCTCCCGTGACCGGGTTCTCTGCCCCGAAGGTCAGGGTGGTGCTCTGCCCTGCCGCCGTTACCGTGACGGTGAGCTGCGGGGCATCCAGACCGTAGTCCTCCCCTGTCTGCGGTGTCAGGCTGCGCTTGGCATTCAGTGCCATCAGGGCGGTGCGCATGGTGTTGCAGGCACTTTCGTCCAGATGATAGGCAGGGTCCTGTGCCAGCTGCCAGCTGCCGCCGGAATATTGTAAGGTGTAGGTCTCGCCGTTATAGGTGTACTCGATCTGCTCCAGATCCTCGGCGGCAAAGTTGGAAAGGGGGATGCTGCCCTCGGCAGCGGCGCTGGCCGCCTGCTCGGCCTTGGCGTTGCTGCGGGTCACCGCCCACAGCGCCGCACCCAGCAGCATTGCCGCTGCCAGCAGTGCCAGCAGGACACGCTGTTTTGTTTTCATGGCGGCCACTGCCCCGGCAATTAGCACCGCCGCCGGGAGCACGAACACAAAGGTCAGGCCCAATGCTGCGGCGGTGGAGCCTGCCACCGTGATGGGCTCGGCCTCCAGCGCCTTGGTGTCCACAAGGACATCCTGCCCTACCAGCGAGGCGGCGCAGCCCTGCAAAAAGGTCAGGTTGCCGGGCATGGACTGATAAAGCTGCTCGTTATCCATGTTGGGGCAGCCGATCCAGAGGACCTCGGCGCCGGTGTCCTCGTTCCGCGCCCAGACAGCCAGTGCAAAGGGGCCTTCCGCGTCCCCGTCCTCCCGCTCCATGGTGGTAAGGTCGTTGATATCTGCCTTGGTATAGGCAGAGGCGGAACTGTTCAGCAGAGGCTCGGCGGTGACATCCTCGGTCTCGGTGACCGTGATGCCCTGTGCCACCGACAGCATGACATGGGTGCTGGTATTCACACCGTTCAGCGCGGTGCTCTCGGTGGGCGTGCCATAGTCCGGCAGCAGCGACCATGCAGAGTTATACAGCGCCTTGCTGCTGTCGCCCTCCACCACCATGCCCTCTGCGCGGGCAAGGCCGAACTGCGCCAGCACGGCGTCCAGCTGCGGGGTCTGGGCGTAGACGCTGCTGGTCAGCAGCAGCTTGCCGCCTGCCGCAAGATAATTTTGCAGCTGGCTGATCTCATCCACAAGGCCGTCCCCTGCGGAAAAATCGGTGGTGGGTGCGTTGATGATGAGCAGGTCGCAGTCCTCCGGGATGGTGCTTGTAAGCAGATCCAGCGGCTGGGCGTCGATATTCTGGGCATCCAATGCGTCTGTCAGGGAGTCGGTCAGGGTCTGCTCGCCGTGGTTGGTGGTATAGTAGGCATGGCTCTGCCCGGCTGCGGTAAGCTTATAAATGGCAGAGGTGATCTGCTTTTCGCCGCCAAAGGTCACGCTGGCAGAGCCGGTGGTGTAGTAGTCGGTGTAGTCGTACTCGTACAGGTCGGCGGCATCCAGCACAGTGCTGTTCTCCCCGCAGGTAACGATCAGACTGCCGGAGGAAGCATTCTCCGCGCCGTACTTTGCGGCAAAGGTGGGGTACAGGGTGGGGTCCTTCTGCTCCCAGCTCAGGTGTCCGCTCTCGGCGGCGTAGTGGTCCAGCAGCTTTGTGATGATGGCATCCTCGCTGCCGGTCTCACAGAGATAATAGATGTGCACATCCTTTTCCAGCCCTTCCACCAGCGCTTTGGTGCTGTCGCTCAGGGTGTACATTTTGGCCTCGGAGAGGTCGAACTCCGTATATTTTGCAGGGATGGCCCGCACCAGCAGGTTGAGCAGCACCGCCAGCACCAGCACTGCCGCCAGCATGGCGGTGGACAGCAGCCCGCTGCGGAACACTCTGCCTTTCTGAGAGGCTGCGTTCTTGTTCCATTTCATCGTTGTGGCCTCCTCTCAGTTCCAGCGGCGCTTTTCCAGCCCCTGCGTGGTGAAAAACAGGAACACCGCCACCACGGTCAGGTAGTAGACCAGTGTTGGGATGGAAAAGCTGCTGTTGACAAATTCTTCAAAGGGGGTAAACAGGCACAGGGCGCTGAGCACCGCGCTGAAAGCCTCGGTCAGCCAGCTGCTCTTGAGCAGGAACAGCGCCGTAAGCGCCACGCAGCACCCCGCAAAGGAAAGGCAGCCCAGCGTAAAGCTTTTGCTGCGCAGCCCCGCCACCACGCTGAGCACAGCGGCAATGGCGGTGAACAGTGCCAGCGCCACCGCGCTGCCGGTGGTGAACATAGTGCGCAGGCTGGGCATCATATAGGCCAGCAGCAGCGCCGCCACGCCGGACACAGCGGCGATGATCTGGTTTTCGGTCAGGCTGGAAAGGAACACCCCGATGGCAATGGCGGCGCAGCCCATGAGGTAATAGCACAGCAGGGCAGAAAAATTGGCCAGCGTGCTGGTGCCGGTAGCACCCAGCACCTTCAGCACAAGGATCATGCCCGCATCCACAAGGCAGGGCAGCGCAAAAATGACGCAAAGGGCAAAGTATTTGCCCAGCACGATGCCGCCCACCGACACCGGGCTTGTGAGCAGCAGCTGGTCGGTGCGGCTGTGGCGTTCCTCGGCAAAGGAGCGCATGGTGAGCACCGGGATGTAGAGCAGCAGCACAAAAATGGTGCGATACAGCGTATAGTAGCCAAAATCCGGCAGGCCGTAGCCCAGATTCAGCGCCACAAAATAGATAGCCGTAGCTGCCAGCATAAAGGCGGTAAGCACCGCACCGATCATACCGTGAAAGCAGCTGCGGAGTTCTCGTTTAAAGATAGCAGCCATCTCAGTTCTCCTCCCCTTCTGCCGGGGCTTCCTGCTCCGGCGTTTTTTCGGTCAGCGCAAGGAATACCTCCTCAAGGCTGCGGTTCTCGGCGGCAAGCGCCAGCACGGTGCAGCCGGCCTCGGTCAGTGCCCGGGACACGGCAGCACGGCGGTCGGCGGCGTCCTCGCTCTCGGCGGTAAAGGTGACCTGACCGTCCGCAGCGCTTTCCAGTTCTACCCGGCAGATGCCCGGCACACTGCGCACGGCGGCCAGCACGGTTTCGGTATTACCCTGCGCGGTGGCGCGCAGACGGCTGCCGGGGTTCAAGGTCTCGCCCAGCTCCTCCGGGCTGCCCACAGCCACCAGACGCCCCTTGGAGAGGATGAGCACCTGCTGACACACCGCCTGCACCTCGCTGAGGATGTGGCTGGAGAGGATGACCGTGTGCGCCTTGCCCAGTTCCCGGATAAGGCTGCGGATCTCGATGACCTGCGCGGGGTCCAGCCCCACGGTGGGCTCATCCAGAATGATGAGCTGCGGGCTGCCCAGCAGCGCCTGCGCAATGCCAACCCGCTGACGGTAACCCTTGGACAAGCTGCGGATGACCCGGGGCAGCACTTCCTCCAACCCGGTGCGGCGGGCAGCGGCCAGCACCTGCTGCTTGCGCTGCACACGCTTGACCCCCTTGAGTTC
>OIXY01000219.1_pt1 | contig 15315 bp, 15 predicted proteins | sample 1588051 | NCBI WGS metagenome assembly OIXY01 (sample SAMN03283247) | human gut metagenome | biome: human-associated habitat; material: feces | host: Homo sapiens | place: Peru | collected 2012 | reverse complement strand
AGCCCTCCTCTATGGTGGTTGCCACTGTGCGAATCACGGCACCAGCCGATACGGCAAAACTCATATAGTTTGCATAAGCTGGCTCTGGAACGATAATTTCATCACCAGGATTCAAACAACTCATAAAAGCGAAAAGCACAGCCTCCGAACCGCCTGAAGTAATGATGATTTCATCAGCGTTGAGTTTAATCTGATAACGCTCGTAATAACCTACAAGTGCCTGTCTCAAAGAACCATATCCCTGTGACGGACTATACTCCAAGGTAGTTCTATCTATATTTTTCAGGATATCAAGCGCCTTCTGTGGAGTCGGCAAATCAGGTTGTCCGATATTCAGACGATAAATCTTTACGCCCTTATCCTCGGCTTTATAAGCTAAAGGAGCCAATTTTCTGATAGGCGATTCTGGCATTTCGATGCCACGCTGTGATATCTGTAGCTTTGAATTAGTTACCATGTATATTTAAATAAGTAAGGAAAAGGAAACAATAGTATCAAGAACCGATATACCGAAATACCGGTTCCTGATACAATTCCTATAATTTACTTCACGCATTCCTTGAAACATTCGATAACATACTCCAAGTCCTCATCCGTCATCTTGGTGTTCAGAGGCAGAGTAATCTCATTCTCAAACATGTGGAAAGCATTTGGGAAATCCTTGATGTCGAAGCCCAACTTCTTGTAGGCAGTCATCATTGGCAGTGGCTTGTAATGCACATTGGTAGCCACACCACGCTCTGCCATCATCTCAATCACCTTGTTTGTCTCCTCACGGGTCTTACCCAAGAGGCGAACGATATAGAGATGACCAGAAGAAGTATGGGCCTCGTTATAGTGAGGCAATACAGCTACATTCATATCCTTGAATGCCTCATTGTAACGTTCAATCATCTGACGACGACGCTCCAACATACCCTTGTAACGGTTCATCTGAACCAGACCGATAGCAGCCACCACGTCTGTCATGTTGCACTTATACCAGGTACCGATGATGTCATACTCCCAGGCACCCAGCTTCGTTTTAGCCAAGGCATCCTTGTTCTGACCATGCAAGCTCAGCAGCTGAGCCTTGCGATACAGGTTCTCGTTCCAGGTCTCACCCTCAATCTCAGGCACACCGCTGAAGGTATTCTCAGGATTCCTATCCAAATCCTTCACCACCTTCTCATTACCGAAAGGAAGATTCCACGACAAGGCACCGCCCTCAGCTGTAGTGAAGTTCTTGACAGCATGGAAACTGAATGAAGAGAAGTCAGCGATGCTACCAACCATCTTTCCATGACGTGAAGCACCGAAGGCATGGGCTGCATCACAGCAAACAGCGATACGGCCAATCATCTTCTGAAGATCCGTCTTAGGAGTAAACATCTCCTTCTTGTTTTCTACGATAGAGAAAATGCGGTCATAATCGCAAGGGATACCACCGAGATCTACAGGGATCACCGCCTTGGTTTTAGGAGTGATAGCCTTCTCCAAAGCCTCATAATCCATCTCAAGACAATCCTTCTGTACATCTACGAAGACGATGGTTGCACCCACATGGTTAACAACTGATGCACTTGCCGTATAAGTATAAGCAGGAACGATAACCTCATCCCCCTCGCCTACGCCAAGCAATCTCAGCGCCATTTCTGCACAGGCTGTCTGCGAGTTCAGGCAAACCGCCTTCTCCACGCCAACAAACTCAGCCACTTCCTTTTCCAATTTCTTGGTACGTGGACCAGTTGTAATCCAACCAGACAAAATAGCATCACGCACCTCACTAGCCTCAGCCTCCGTCATATCAGGTGGAGAGAAAGGCACATTTCTTCTTTTCAAATCTGTACTCATATTATTTCAAATATAAATTCATTAACTAATTCATCAAAGGCTTGGTTTCAATAAATGGCTCCAAACCTGAGTCAATAAAGATTGCCATAGGCTTTCCTTAAAGACCATATTATGCTTCCACCGGTTCTTCCACCAACGCTTAAAGCGGAAAGCAACCTCTACCATCAAATTATCATGAGATTCTGTTTCTACTTCCGGAGAAAGAATATCATTCATACTTCTTTCAACAACAGCCTGCTCTACTGGTATGTCAGGAAAGAGAGATTTATCAAATCCTAGATAGTCTACACAGATTGCATTTAACACAGCCAGATACTTCATCATTCCTACCTGCTCCAACTTTTTAAGCAACCAATCCCAATCTACAGGATTAGCTTTCACGAAGAAAGCCCAATCCAGAACGATGCGCAGATTGATATCTACGGATGCGAAATGCTCCGCACTATGTCTAAGTAGATAAAGAGAATTGAAGCGGACAGAAGGAAAGACCACATTGGCGATATCCGAATCCATGCTATCAGTCAGCTCTTGAAGTAATATATGTTCAATCGCAGCCGTAGAACGATGGGCATGAACATTCAAGAAGCTATAATGATTCTCAACCATAGAATTCTCGAAAGTAAACACAGAATGCTTATGATGAGAACTATCTATTCTGATTCCAAAATGTTTCCGAATCATATCGTCAGCATGCGCCTGTTTTCCAAAAAGATAGATATCAATATCGCCAACTGGTCGGTGATGAGATTGCGGCCAATAGAGTGACAATCCGTATCCTTTCAGCAAAAGCATATTGATATCATATTTCTGATAAAAAGATGCCAGATGAGCTATTGAAGATTTATTGTTCTCATAAAGCCTTTCCATAGCAACCACTCTTCCCAACCATGACATCAAGATAGCTTTGGATGGTCGAAGATCCTCTGGAACATTCTCCAATGCGTCAAAGACAAGTCCCCCAACTCCTTGTTTGAAGGACTTGTCCATTACTTCTTTCCAGTCTATCGCATCGGGAAACTTTATTGTTTTTCCCGATATTAGCAGCTGAATCAGATATAAGAGTGCATAATCATTATTTTCCACTACAAACCTCTTTTATAACATCCACATATTTCTGAGTTCCAACTTCACGAGTCAAGTTATCCATCACAAACTGGCGTCCGTTTGTTCCGTATTTCTTGCAGAGTTCACGATTCTCATAAAGTTTGATGATAGATTGCTTGAATGCCTCCTTATCTCCAGCCTTGGTAAAGATACCACACTCATTGCCAGCCAGGATATCCTTCAACTCATTCTCATCAAAGTTGGCAAGCACAGGACGAGAAGCCGACATGATACTCCATGTCTTTGAAGGGACCGAATTAGCCCCAACGCCAGGTTTAGAGATAACAAGACCAGCATCACCCAAGGAGAACACATAACTTATATCCTCGTATGGCTGGAATGGAATCATCGTAACATTGGTGAGATTATCACGCTTCACGATTTCTTCCACCTGTGCCTTATATGCACCCTCACCCACAAGCACCAATCCGATATCAGGATGCGTTGTCTTCAAATCCTTCATCACTTCAAGCAGCATATCCATATTCTGTGTAAGACCAATATTACCGCTATACTCAATATAGAACTTTGAGCGATCAAGCTGATACTTATCAAAAAGTTTGTTCTTGTCACGAGGAATATCAATTACGGCATTCTGATCCACCCAATTATAGACAACAACTATCTTATCCTCAGGCACACCCTTTGCCATGATATTCTTCTTGAAATCCTCAGAGATAACAATGATTTTATCAGCATATTTATAGGTGATTTTCTCTACTACACGCCCTATTTTCCAAATGAAGCTACCTTTCTTTGCTAACCCAGTACCAACTAAAGAATCGGGAAATATATCTTGTGCATTATAAACTGTAGGCTTATTTCTAAACCACTTTATCAAAGGCATTTTCAAACCTTGAATCGGTGGAGTACTATCTATAAATGCGACATCATAATCCTTCGACATGCAAAAATGCAACAGTAAAAATTCTCCCAAGAAATAACGCAAAGCTCTTAACACAGGGTTCTTACCCTCTCCATAGAGATGAAATCTATGGATACGCAAAAGCCCATTTTCCAATCGTTCCTCCCTTTCCCATTGTGCTCCAGCTGGTACACTTCTGGTAGGAGTTGGTGTATATAAATCTACTTCTAATCCATTTTCAGCACACGCATGTACAATATTGTCTGTAATATATAGACTGGCAGCCGTCTCAGGCAAATAATATGAACAAGGAAATATTACTTTCATTTTATACAGTTTTAAATTCAACCTTATCAGTTATTTCTTCTGCAAATTTGATAGCTTTCTCTGGAGTATCCTCTGTAACAATCACGTGTCCGGAACGACTAAGGCTTGAAGTTACTTCAGGAATCATATCACCTTCCTTATGATAGATTTCCCAAAGATATACACGAGAATCATTGAGAATCTCTGTATTTGTTATACTTACCAGTTTTCCTGGCTTTGGGCAGAAATAACGAATACAGACCCCTTTCGGTTCTTCCTTTACACTCAAATCAGGCTTTACGCCAAGAGCAACGTTGATAGCTGCTGCCACCATATCAATACCAGTACTGAGATGCGTTAGCTCTGTTGAAATAAAATCACCCCCTAATCGGGCTCCTATTTCCATTAAGTAAGCTTTACCACCCATTAATTTAGCTTCTGCATGGCAAGCACAATTATTCACCCCCAAAGCTTTTACGCCAGCAACAGCTGCCGCTTTCAGTGTTTCAACTTCTTTTTTAGAATAACAAGAAGGCTGATTATGACCTAATTCTACAAAATGAGGAGCACCAGTTGTCTTTTTATCTGTAACAGTAAGTACATTAACTTCACCATTCCAAACAATAATCTCTATGGAAAACTCTGGACCTTCAATAAACTGCTCTATCAAAACAGACTTATCACGACTTTCGTTAAGAGCAACATTGTATGCCTTAACAAAATCATCCTTATCCATATTACGAATAACCTTAGCAATACCTCTAGAGCCAGAATTACGAGAAGGTTTCAGTATACCATCAGAGGCGAAATCATTCTGCAAATGGTACCAAGCATCCTCTGCATTTGCAGTCAAGATACTTATAGGTGATGGTGCATTTCCTTTTTCAAATGCATCTCGCATCAAATGCTTATTAGTAGCCCTGATAGCTTGCTCGCGCGTGATACCCGATAGTCCCAATTCATCATTAAGCCTACCCATTACATTCATACTAACCTCAGAGCAAGGATGGATTACACCATCTATCTGTTCTTCACGAGCCACTTTCAATACATCCTCTTCAGAAGTAATATTTACCACAACTGCTTTATCGGCATATTTTAATCCAACAGCATTAGGATCACCATCAGCCGCTATCACATATACCCCCATCTCTTTGGCCTTCTTTATTACTGGCACCTGTAGAATACCAGCAGCCAATACCAATAATCTCTTTTGCATCATATTAATGATTTACATTTTCTCTAAACAGAACAGTCTTAATGGTCTTAAACATAATCTTTATATCCATCCAAAAAGACAAATGTTCTGCATAGTAATTGTCATTTTTCATTTTCTCCGCTCCATCAATACTGTTACGGAAATAAGCCTGATTATAACCAGTTATACCTGGTTTTATAGTCAAAACCGCAGGGAATTTTGCCTCATACACATGAAGAAAGTCCGGCGTATCAGGACGAGGTCCTATAAAACTCATTGTTCCATTAAGTACATTTAGAAATTGGGGAATCTCATCAATGCTAGTCTTACGCATAAAACGACCAACCTTTGTCACACGAGGATCGTCATCACCATTATAGGTGTCTCCATTCTCTAATCGTATATCAGGGGCATTTACTTTCATTGAACGAAACTTATACATTCTAAAGAAAGACCCACCCCTTCCTATTCTTTTAGCTTTATAAAATATAGGTCCTTTATCGGAAATATAAATCATAGGACCAAATATACATAGAAAAATAAACACAAAAGGCAAAGCCAATATACCAATTAAAATATCAATTAGTCTTTTTCCTAAAGCTTTATACATATGAAATCTAAATCTTATTAGTTACGAAATAATTAACTTATCGTCCAGCATTTTTTATAAAATTGAATTTGACAAAACTCATTTTATTTATCAAGATATACAAAATCCGGTTTGTTGCATTTACCCATTACCCATTGATAAAGTTGATAAGTCTTTTTGGCTACATTTTCTGAAGAAAATCTATTAATAATACTTTGACGAGAGAGCTTTCCTAATAAATGTCTTTCGTCGTCAGAAAGAGACATGCTCTCAATCAGTACTTTTACCAAATTCTCAACACTCAAATCTATCCACCAACCACATTTATCTTCAACAAGACAACTCCATGGAGCATTTTTTGTAGTAATTACAGGACATTCACACATCATTGCCTCTGCTACAACATTACCAAAGTTCTCATTAAGCGTAGGCAGAATAAAAAGATTAGAATTTTGATACTTAAGCATTTTCGCTTTTCCCGTAATAGGACCAATAAACTTTACAGACTCTTGGATAGATAATTTTTTAATCTTTTCATTTAGAGTAAATACATAATTTTCAGGATCGCTATTACCAGCAATATGAAGTTCCCAGTTTGAGCGTAAATGAATTGGTAATTTACTCCACGCATCTAATAGAAATTCGATTCCTTTTATAGGATTTATTCGAGACAAAAACAATAGTACCTTTTTATCACCATGCCTATGTATGATTTCCTTCGGGAAAGCCTCAAGTTCTATGCCATTAGGAATTATTGCTATAGGAGTCTTTATTCCAAATTTTCTAACCCCTTCTAACTCTTGTTCAGACGTAGCAATAATACACGAAGCTTTTGAAACGACTTCTTTTGCATATATCTTCCAAACAAGAGTTTTCTTTATTTTCTTTAACTTGTTATAATTCATTCTCGCAGTTTCCATATCACCACGCGGATTTATCACATAGGGGATATTATGTTTTCTTGCAAAAGAAGCGGCATAATGCTCTTCAGGCATCCAAACTCCATGAATATGTATAATATCAGGATAATCTTCACATTTCTTTAAATACTTAAACAAAGGAACAGCAAATGAATGTTCCAAAGAAGACTTAGGATCTGGGAGATTAATCATTTTAACTCCTTCTTCGATGAGTTTTCCTTCCCAAGGTTTACTAGATTCAGATACTACAAAACTCATTTGACAACCAAGTCTTTGCGTACCTATACACTGTATGGGAATACTATACGTTGGACCTCCATATTTAGGGTCAAGCGTTCCATATAATAAAAAATGACGTATTTTCATATCTTACAATTATAACGTTATGCATTCAAAAAGTCACATAGCTTTTGACCAAGCGAATCATTTGATAACATTTTTTCTTTATATATAAGTTGATTTCTTACTAAATACTGATAATCTGATTGAGATAATTTCAAGCAATTCGACATTACTCGAATTAATGAGGTCAAATCTCCTTTAGTAAAAATATAGCCATTTTCGCCATCATGAATTATATCTTCAAAAACTTGGAGATTTGAAGCGATTATAGGCTTACAATAATTCAAAGCTATAAGAGCTGGACCAGACTGAGTAGAGTCATCATAGGGCAGGACTAAATAATCTGTATTTGAAAAGATTTTAGGAATATCTTCATTATTAATAAAACCTATATTGAGTTTAATACTCTGCGATTTTATCATTTTGTCATAATATGCCCAATTTTCACAAGCACCTGCTATATAAAATTCTACATTATCGTATGTTCTTGATATAATATTAGCAGCCTTAATAAATAAATCAAGTCTTTTATATTCTCTTATAAATCCAAAAAACAAAAACGATACTTTATCACAATTTTCTCTTTTGGGCAAGATGCCATAATCCTTTGGAGGCATTGATGAAAAAAAAGTCGATTTGTTTGGATAGTCCTTCGAAAATAAAAGAGACTGTTGTTTAGAAAAAAAGTGGAATTTTTTAAACTTTTTATAATACAACTTCTTTATATGATCATTAAGCCCACCTCTTACGTCACAATGTTCTATGTAGTTATGGGAAGAAATAATGACTCTACGAGAAGAGAAAAAGAGTAGAAATAAAAGCTTAAATAATATATCACTTCCAAGAATATAAAAGACATAATCATCTGTTTTACATTTATTGTATATTGAAAAAAATATAGAACATGATTCTCGTATTCTTTGCAAATTCCATGTTTTGAAATGCTGATTATACTCAATAATCTTAATATCTTTACAAAATTTGCTATCATATTTTTTTTCTCCTGCCCCATTTATAACATGAACAGTCAGATTAAATCTTGACTTTAAGGAGTCTAATACGGTTATATCAGTATCCCACCAAGCATCATAAGTTATATAATTAAGATTCTTCATTTTCATTTTTTTCTTTAAATATTTCTTGCGCCAACTTATAATCAGATGGAATACCTATATCAATAAATTTACTATCTTGAATAAATCCATATGATTTACCTAGTTTGCAAATAGGTTCTAAGACTTCTGTTTCAAACGAGAATTTCTCAGGAAGTCCTTCAAAAATAGGCTCCAACTTATTGATGATATACACCCCTCCGTTGATTAGACCTTCTTGGCAAAATCTTTTTTCTTGAAACTCAACAATACGGTTATCTATTTGATCAATGATTACACGTCCATAGCGATCAAAATCATACATAGGCTTCAATGCTAACGTAACTACTGAAGGATATAGTCTATGAAAATCCATAAGCTCATTAAGATTTACCTCAAAAAAGGTATCCCCATTAAGTACTACTACATCACTTGTTGTAGCTTTACCCAATGCCAACTTTATACCTCCACCGGTACCAAGCGGAATATCTTCTATGACAAAATCAAAATCAAAAGGAAATTCATCCTTTGTTGTCTCTACCCAATCTATAATTATATTACGCAAATACCCAACTGAAAGAATTACCTTATTTACATCGAATCTCGTTAGGTATTTGAGAATATACCAAAGAAATGGTCTACCGGCAACTGGTGCCATGCACTTTGGCACCTCTTTAACAACAGAACGCAAGCGTGTACCAAGACCGCCTGCAAGTATAATTATTTCCATATCTTATAATTTTATAAAAGTTTTTACTCCATCTTTAACTATTATATAGGCAGGGTTTCCAACAACTAAACAATTATCAGGCACACTATGGACAACAACAGTATTTGCAGAAATCCGAACATTATTTCCAATAGTAATTGGCCCTAAAATCGCCGCTCCACAACCCACAAAACAATTATCGCCTATAATCGGTAACCCATTATGGTTGCTTCCTATGGTTACATTATGTTTTGTCTGAAAGTTTTTACCGATATATTTTGCGTTAATATGCGTATAGTGTGGATGATCAAGTTTCACCCCCCCCATAATGGCAGTTTCTGAATTAATAAACAGAGGATAACGTCCACTAAGAAGTTTAAATATTCGACTCCATCTGCCCAGTCTATAATATAGTATTTCAACATAGTATGGACGTTCAAATAGCAACTTAAAAAAGTTACATTTATAAGATGCAATATCCGTTTTCCATAGTTGATATTTATCTTTTTTAAAGAATTTAAAAAATTGAAGAACTATAAAAAGAGGAATATGCCTCATACTATTAAAGAAAATCAGAAAATATTTAATATATTCCATACATCTCAACTTAAAACCCAATAAGTCCTATTACCATCTCGCTTCAAAGAATCTACTTGTATAAAGTCGATACCACAATTATGAGCAAACTCACAATCAACATCACTATCTCCAATCATAAGAGTCTTAGAGATTTCCACATCAGGATAATCATGAAGTATATCGTCAAACATACCCCTTCCCGGTTTCCTTCGTATATCTTCATTGGTCAGAGAAGAACAGAAATAAATATGATCAATTCTGCCACCACTCTTCTCTATTTCTTCTACCATATGAGAATGAATAACATCAAGATCATTTTCAGTATATTTACCTTTTCCTATACCTCGCTGGTTGGTTACAATAAAAATATGCTTAAGCTGAGAACTCCATTTTGCAATTGTTTCTACAACATTAGGTATAAACTCAAAATCCTCCCAACTGCGAACATAATCACCAATTATATGAACATTGATTGTTCCATCTCGATCAAGCAGAAGCGTTTCATATTTTCTTATATCTACTTCGTTAATTTTCATTGCTAAAAAAATGTTCTTCCAGCATCATGCACAGGCAATGATATACTGGAAGGTGAAGTTCTTGAATTTTATATGTCTCTGTTTCAGGAACCCGAATACAGACATCAGCAAGTTTTGACAACTTACTTTCTTTATACCCTGTTAGCCCAATAACAGAGAGTCCCTTTGCCTTAGCAGTTACAGCGGCGTAAAGAACGTTCATACTGTTTCCTGACGTAGAAATACCAAGGAACACATCACCTTTCTTTCCGTAACCATTAACCTGTTGAGCAAAAACTAACACAGGCTCACTATCATTCATAAAGGCTGTTGTAAGCGAAGAATGAGCTGTTAATGTTATTGCAGGTAAAGCACCCTGAAGATGTTTAGCAAGAGTTTCCCCAAGTTCGGAATCTATAGCCATCAATGCATCTGCCTGCTCAGCATAGACTTTACGTTTCAGCTTAAATTCTTTCATTAATTCACCCACAATGTGTTCTGAATCAGATGCAGATCCACCATTTCCACAAACTAACAACTTATGATTGTTAGCATAAGATTTTTCCAAATAATCATAAGATCTTATAATATCATTTTTGCATTCTGCAAGCAATGGATAACGTTCAACTAACGAATCCACATATCTCATAAGACTATTTTCCATACTTACATTTATTTAAGTAATATTTCTTTTCTTGGAGAATATTCTGCTGGCGCATAGTACAATACTTGCGCACCTTCACTCTCAAAATGAAAAGGCACAATCATTAACGACTCAAGGGCCTTAATGAGGGAAGGTTGTTTTTCTTTTTCACAATAAAACAACAAAAAGCCACCACCTCCAGCACCTAACAATTTACCACCTAAAGCACCGGCTTTAATGGCAATGTCATAAAGTTCATCTATTGAGCCATTACTTACTTTTGAACCTGTTCCTCTTTTCAATTTCCATGTTGTATCAAGCAATTTACCAAACTCATTAAGACTGGCATTTTTATCTGTTAAAACTTTCTCTGCTTCATCAACAAGAGCTAACATATCTAACAGCTGCTTCGTCTTGTCAACAGGTTTAGCGAATGTATCAGCCTGAATATCAGAAGAGAATCTCTGTACGCCTGTATAAAACAGCAACAAGTTTTCATCCAGCTCACGTTTACGCTCTGGATGAATGATAATAGGATGAACCTTGAATTCATTATTACTGAAATCAATACGATTAAATCCACCATAAGCGGCGGCAACCTGATCCTGCCATCCACCATGCTCTTTCAAGACTTCACGTTCAACATATATTGCTTCCTTTGCCAAATTACGATGGCTCATCATCTTGCCTTTTAGGGCACAAAATGCATTGAGCATTCCTACTGCAAACGTAGAACTAGTCCCAAGACCTGTACGAGCCGGAAGATCACCTTCATAAGTAAGGCGAATTTCGTGAATATCATGCAAACGCATACATTCACGAATCAACGGATGCTCAATTTCATCAATATTGTTCACTCTCTCAAAGCGATTGTGCACCAACTCTGAGATATAAGGATGAAATGGCGGCATATGTCGAACATTGACATAACAAAACTTGTCAAATGTAGTGGAAATAACCGCTCCACCATGTTCATTAAAGAACGCAGGTATATCCGTTCCTCCTCCAAAGAACGACATACGGAAAGGAGTTTTTGTAATTATCATATATTACTATTAAAAAAATTATTATATTCATTCTCTATGTATTTTTGCATTCGAAGAATATAGTCCTTATTATTATTCTTTATTTCTAAGATTCTTTTCTTAGAATTCCACACTTCAATTAAATAATTAACCCATTCACTAGGTTCCGTTGAAGAAAATAAAGGCGCTGTATATGGATCAAATATTCCAATTTTACTATGCGGATGACACATAGAAACCTTATCATAAGAGATAGATTCGAAAGTCTTAATTTTTAAACCTGTACCTTGAAACGTTGGATTAATGACAACATCACCTTTTGAATAAAAGTCCATACTATTGCCTACTACCCCACAAAAAAATACACTATCATCTTTATAAATTAATTCTTTTTTTCCACAAATCGAACCTCCAATAATCAAGTTAGCATCTTTAAATTGTTCTTTTATTTTAGGCCAAATGTGCTTAATAAACCAATTAATCCCATTGATGTTATAAACATTAGAACCTGACAAAAATAAAATGTTATGATTTCCAACTATATTAGTAGGATGATAGTCGAAATAACTATATATATTATATATTTTACTCAAAGGTGCTAACTTGCTAAAATATATAGCTTCATCACTATTTAATGCAAATATATGAGGAGATCTTTGCAAAGCCTTTGCTTCTTCGTGAGCTGTAGTATTTAAAGCTACTTTTTTTGTACCAACCAGTTCAGATTTATAAGCAAAATAATCATGTGTTACCAAACCTTTTAGAGGAATACTCGTTTTAATCAAAAGTTTTGAAAGAAAATAATAATTTACTATACATACGTCAAAATGATGTATCTTCTGTAATTTACCAAGGTACTTATCTACACCAGAAATATAATAATCATCACATTTATAATAGCAATGATTAGTCATATTTCTAAATCTAACTGTTAAAACATTAATTAAATGCTGAAACATTGAAACATGATAGACATGTAATCTATCCTTCCAGTAACTTTTTAACTCGTCCAATGAATCATGAGTTCTATGGAAAGAAATCGCTTTTTCAAAAATATAAAGAAAATGCACTTCATGTCCCATTCTCTCAAACAGATTAACCTGGTTTAATATAAATCTGCTATTACCAGCTAAAGCTGGATGAGTTGGACAAGTGGAAACTATTAATACTTTCATTATACAAAAATCATTGAATATGGAACATACAAATTATGATATTCTGGTCGAAAATAATCAAGCATAAAAAACTTTTGACTTATATAGATTATCAGCACAATACAAAACACTTTAAATATATGATGATAATATTTATCAAATAAACATATCACATAATTCCAACTTAAAAAGAAAAGAGGTGTTAAAATTGTACCAAGTCGAGCAAAATCAGCATATATGCCTAAAAAAATTGTATCCAAAGATGTTATAAGTAAATAAGAATATATAAAAATATTCATATAACTGTTTTTAAAAATTTGATCTTTGTTGCCTTTTGACAATTTGTTCTTATAAAGTATCAAACAATTAAGAACTATAAAATTCATAAAAACTGAAATTATAGATTTACTGACCTCTATAGATTGTTCGTCTGCATAATATGATATTTTATCGCTTATCGTACCACCTAAACTCATTCCTATAGACAAAAATATGTCTCGGAAAACATATCCAAGTGTTATCGTAGATAAAAATAAAACATTACATAGAATATAGTTTACAGGAATATACCTAAAAAAATATATCAAAAGAAAAATTGCAGCACTTCTATGAATAGATATTGCTAACAAACAAATTATTATAAACTTCCAAAATTTCCTATCGAAAACATAAGGAATAGCCCATATTAAAATAGATATTGCAATTCGATTTCTTATTATACAAATTTGATTACCTGAAAAAAAGAAAATTGCAAATATGATGATTGGATATTGAGTATATTTTAGAAATAATCTACTAAATGAAACAAAATAGAACAATGTAGCGCAAAACATAAATATTGTAAATTTTCCACCAGTTAAATGGAGAAAAATCCAATTCAACAACAAAAAACCTTGTTCTTGTGAATCCTTAAAAGGATGAACAACTTCATGCCATGTTATGTGATCAAAAACATATTTATACGAAGTCCAATCTGTTCCAGTCCAATCACCAAACCCACCGATTATAGAATAGAAAACTGATAAAATCAATAATACTTGTCTTTTTGTAACAAAACTATTACTTTTAAAATCCAGTATGATAAAAGGCAGTAAACCAAAATAAATAATATAATAAAACTCCATTGAATGACTTTTAACTTTTTAGAGATTCTCGAATAAATTGTATACTCTGTTCCTGCTTAGTCGAAATTGACTTGTTAACGCGATACCAATCAATTGGCTTTAAAATAACGTCCGTATCTAAAACATCAACCATTCTTTCTCTCAATTCAAATGATTGTAACAAATCTATAAATCTTGCACTACCTCTAGTATTGTTATTAATTGTAACAAATTGCTTATTAAAGATTATAGAAAAGACTGTTCCGTGAAATGAATCAGTTATAATCCATCTTGCACCATAAAAATAAGCTAGCCATTGTTCTACAGAGCAAGAAATATTATCATTAGCGAAACAATAAATAACCTTGCAATTTAATTGTTCTGCAATACTTTCAATATATGCTTTTTTCGAATCCACATTATCTAGGATATAAACTAGTAAATAGTCTTCCAAAAGAACTAATTCCTGGGGTATCAATTTTAGATATGAACTTTTTGATAATAATAAAGTCGGATCTAAAACTGTTTTGGCAGGAACACCAAGGTATTTATAGCATAAATACTCTCCAGACTTTTCTCTTACAGAAATAGCATCAAATTTTTTAATTAACATTTGGGCATTTCTTGTTTGGTTTTGAGTATACTCCCAAGAATCAACGCCAAAAGATGCGGCATACGCTATCTTGCGTAATTCAATTTCTCCACAGAAAGACAAAAACATGTCCTTGAAAGTAGATTTATTATAACTAGGACGCCATACTTGATCGCTGCCAACAATTAGAGCATCAAGTTTATACTTATTAATTAAACGTTTAGAATAATGTTGGCATCTCTCCGTTACACAAATATTGTTATCAATAAATTTTTGCACAAAGTTACTTCTTCTATATCTATAAGGCTGAAAAGGACGATTCCTTTTTAAAATAAACCTATAATATATAGTTTTAAATGAAACTAGCAAATAAAGCCAAAAAGGAATTTCGGGTATGCAATCAATTGTTACAACTTTATGTCCCATATCTTTTAGGATAGTCTGCAATGCATAATTTTGCAATATTCCACCAAAATTTTCTTTAATTGGCTGTGTTATTATTCCAATTTTCATAAATCATAAAAGTTTATATAATACATTTCACTACTGTCCAACAAATGTAAACCACCAATACAGCGTCCCCACTATTTATCAGCGGGGTAGCCGTACCTGTATTTTTGAATAAAGATTTGATTTTCTAAAATTTAACAATCAAGCGACGGCTTGGGATGTCTTCGTTACCTCAGCATCCATACCATCTTCAAAATGGCGAACATAGTCACATGGTAGGAACGAGGCATCAACCTC
>OIXY01000214.1_pt1 | contig 15464 bp, 18 predicted proteins | sample 1588051 | NCBI WGS metagenome assembly OIXY01 (sample SAMN03283247) | human gut metagenome | biome: human-associated habitat; material: feces | host: Homo sapiens | place: Peru | collected 2012 | reverse complement strand
GTCCGCTCGGACACTCCCGCCGCCTCCGCGATCTGGCCGCGTCTGCCCTTTGGCAACTGTTCCAGCAAGGCCGGAACCGCAGTATAGGCGCTATCTTCCCGCACACCCTGCTCTTCGAGGTTGGAATAAAAAGCCATCAGGTGCGAGGGCTTGACCTGGCACACCTTGAGTTGCCCCAGCCCGGCAGAGATACGTGGCACAAGTCGCCGATAGTCGTACACGGTCTTGGGTTTGAGTTTCTTTTCGGCGTACTCGGTGAACCAGCGTTCTATCAGGTCATCTACCTTCATGGACGCATCCAGCGAAATGCCGTTGTGCACTTCCTGCTCAAAGGCATCTGCCTGCCGCTGCAATTCCTTTTCCAGCTTCTTCCCGGTCAAGCCCGGCGGGGGTGTATAGGTGCGGTTGACCAGAACCTGCCGCCCTTCCCGGTCGTATCCGTTGGAGACCCGGATGCTGAAGGAGCAGGTGCCGTCTTTCTTTGTGCGCTTCGTTATTTTTGCCATATGTCACCTCTCCTTTGTGGGCGATATACTCAGCTTATTCATCTTCGACATCAGATTGTTTTCCACTTTCGGATTTACTCGCTACTAGTGCATTATAGAAATCAAGATCCTCTCCTGTCAGATGTAAATCCTCAGCATATTCTGAATAACTCTTGACCTCAGGAAAAGCAGATTCCCACATTCTTACAAATTGGTCGCTTCTCTTTTTTTCTTCCTGTAAACTCCTTTCTGTCAAATATTCTATAGCATCACCAGTATTCATATCCTCTATATCATTTTTACATCCGATCATTTCGGCAATAGCCGGAACTGCTTCTTTTATCGCATTTATGCGCTGGTTTTCTATAAACGAGTTTATACGGTTTTGAATCTTGAACTGATATAAGTCCATATCATCTTGCGCCGACTGCTCTTGATATTTAATCCTTAATATTCTAAAGCGGACTTTTGAAACAGAAAAACGTCTAAACAACACAAAGTAATTTAGAATTTCTTTAATCAGTTTCGTATCTGCTAAGAACTGGTTCAACACGTCACGGCGTAACTTTCCCCACTCTATTGTATTGGATAAATAATGATCTTGAAGCGTCCTCAACGCATCTTCGGAAAGCCCTGTATACTCAGACACCGCCCGTACATCTGTTTCAACTGTTTTCACATCCGTCAAGCCCAGCAGATAATCAGTAGTAACTCCAAAGAATTTTGCAATTTCGCAAATACTAATAGCATCGGGAACCGTTGCGCCGTTTTGCCAGTTGCTTACCGTCTGCCGCGTTGTATGAAACTCTGCGGCAAGCGAATCCAGCGTTGCGCCTTTTTTCTCTATCAGTTCCCGGAAGCGTACTGGAAACGGATCTTTATAGTCAAATGATTTTTTCGTCTTAGCCATGTCCTTACCTCATAAGCAAATAAAAATAACATTTCTAAAATTATGTTGATTTTACTTTCACATTGTCTTATACTGATGATATCACAAGCAAACCAAACATTCAATAAGAAAAAGTAAATTCATTTACTTCAACATAGAAAGGAGCATTTCTGTGGACGAAAAAGCAAAAGAAGCCCGCCGGGCGTACTCCAATGCTTGGAGAGCCGCCAACAAGGACAAGGTTCGAGAGTACAATCAACGCTATTGGAAGCGCAAGGCAGAGCAAATGCAGAAGAAGCCATGTAGTGACAGCAATTCATTCAAAAGGTGATTCAATTTCATCATTCTTTTGCAGTGTGACAATTCTGCATCATCTATCCATAAAACAGGTAAACGTTCCCCTGAAAAGCCTTGGTAATCCTTGGCACTCTGGGATACTGCATGGCAAAGGGTGACACCAGATGGCAGCAGATGCACTTTAGCCTAACGGATTTTGTTTCAACAATGCTGCATCGCCTTGATTTTGGGTTGAAATTTGGCGGTATTGCAATTCTTTTTGGGTCGTGATACTATGCAGCCACGACGAACAAAACGACACAAAAAACAACTTTGGAGGTGGAAGAATGGGTGATTCTATCCGATACCCAAATATGGGCACGGTGGCAAAAGCCGCCGACATTTACGGCCTTTCTCCGGCCTATATCAGGCGACTGTGTAAGCAGGGAAAAATCCGCTATGTGAACGCCGGGCACCGCTGGCTTGTAAATCTGGACAGTCTGGCCCGGTACTTTGAACAGGGGGACCCGGCGGACGGGGAAGACGCCGTCCAAGGCATCCGCCGGGTAGCGAGGTGATGTCCTTGAAAGGAAAAAGCCCTGAAAGCATCGTCCTGCGTTTTGTCTGGCTGGAAAATCTGACACAGGATTATACCAACGATGAAATCGGGAAGATTGTTCGTGACTTATACAGCTACGCCAAAGAGGGAACCAACCCACAACAATATGAGGATCGAGGAATGCGTGGGCTTTGGCGCTCAATGAAAGACGGCATTGACAAGGACTTTGCCAAGTATCGGGAAAAGTCAGAAAAAGCGGCAGCATCTGCAAATGCGCGATGGGGAAAAGCCGCACAAGCGAGCTCTGAATCTGAAATGCAATCGAATGCGAACGCATCCGAAAAGATGCAAACGCATTTAACCGAATGTGACGGTATGCACTCGCACCGTACATATACAGATATATGTACATGTACAGCTACACCGGAAGCCCCAGCCGCTGCCGCTGATTCTCGCACAGATCCCGACCTTGCCGAGATCGTGCAGCACTTCCAACAGGTGATAGGCGTGTTTCCGCGCTCTGCGCTGGACAAGCTACAACGCTACCTCGATTCTATTCCAGCAGAGGCGATCTGCTTGGCATTTGACGAAGCCGCTGAGAGCGGGCACAGGTCTTGGAAGTACGTCAGCGGCATCTTGAAAAGCTGGCAGGCTGACGGTGTGCGCACATTGGGCGATGTAGAAGCCCGCCGGGAAGCCCGGAAGAAGCCCGCACAGCAGCCGGAACGGAAGTTGGAGGTGCTGACTTGAACACGCACAAGATTTTGTTGGGTGCCCTGCTCATCCGGCCAGACCTTGCACCCTACGCCCTGCCGGATTTGGAAATCGAACACTTTCCCCCAGACCTTCAGCCGGTGTTTGCAGCTCTGTCCGGTCTTTGGAACGCGAAGGGCAAATTGGATGCAGTGGCAGCCTGCGCCCGCTATCCAGAGCAGAAAACCGCTATTCTGGACTGTGTGCAGGAATGCGAAGCCGAGTGCATCCGCATCACCCGCGAGAATGTGGAGAATTGGACGCAGCTTGTTCAGGAACAGGCCGCCCTGACACGATTTCAGGAACTGTCCATTCAGGCAGCAAGCAACCTGACCACCTTTGCAGATCTGCCCGACCTGTACAGCAAAATGGGCGAAGCCTTGACCCTTGACCGGGAAGAAGACGATTTTCGGCCTATCGGGACATTGATAGACGACTACGTCCGCAGGCTGGACGAAACACCGCAGTACATCCCCAGCGGCATCCCGGTGCTGGACAAGCACCTGCATCTTGCCCCGGGTAACCTGTTCATCATCGGCGGCCGACCGTCTGCCGGTAAAACCGCCCTGTCCCTGCAAATGGCCTGTGAGCAAGCCCGGCGGGGCTTCCGGGTGTGCTATTTCAGCCTTGAAACCGACCCGGATACCCTGACTGCCCGCGTCATTGCGAACCGTCTGGCCGTTCCGCTGGCAGATGTAAAAAACAAGAGCGTTCCGCAGGCTGACCTTGACGGTCTCGCAGAACTGCACAAGTTGCCGCTGTTCATCCGCTCTGCATCCGGCAAGGGCGTTGGATGGGTAAAGGCGCAAGCCCAACGGATGCAAGCACAGGTCGTTTTTATCGACTATCTGCAGCTGCTCCGGCAGGCTGGCGCAAAAGATCGCTATACTGCTGTGACGCAGCTTTCAATGGATTTGCATGAACTGGCACAGACCACCGGCATCCTTGTGGTTGCGCTGGCGCAGCTGAACCGCAACGCAGCGCACGCTGCACCTTCCACCGCAGACCTTCGAGAAAGCGGCCAGGTGGAACAGGATGCAGATGCGGTGCTGCTGCTATCAAACGATGATTCGCAATATTTTGCGATTTTGGCAAAAAACAAGGAGGGCCGCACGGGCAAAATTCCAATTGCCTTCGATAAGGAGCGCCAGCGCTTTCTCGCTGTCACGAGTGAACCGGAAGGGAGGTGAACACATGAAACACAATCCAAACCGTCCGCGCCGCCGGGAACCGTACCACTACGATGCAGAAGCAGCTGTATACCTGTCCTGTATCGTAACCGCCTTGCAGCACGGCCAGAGCATCCCGGTGCACGTTTTGCAGCTGGTCTACTATATGTTGCTGCCCTATATGCACAGTTAAGCCACTGACCTTACCCAGGCGGTGTTGATTTTTGAGCGTGCCCGGTAAGGGTGCAGAAAGAAAGGATTTACCATGAACGAACTGAAAATTACTAATATGTCGACCGAACTCGGCGCAGAGGTGACCGGCTATGTGCTAGCCGATGTGCGCGGTGTGAACAGCATGGGTGAATATGCCGAGGACACCAGCATGGGCATTGAACTGCATTTTGCACCGAACGCAGACAGCGTCCCGGCTGTCGTGGTCTGCATCATGCCGGACGTGGTTGACAGTAACACGCCTGCCCTGTCCATCCATTGCCGCCCCTACGACCCCCACAAGACGACAGAATACACCGCAGCCGCCCGCGAGTACATCAACAGCATGACTGAGGACGAACTGATTGAACACGGCCACGACGAATTCACCGGCAAAGATCAGATGCTTGCCGCCCTGCACACCATCGACCTGCTGGCCGCTCACGATGAGGAAGAAGCCCGCGCCGCCTACTTTGATTTTATGGACAACAACTTGTCCGGCATGAGTTTTAAATTTGAGGGGTGACCACATGAAGATCAAGTCAAAACCCCGCGCCCCGGCCTATGTGCAGGAGGTCTACCAGCGCATCGAGACCGAAATGTGTACAGCCCGCAATGCCGTTGTGGCTCTGGATCTGCGTATTGCGCCTATCATTGCAAAGCTGTCACCGGAAGACCAAGAAGAGATAGAAGCGGCGCTGGTGGCGTACAATCAGCGGGTCTGCAGCGCAATCAGCAAGGCGGGTGGACTGCTGGCGGCGCTGGATCCGCGTGATGTGGAAACGCTGCCAAAGGTCTGGGAACCCCTTGACGACCCGCAAAACCCCAAAAGCACCATTGCACAACGCACCAAATTCTGACAAAATGCCCCCTCTCGACACGCCGCCGGGAGAGGGCGCTTTTTATAGGAGCATCGTTAAATTTATTTTCGGCAGAATACGTTTTCTCGTTGGAAAAAGAGTGAAAGTATGGTATAATAGAACCGTAAGGTTGTTACATTTTAACAAAATCACAATATAAAATTTTAAAACGGAAAGGAGGCTTTGCCTTGAATCTTTTTGCACTTTCGGTTGAACTTGGAATGGACACATCCTCGTTTGAGCAGGGTGTTGACCGTGCAAGAGCCAAAACATCAGCTTTGGCCGGTGAACTCAACCCGCGATTTTCCGGTATTGGCAAAACCCTGACAGGCGCATTCACCAAGTCGCAGCTGCTGGCAACGTCCATCATAGGACTTGCAAAAAAATTTTCTTCCCTCGGTGAAGGCATCGTGAATCAGGGTGTTGCTTTCAACCAGCAGATGGAAAAGTACACCACTGGCTTCACTAACATGCTTGGCAGCGCAGAAAAGGCACAGGCCGTTTTGAACCAGATCAAACAGGATGCAGCACGCACCCCGCTGAACGTGGATTCGTTGGTTCAGGCAAACCAGCTGCTTATCAGCGCAGGCGTGAGCGCTGGCGAGGCTCGCAGCACGATTCTGGCGCTGGGCGATGCAGTTTCTGCTACTGGCGGCGGCAGTGAAGTACTGTCCCGCATGGCTGCAAACCTGCAGCAGATCAAAAACGTGGGCAAGGCGGCTTCGATAGATATCAAGCAGTTTGCAATGGCAGGCATTGATATTTACGGCGTTCTGGCCGATTACACAGGCAAGAGCACCGCAGAAGTCCAAGGCATGACCATTACATACGACCTCTTGACAGCCGCTTTGAAAAAAGCATCTGAAGAGGGCGGGCGCTATTACAACGCCATGGAAACCCAGAGCCAAACCCTGAGCGGACGAATTGAAACGCTGAAGGATAATTGGTCGCAGCTGCTCGGAACGCTCACAAAGGGACTGACGGAGACAGAGGGCAATCTTGTAACCGCAGCCGCCGGGTGGGTGCAGCGGCTTCAGGAAGGCTTTGAAACGGCAGGCGCGAACGGTCTGATGCAGGCCGGAGGCCATATTGTGGACGAGGTTGCTTCTGGGATTTCTGCCGGTATTTCTTCTCTTGCTGCGCGGGCAGAGGATGCGGTGCAGAATTTTACACTGTACCTGCAAGACAACACAGGCCGGATCGTGGACACCGGCGGGATCCTTGATATGGCACCCGCCATCGTAAACTCTGCGGAGCAAATATTTTCGGCATTCGTGGTGGAACTCTGGAACCACGCGGACGAAATATTTACAACCGGCGCTGATCTGGTGGGCAAGCTGGTCAAAGGATTTTTAAGCCTGACAGGCAACGTGATCGAAGCCGCCGGGAATATTACAGCGGCAATCGTTACAAAAATCTTCACCACAGACTGGGTGCAAGTCGGCAAAAACGTTGTTTCGTCCGTTGGGCAAGGCATTCTCGATGGCGTTTCGGCCTTGTCCACCCCACTTGACCGGCTGTCCTACAAGCTGAACCATGCCCTAGGAAAAACCGGCTATGCAGAGTACAGCACATTTGAGGCGTGGGCGGCAGCCAATGGCAAAACGGGCGAAACAAGATACCAGCAAGGCAGCCAGAAGGACACTGATTATTGGAAGCGGTACGGAGACAAGCTTGCCCAGCAATATGGGCTGAACGAGACAGGTACTGATACCGGGAGCGGAGAAACGGACGCAACGCCCGGCGGTTCCTCCCGCAAGAGCCACAGCGCAAAATCCAATACCGAAACCGTCATATCTTCCGTATCGCACACCGCAACCACTACCGCGCAGAACGCGCTGGGCGCGGTGACTACAAGCGTTGAGACCCTGCAGGAGAAGGTAAAGGACGCAGCGGGCAACATCAAAGACCGTGTTACAGAGACCACCACCGAGACCGGCAAAGAGATGGTCAACGGCGTTGCTACCACCTATACGCTTGTGACCAAGAAAGTCACGGACGCGAACGGCAAGATAAGTACCACAACCAAGAAGGTCTACGCCGATATGTCCAAGACCCTGCTTGGCACCCTGACCACCATTGCAGAAAAGACCTTCAACGGCATCACCACCACCACGCAGCAGGCTGTGGAGACCTACGCGGACGGCAGCCAGCACATCAAGACCACCGCCACCGAGACCGGCGAGCGCATTGTGGACGGCGTGCGGCAGACCTACACCAAGGTTATCAGCTACATTGACGGCGTGCAGGATAAGGTAACAGAGACCGCGCAGAACATCGACAAGAGCATCAAGGCGACCCAAAAACGCATTGAAGAGAACCTGAGCAAGGCACAGCAGCAGTTTAACAGCGGGATCTTCAAGCTGGGCAAAAACCTGTACACCGACCTGAAAAATCAAGACTGGGCAGCGCTTGGGCTGGATATCGTCAACATGATGTGGGGTGAGGTATCACAGGAGCAGCGCGAAGTCCTGTCTGACTGGGCAAACAAGGCGCTGGAAGCCATCAACGAAGCCTATTCCGGCGGCGGGCTGAGCGAGGCGTACAAGGCCTTTAAGCAGATCATGACCAACGGCATCAAAGCAGATGCAGACGGCGTTACCACCAGCGTGGAAGGCCTGAATCAGGTATTCCAGAAGCTTGGCATCAACGTCTCCGACGTCGGCAGCGAGGTCATGGGCGTGCTGGACACCATTGGCTCCGGCATGGGCAGCTTTGCCCTCAACGCGGGCACGGATATTGCAAACCTTGCCAGCGGCATGGGAAGCCTTGGCACGATTGCGCAGGGCGTCGGTGGGCTGATCGCCAAGGTAGGCAGCCTGATTTTGGCAAACCCGGAGGTTGCCGCGATTATCGCCATTGTGGCGGGCGTGGCGGCGCTGGGCGCTGCACTGTTTGCAAAGTTTGGCAAAAGCAGCAGCGGCGGGCAAGCTGTGAGCCACTACGAAAGCCCCTATGCCGGGCATGACGTATACGACAGCCTGACCGAGTTCTCCACCCGGGCAGCCATGCAGCACCGCTACATGGAAAAGACCACCGGCACGGATGCACAGCTAAGCATTTTGCAGCAGATCCGCGATATGCTGGACGAGCATCTGCCGGATATCGGCACCGGTCAGCTTGTCATGGACGGCGAGAAGGTGGCCGATATGCTCACCCCGCGCCTTGCAACCAACATGGATGCCAGCATTGGCGTGTATACCCTGCGGGCAGAAAGGGGTGTCTGATACAGCCCCAAGCGGCGGTGAAGCGGCGGTGAAGCCGTGAAAAAATGGGCGTTTTCGCAGTCTGGGTTTTGCTCAAAATTGAGTAAAAGGTGGGTGGTGAATCGCCACATATCTGCCCGTGAATGTGCGGATTTGTGCGGCATAAAAAAGAGAGCGTCAATGTGCGCGTTTGGCGCACTAAAAAAGACGGGGTGCATAGTTCGTTCACACGGTCACGCGCGCCCGCGTATCGTGTCTATAAATTCGTATTTTGAACAAAAATGCACACGAAAAAAGGAAGGATACAGCAATGGAACAGAAACAGGCCAAGAATGACCAGCAGGCCACGAACGCAGCCCTTGCTGCTCTGGCAGCCGCCGGGAACACCTTTGCACTGGGCCAGCTGTGGGAAGTCAACAAGGGCTTTATTCGGCGGCAGCTGTGGCAGTGGTTCGAGAAGAACAAGCCTGTTGCTGACAATGCGGGCCTGTCCTTTGAGGATTTGGTACAGGAAGGGTATTTTGCGGTTGACTATGCTACCAAGCACTACAGCGCAGAACAGGGCAATTTCACAACGTATCTGAATTATGCGCTATTGAAGCAGATTCGCACCGCCACCTGTGGGGAGCACGCGCGAGTGGCCCCCACCGAGGACGGCAGGCGTGTGGCTGTATCTGCAAACCCGCTGAACGAGTGCAGCAGCCTTGACGTTCGCCTTGATGAATCGGACGAAGGTAGCAGCACCAAAGGTGAAACCATCGAAGACCCGGCGGCTGCACAGGCATTCCAGCAGGCAGAGAATGATATTTACACTGAAGAGCTGCACACGACCCTTGAAACAGCCATGACCCAGCACCTGACTGAGCGTGAAGCGGATGTTTTGCGCCGCCGGTATTATGACGGTCAGACCTTGCAGGCCATCGGTGAAGAACTCGGAGTGCAGCGGGAGCGGATACGGCAAATAGAGTGGAAAGCTTGCCGGAAGCTGTCCGGCCTGTCCTCTATCCAGCGCTGGCATGATGATGTGATCACCACCAGAGCGTGGCACGGCACTGGCTGGAACGCATGGAACCGCTATGGCAGCGTGGAAGAACGCACCGCAGAATACTGGGACAAGCAGCTGAAGAAAAGCGAGGAGCGTATGCGTGAACTGGTCGAAAAGTACGGAATTTTTGCCATCATCTGAACCATATACCCCGCCGGGCGAGGTGTAACACACTAGACTTTGTTTCAAAGTCCGTGTGCCCTTCGGGAATTTGTAAACACGACACACGCCCGCGCATACCGTGTGAAAAGCGGATTTCTGGAATTTTCGGAAGCTATAAAAAGAAATTCGGATAATCGCCGCCGCAAGCAGTGTCTTTGTATGTACAAAGCCCCTTGCCTTGCAAGGACTTGTTGGGCTGCATCCCAAACCCTTTGACCGTGCAGCACCCGCCGGGCGCAGTACTTCAGCCACACGATTCTGTTGATCTCAACAAAATCGCTGCATGACAAAGCCCCCAGACCGCGACAGCGCGTGTCTGAGGGCTTTTCTTGTTGCTTGTTGGTAAAATTCCTTGCGGCGGCTCTATCCGCGCTCTGGCAGCCCCGGCGGGCTGTTACGCTGCACAATCCGGGAAGTTCACAACGGTGATCTCTGCCACGGCCTTTTCGACCGTCTGCAAGATGTGCTCTATCTTCTCCACCGTGTCAGCTGACAGAACGACCTCGCCGCACTGTTCGCACTTCAGGCAGGGCACATTCTTGATGACCACAACACAGTTCTTCAGCTGAACCGTGTGAATAGTCGTGCTGGGCTTCATTTCGCCCTTGCATAGCTGGCAAATCATAGCCGCCTACCTCACAGGCCAAACAAGTCGGAGTGTGTACCAGTCGCAACCAAGTACAGTTCCGTATCTGTCTGCCGATAAATCAGCAGCCAATCCGGCTGTATATGGCATTCACGGCAACCGGTATAGTTGCCGGTCAGATTGTGATCTCTGTTCTTCTGTGGCAGTGTGTCCGGCACTCGCAGCACATCAATGACCGCTTGCAGCAAGTCCATATTGTAATGCCGCTTTATGCAGGTCTTGTAATCTTTTTTGAACTGCGTGGAAGTGTTCAGTTTTAACACGGTTTAGCCCTCCGCAGCCAACTGGGCGAAGAAATCAGCGGTAGACCCCTCAAAGTGTTCACCCTTGCCCGTCCTGATCATCTCGTCTACTTCATCAATCGAAGCCAGCGTTCTGACGTTGGGAATCTCTGCGTCTTCCGGCGTTGTCACGCCCTGAAGATATGCGACAACATACAGCAGCTTGCTTTCTGGCACCTGATCCAGCAGGGTTTGTGCCAATTCTCTTGTGCTCATTCTATACCCATCCTTTCATGTGTAAGTTGTAGGCTTCTCTGTGGGAGTTTATGCGGTTTCCTCACAGGCAGGACAGCTATTGATAAAATCCCTCACAGCCTGTTGCAACACTGCATTGGGCGTTGTGTCGGCAGCAATGCAGCATTCCTTGAACTTGTCTGCCGTATCTTTTCGTACTTTGCAGGCCAGTACGGTCATGTTTGCTTTGTCCCATTTGGCATTACTGATTTTTTTCTTTTCTGAAACAGCCATGGTAACACCTCTTTTCACAGACAGTATAACACATGATTGCACGGTTTACAATGCCAAAAATAGACAAAACAGCACGGTAAACCTTGTTAAATATGTCAATTGAATGACACGGTATACCGTGCTATAATAAAGACACAGCAAGGGAAGCACGACCGGAAGGCAAGGGGCGAAGGATGTACCGGGAGCGCAAGAGCAGAACGCCAGCTAAGACAGTAACCCACTTCCTGATAAGCTGTATAAAAGAAAATGGCGCGGTGCCAGCTACCAACTACACACCACGCCAAACCCACAACAGGGTCAAGCCCATTATAACAAGGCAGACCCACAAAGTAAAGCGGAGGTCTTAAAATGAAGTACAATCTTTCCGAGATCATGCACAAGGCATGGAAGCTGTACCGCAAGGGCGTGAGCAGCTTTGCCGAAGCCCTGCACCGGGCATGGAACAGCGCAAAGGCTGCTCCGGTCAACGCCCAGCGCATCGAGGAAGCCCAGCAGACCGCCGGGATCATCGAGCCGGTGAACACTTGGGCAGGCTGGAAGGCCGCCGGGTACATGGTAGAGCACGGCGCAAAAGCCTTGTTTCAGGCGGTGCTGATCCACAGCAGCAGGGGAGACGGCCAGACCTACCGGGCATCGTTCTTCGGAGCATCGCAGGTGAAGCCGCTGGAAGCCCAGTAACACAATCAGAGGATCCCCAGCGGGAAGATGGAAGCCCGCCGGGTAGAGCGGGGCACAATCCAGCCCCAGATAGGAGAGTTGAGGTATGAACGATATTCGTGCTATGATCCGGGAACGCGGCATGACGCTGGAGAGTGTGGCGTGGGCGCTGCAGATTTCCACCAACTCACTGCGCGCAAAGCTGAACGGAGAGGTTGAATTCCGGCTGTGCGAAGCCAAAACGCTGGCGACCATGCTTGACACCAGCGTGGACGCGCTGTTCTTTGGCAACCTGGGCGACCAGAAGGCGAACACGGTTGACGCTATCAACGAACGTCTGAAGAAGGCAGCACCGGACAAGGTGCAGCTGGTTTGGATATTCGCAAGCGGCATTATCAAAGCCTGAAGGGGGGACAAGACAGCGAAAATTAGACCGCCGACAAACAGAAAGCCGCTCACACTGTTCCAGCAGCGTGGGCGGCAATGGGTGGTAAAGTTTAGCCGACTATACCGCCCCCATTATATCAAAAATGGAGGTTTTTTCAATGACTATGTATCATTTTCAGTGCCTTGCCACGTTTTTCGTGTGGTGCCTGATCGGCATCGCGGGCTGCTGGTACAGCGGCAATCTGTGAGGGGGTGTACAGTATGACAAAAGACCAGCTGCACGAACAGCTTATGAAGGAAGCCGAAGTGTACTGCCCTCACTGCACCCCGGAACACCGTAAAATGGTGGTTGATCTGGTGGAAGAGGTTCTCGGCCTGTCCGAAGAGCAGCGCAAGCGCTTTCTTAAATTCCTGCGCCTGAGCGAACGGGCGAAAGCATTCGGCCTTGACGTGGATGTGGACAAGGCCACGAAGTTCTTCTTCATCAAAGACGTTGCAACCAATACCGTTATCGCCCCGCCTCCGATGAACCTTGAAACCGTGGCGGCATGGCTGGACGATTATGAGCAGCAAGCCGCTGAAGAATAACCCGCAGGCATAACAAAGAGCGTGTAACAACCCCTAAAGGGCTGCTGCACGCTCTTTTTGTACTGTGTCAGCAAGGAGCGCCGCAACATCATTCAGAGCATCAAAAACCTCAAAACGCAATGGTCAGCAAACCGCTGGGCTAGGCAGTACGCTGCAGGGGGGCGTAAAACGTGAGGGGGTCTGCTGAAGATGGGGTAGCAAAACGTTACCCCATCGAGCAGCACTTTCTCCCCCACGAGTGGGAGAAGATATGCTCAATTTTGAGCGCATCTTTCGGCACGACTGCCGAATATTGGCTGCTAAAAATTTAGTAAGAGATTTTCACCCGCTTTATGGGGAAGCATCGACACAAGTGTCGATGGCGTGCACACTTCTGTGCATGTTTCGCAACTTGTTGGGAAAATCCTTCGTCACGAGTGGCAGCGTCGCAGCATGTTGCGATGGTTTTTCCGGTTTTTCGGAAAAACTCACGGCGCACATGTTTAATCGCCGTCCCCACAAGTGGGTATGCCTAAAAACGGGTACCCCCGCAACGGCCTAAATTCGGGTGAGGGCGTTTTAACCGCCTCCATAGCTTAAAGGGTGTCGTTTTGAGAGACACTCTTTGGCAGCTGAATTTTCAGCCGCCGTTTTATATCCTGCTGCTTCCAGGCGATGTGTAACAAAACAGTACACACTTCAGGGTCGGCAAATTACCGGGGTAAATAGTACGCTGCTGGTACTCCATAAAACAGGAAGTACCGATGTGCCCTGAAACAGGGGGCGTACCTGCCGACAGTGAATCATCCACAAAGGGGGGCGGCATTTTACCGACCCCTTAGGGCTACGGCGTTTCACCGTATATCTGTGCAGGTGATTTCCCATCAGTGGGTAGGTCAACACCACCCTATTTCAGAGCGTAAGGTGCCCCAAAGCAAGGCACTCTTGCAAGGGGTGAACGAATCGTTACCCCCCTCTACCCAAATGGCAGTCCAGCCCGGCGGGGTATCGAGTTTCACGATAGCCCTAGACCCCGTTCCATTTTAGAACCTTCATCTGGTGGTCGAAAATCAGGCTGCCAAAGATCACAGCGCAGTTTTGCGCGCTGATTTCCAAGTCGCTGCATATCCGCCGGGGGGTGTCCCCAGTTTTGGGGAGACCTAGAGCATCTCAACAGTGTTACGGGATATTTTTCGCTCAGACACAGCATAGAACAAAAAGGCTATCGCATAAAATTGTGCAATAGGCTGTGCGGGCAGATATGCGCAAAATAGCGCACATCCTAGATCAGCGCTGAAAATTCAGCTTTGATAGCCCGGCGGTTTTTCCGATTTTGAGAAAAACATCTTAAGACAAAGGAGAGCGGAATTTTCCGCCGTCATACGGCAGCGGATTTTTCCGCCACGAAAAGGACAGCCCAAAATTGGGCTTTCCCAGAAAACAGACGTCCCCAATTTTGGGGAGATGTATCCAGTTTTAGACCGATCTATACGCCGCCGGGGTGCTCAAAAAGATATTAGACAAAAGTGCCCAATAGCCCCAAGCGGTGATTCAGTGGTGGAAAACCGCATACTGTACAGGCGGTAAACAGGCACAAAACCGCCCCGCCGGGCATCCAGCACAAGGCACGCTGTAAGGCACTCCGACAAGGCATTTTTTGAGCAATAAGGCACAAACAAGGCACATTCTGATAGATTTGCAGCGCATGTAAAAGCAAAAATCCCACGATACACGCCGCTGATTTAACGGTATATCGTAGGATTTTTCTTGGAGCTGGTGACAGGAGTTGAACCTGCAACCCACTGATTACAAATCAGTTGCGCTGCCATTGCGCCACACCAGCAAAGGTACTAGGATAGTATAACACAGGTACGGCCATTTGGCAAGGATTGTTTTTTGCCGGGGGGATAATAATGCCTGAAAATGGACAAAAATAATAGAAAACAATACACAAGTATAAAAATATACTACAATTTCAAACAATTTTACATTGCAAATTTTTTGACGATGTGCTATGCTGGAATGCAGAGAAACGCCGCCGGAAAGGCGGCTGCAAACAGATTTGGAGGATTTGCATTATGGCTGACCGCATTGTTCTGAATACCATCTCCTACCACGGCCACGGTGCCATCGAGAACATCGTTCCCGAACTGACCGCCCGCGGCTACAAGAAGGCTTTCGTCTGCTCCGACCCCGACCTGATCAAGTTTGGCGTTACCAAAAAGGTCACCGATCTGCTGGATGCTGCAAACTTTGCCTACGCTGTTTATAGCGAGATCAAGCCCAACCCCACCATCGCCAACGTGCAGGACGGCGTGGCTGCCTTCAAGGCTGCCGAGGCAGACTGCATCGTGACCATCGGCGGCGGCTCCTCCATGGATACCGCAAAGGCCATTGGCATCATCATCAATAACCCCGAGTTTGCGGATGTCCGCTCTCTGGAGGGGGTTGCTCCCACCAAGAAGCACGCTGTGTTCACCATTGCAGTGCCCACTACCGCCGGCACTGCTGCCGAGGTCACCATCAACTACGTCATCACCGATGTGGAGAAGAAGCGCAAGTTCGTCTGCGTGGATACCAACGATATCCCCGAGATCGCTGTGGTCGACCCCGATATGATGTCCTCCATGCCCAAGGGTCTGACCGCCGCCACCGGTATGGATGCGCTGACCCACGCCATCGAGGGCTACATCACCAAGGGTCACTGCGTCATCTCCGATATGTTCCATCTGGAAGCTATCAAGCTGATCAGCCAGAGCCTGCGCGGCGCTGTGCAGAACACCCCGGAGGGCCGCGAGGGCATGGCTCTGGGCCAGTACATTGCCGGTATGGGCTTCTCCAACG
>OIXY01000213.1_pt1 | contig 15492 bp, 22 predicted proteins | sample 1588051 | NCBI WGS metagenome assembly OIXY01 (sample SAMN03283247) | human gut metagenome | biome: human-associated habitat; material: feces | host: Homo sapiens | place: Peru | collected 2012 | reverse complement strand
GCCTGTGGACGCTCTCATACAAGGGAAACGGTGGCATGACGTGCTTTGTAAAGGGCGAATTTGTTTCGGACAACATGACCGTTGTACTGAGCCATGACGATTGCTACAACGTGACGAAAGTTGACGCGATGGACTACGGTAGCCCCGATATGCAGCACTGGGAAGTCGGAGGTGCGTAATGGGCATAAAGTTTTCTGTGCATACCGATGGAATGGACGCTGTAAGAACTGCCGTTGCAAAGGCTTGTACGCGCGCAGAGCACGTCTTAGCCGAGCAGATGGAGAAAGACACGCAGCCTTATGTGCCGTTTCGTACAGGATCATTAAATGAGCGCACAAAGGTTATTGGCAATGAGATCATTTATCCCGGCCCTTATGCTCGATATCTCTATTACGGAAAAGTTATGGTTGACGAAAACGGGAATGGGCCGATGAAGTTTGTCGATAAGCATGGCAACTTGCAAATAAAATTTCCAAAAGGCTCAAAACTCCATGCGTCTGACCGAAATTTGGTGTTTTATCACGAGCACCATCCACAAGCACAAGCACATTGGTGCGAAGCATCGAAAGCGCAGAACCTTGATAAATGGTTGCGCGTAGCAGAAAAGGCGGTGAAGAAGTACGGAACAGATTAAAAAGACGGTATCGGCAGCGGAAGAAGATCAAGTTTCCCGAAAGCTGCTTGCGTGGCTGAACACGTTTCCCAATAAGCCGGTTGATTTGATTCGGTTCGAATTTCTCCCCGCCGATACTGCGGCGATGGCGCTGTCCACGATTCAGGCGGCGTACATCGTACAGAAATACATCCTCGGCGGATATCAGGCGGAATACCAATTCAAGGTTATTTACCGCATGAAACCGGGGAATAGCAACGACAAACGGCTCAAAGCTGACGAGCTGCTTAATGCTTTGGGCGATTGGGCAACAAGCGAAACGCCGCCTGACATTGGCGACGGTCGCCGCGTCATCCGTATTGAGCCTACAACGCGATCCTCTCTTTTTGCCGTGTATGAAAACGGTGACGAGGATCATCAAATCCTTATGAAAATGAACTACGAGGTGATTAAAAATGGCTGATATGACCTTTAACACCACGGCGGGGCAGACCGTAGACCGCGAACTTCTGATTGCGTATCTCAACACGGGCGAAACTGGAACCCCTACGTGGTCTCCCCTCGGTACGCGCGTCACGGATTCCAGCATGGAATATGATTGGCAGGAGGATTCCTCGAAAGATATTCTTGGAACGACGCGCACGACCATGAAGAAACCCATTATCACGCAGACCTTTGACCCGTCTAATCTGGACGCTGGCGACCCTGCCATCGTCAAGGTTTGGAACCTTGCGGTCAAGGAGCAGAACGCGGCGGCGCTGGCGAATCAGGACGTGCTGATTGTCCATGCTTATGCAGGCACGGCAAAGACTGCGGTATTTGCGGAGCGTTATTCGTCCTGCATGGTTAAGCCTTCTTCCCTCGGCGGCGAGGGCGGCGGCTTTGTCGGTATGCCTATCGACGTGACGCTTGGCGGCACGCGCACGGTCGGCACCGCCGCTGTCTCTGGCAATACGGTCACTTTTACCGAGGGCGAATAACAAATAGAGGGCTGGCGTCTGTCAGCCCTCATTTTGGAGGAATATATGGAACTCACTTTTGATTCCGGTGTAAAGGAATATACCATTCGCGGCGTAAACGGCGTTGTAACGGTGTACTTTAACCCTGCGGATGTCAACTTCGCAAAGAAAGCATACAAAACGTTTGATGATCTGCGCAAGAAGCAGGAGACCCGCGCAAAGACGCTTGAAAAGGATATCCCCAATGATGAGCTTTTCGACATGGTTGATTCTCTTGACAAGGAAATGCGCAGCATCATCAATGACCTGTTCGGGCAGGACATTGCCGATACGCTTTTTGGCAGCGTCAACGCCTATTCCGCGGCCAACGGTGCGCCGGTTTGGCAGAACTTTATGACCGCCATTATCGAACAGTTTGACGAGGCAGTAAAGCGCGAACAGGCGCTTGCCGATGAGAAAATCCGCAAGTATACACAGAAATACCGTAAATGATGTACGATCTTCCAACGTCGCTGAACGTCTGCGGCGTTGACTATGAAATTCGCTCGGACTATCGCGCGGCACTGGACGTGCTGGCGGTATTTGCTGCGGCCGATCTGACCAACGAGCAGAAAGCGCTTGCGGCTCTGGATATCTTTTATCCGGACTTCTTAAAAATGCCAGATGAGCACATTCCAGAAGCCATGAAGCAGATGACATGGTTTCTCGACTGCGGTGACGAGGGCGATAATCGCAAGCGACCTAAATTGATGGACTGGGAGCAGGATTTTCAATACATCGTTTCCCCCATCAATCGTGTTGTTGGGCGGGAAGTGCGGGCAATGTCCTATTTCCACTGGTGGTCTTTCGTTTCGGCGTACTACGAGCTGGGAGATTGTCTGTTTGCGAATATCGTCCGCATCCGAAGTCTAAAGGCCAAAGGGAAAACACTTGACAAAGCCGACCGTGAGTTTTACCGCGAAAATCGGCGCATTATTGACTTAAAGCGGACGCTGGCCGAGGAAGAGACCAATACCATCAATGTGTGGTTAGGCAAAAACGCCAACAAAAGCCCATAATACGGAGGTGATTTTTTGGCTGACGGTGAAATCGTATTCGAAGCGACTATTAGCGATAAAAAACTCCATCAGGAGCTGAACAAAGTAAAAAGCAACATCGAATCCCTGCAAAAGGAATTTAACCGGCTCGGCGCCCAAAAAACGCCGATGGAAGACCGGCTGCGCAACATCGGCGCAGAGCTGGATGCGGCAAAACAGGTGCTTGCCGATATGCGCACAGCGCCAAAAGGCACGTATGAAAAAATCGACGTGTCCGAGCAGGCCGAGCGCGTGCGAATGCTGCAAAGCGAATTCAACAAAACTGCAAATAGCATTGACAAGCTCAACGAAAAGCTCAACAAAACCGGCGATAAGATTTCCGACGCGAAAACGCAGGCGGTTGAATTATCACGACAAATCGATGGACGATCCAAAGGTGCTGGACTGCGCAACGCAACCGAAGCGGCGGCAGATTCCATGAAAGTTTTTGGACAGCGAGTAAAATCTGTTGTCCACAGTGCCCTTGTTTTTACGGTTATTACCCAAGCATTAACAAAAGTGCGCGACTGGGCAAAAAATGTCGTAATGGTAAACTCCGATGCAAGAGAATCCATTGCGCAGCTTAAAGGAGCGCTTTTGACACTGGCACAGCCTCTTGTAAGCGTAATTGTCCCCGCCTTTACACTGCTTGTAAAAGTAATTACGGCAGTAGTCTTGCAGATCACGCGCCTTGTGGCGCTTATTTCTGGCAAGAGCGTCAAAGCGACAGCAGATTCCGCAAAGGCTCTTAATAAACAAACAAATGCTTTAAAGGGAACCGGAAATGCAGCAAAAAAAGCTGCTGGACAGCTTGCGGCGTTTGATGAGATCAACCAGATTTCCACCGATACCGCGGATAACGCGGGCGGAGGTGCATCTGCTGACGCGATCACGCCTGACTTTAGCTACATGGACGAGATCAACGACAAGCTCAAGAAAATTGCTGATGCGGTCATGCTAATTGCCGCAGGGTTGGCCCTGTGGAAACTTGGCAGCTCTCTCCCCGGAACGTTGGGAAAGATTTTAACAAAACTCGGCGGCATTCTCATTGCTGTTGGCGGTTTAATCATTTTGTGGGAAAGCCTGTCTGACGCATGGAACGACGGCGTTAACTGGAAAAACTTACTCGGATCTCTTGCGGGCGCAGCGGCACTTGCCGGAGGCCTCGCTCTTGCGTTTGGCAAGGTGGGCGCTGGCATTGGACTGGTAGTATCCGGGGCGGCCCTGCTGGTCACTGCATTGCACGACATGATGGAGGGCGGCATGAACCTGGAAAACACGCTGATGAGCGTCGCCGGTCTGATGATTAGTGGCTTGGGAATTGCTGTGCTCACAGGGTCCTGGATTCCGCTCCTGATTGCCGCAATCGCCTCCCTGCTTGTGGCTGTGGTGAACGCCTACGGCGATACAGAGCAGTTCGTCGACGGAATCAAAGCCATGCTGGATGGGTTTGTGGCCTTCTTCGCGGGTATTTTCACCGGGGATATTGACCGTGCCATCGGCGGCATCGAAAAAATCTTCAAGGGCTTGCAAAACGTTCTGTTTTCCATTGTGGATGCGCTCAAAAACATGTTCCTGTCGTTCTTGGATTGGCTGGATGAGAAGACCGGCGGGAAGCTCCACGGGATCATTGAGTTCATCAAAAGCCTGGTCATTGGAGCATTCACTTTCATCAAAGATTTTATCGGCAACGCCATGGCAGCCATTAAGAAGATATTCACGGGAATCGTTAAATTCCTCTCCGGTGCGTTTACGGGCGACTGGGACAAAGCGTGGGAGGGTATCAAAGATATCTTTGACGGCATATCAACAGCCATCAAGGGGACGTGGGCAGCAGTCATCAATGCAATTATCCGCGCATTGAACTGGCTGATCGATAAGGCGAATAAAATCAGCTTCACAGTTCCGGCCTGGGTGCCTGGGCTTGGCGGCAAGCATATTGGCGTCAACATCCCGAAAATCAACGAACTCCAAATCCCCAAACTGGCCCAGGGCACGGTCATTCCGCCCAATCGCGAGTTTATGGCAGTGCTGGGCGACCAGAAGCACGGCACCAACATTGAAGCCCCATTGGATACCATCAAACAGGCCGTGGCGGAGGTCCTGGGACAGTCCGGGAACGACCGGCCCATTACCATCATTGTCCAGATGGACGGCAAAGAGATGTTCCGGCAGATGGTACGGGAAAACAACTCCCAGGTGCGCATGAACGGCAAAAGCCCACTGCTGGTGTGAGGTGACGCATGGAAGTACTTAAGGTAACAAAGAAATCCGGGGCTGTGGTATCTCTCCCGGCCCCGGATGAACTGAAATGGAACATTTCCGACCTGGACGCAGATGGGACCGGCAGAAACCAGAACGGCGATATGTTCCGCGACCGCGTGGCCGTGAAGCGCAAGCTTTTGCAAGCCGTGGACGATGTGTTTTTCAGCCTTACATACCCCGACGCGATGACCGGTACCGACCGCACCATGACGTGCTATGTAGGCGACCGGTCATCGCCGATCATGCGGCCTGAAACCGATGGGAAATGGCTGTGGGGCGGGCTGTCCATGAACTTCGTGGAGAGGTGACGCCATGTACAATGTCTCCACCGCGTTTCACGCCGCTTTTGCGGATTATGGCCGCGAGATCAAGGCCAAGGTTGTTTTTAATGGGCAGACGGAGCTTGACGGAAACTACGTTCAGGAGATCACCGCCACACCGGCGTTTGATTCTTCAGACGGCATTTCCGTCGGCTCTGCTTGTTCCGGGCGGTGCAAAATCCGCATTTACAAGCCGGACGAGCCGCTGCGATTGTCCGGCGGGTACTTTGTACCGTATATCGGCATCTACGTTCCTGGTGGTGATACAGGCACAACAGCCATCGCCGGTCAGGCTGTGGCCGGTAAGGCGATTGTCGGCGTAAGCACCGCAGCGTCTGGGGTGGAATATGTTCCCCTGGGCCGATACTACATCCCCGCAGACGGCGTGGAAAATCTGGTGTATGGCTGGGAAATCACCGGCTACGACCAAATGGCATCCTTGACGGAGCAGTACACCCCGCAAATTGAGTTCCCCGCCACGCCAGATGCTATGCTGACGGACTTGTGTGCGCAAAGCGGTTTGACTCCCCCAACGGTGACTTTCCCAGATATGACAATCGAATCTGTGTTTGAGGGGACCATCCGACAGCAGCTGGGGTGGCTGGCTGGACTGTGCGGACAGTCCGCGCACTTCGACCGGGACGGCAATCTGGTGTTCAAGTGGTACTCAAAAACCAGATTCCGGGTCAGCCGTGAGCAACAGTACATGTCCGGCCTGACCCGCACGGCAGACGGTCTGTACACGGTATCCAGTCTCACCACCGGCACGGAAGATGAACCTATTACATCCGGAACCGGATTAGGAATCACGTCCACAAACCCATACATGAACCAGGCTGTTGCAGACCTGATTCAGCCGGAGGTGGAGATATCCTTTCAGCCTTGCGATGTAAAATGGCGCTGCGACCCGTCTGTTGAAGTGGGAGACGTTATCCAGGTGGAGGGCGATACCGGCGAGTGGCTGGATGTGTGCGTTATGGAACAGGAAATCCACCTGTACGGCGGCCTGTCCTCTACGATGCACAGTTACGCCCCACAGGACGCGGATTACGCCATGGAAAGTCCCACAGAGCAGCGCATTAAGCGGGCTTATGAGGGCCTTACTAAGGCCATGCAGAACGCTACACAAAAGATCATCGGGGCAAAGGGCGGGTATTATGAACTGACTCTGGACGATCAGGGTTTTCCCGTCGGGTGGACCCTGCGAGATACGCCCACCATTACGCCCAATACCCGGATGTGGATTATGTCCACAGGCGGGCTGGGATTCTCCAAGGACGGCGGAAATACCATTTCCGGTGTCGCCTTGACCATGGACGGCGAGATCAACGCAAATGTCATCACCGCCGGGCAAATGTCCGCAGAAAGAGTCACCGTCAACGGCCAGACGCTTTCTGACTTCATCGACGCCAGTATCGACGACGACGGCCATCCGGTGCTGCGTATCGGGTCATCTGCGTCGGAAATCGTGCTGAAGGAGTACAACGACAAAATCGGATTCTACGACACTTCCGGGACCCTTCTGGCGTACTGGAACAACAACAGTTTTGAACTGGTGGAGCTGAGCAAGTTCAGGCTGGGTCCCATGGGCATCGTGGTTCAGCCCAACGGTTCCGTGTCCTTCGTGGGGGTGAATTGATGGCAAGCATTTATGGGCCGGTATCGGCCACCGGCTGGCAATTGCGGCTGGATTACAGCGTATCCCAGAGCATCGCGGACAACAAGTCCACACTGTCTCTGACGCTGTACATCTATGACGGCACCGGAGAGAGCTACAACCTGGACGCCAATAGTTGCTATTACACATTGCAAGGCACCAGGGTTTATAACCCGTACCGGTACAATTCCAGGGGCTGGTACAAGCTGGGCAGCAAGTCCATCACCGTGGCCCATAACAATATGGGCAAGGGGTCTGTGGTGCTCTCTGCGGACTGGCACAGTGGGTTTGCGTCATCCTACACGCCGTCGAGCCTGACGGTTTCTGGCACGGTCAATCTCCCGGATATCCCCCGGGCATCATCCGTGTCGGCATCCGGACTTGTGCTGGGTTCTGCCGGCACACTTGTAGTGACCCGGGCCGTGAGCACTTTTACGCACACCATCAAGCTCAAGTGTGGCTCTGCGGCACAGGTAACGATTGCTGAAAAATCTACGGCAACTTCCATCACCTACACCCCTCCGATTGAGTGGGCATCGCAGAACACCGCCGGGACAACCGTAAACATCACGGCGGAGGTCACCACCTACAACGGGGACGCCGTAGTGGGCACCAACACGACCACACTGACGGCCTCCATCCCTGCATCGGTAAAACCCACCCTGTCCGTGAGTCTGTCAGACACCTCCGGATATCAGCCCACATACGGCTGGGTGCAGGGCAAGAGCACTCTGAAAGCCACGTTTTCCGCCGCTGGGTCTTATGGCAGTACCATCAAGGCCAAGTCTCTGTCCATCGGCGGAAAATCTGCCAGCCCGGACGGGGACAACGTACTTACAGGAAGCGGCACAATGGCCGTTGTAGCCACCGTAACGGACAGCAGAGGGCGCACGGCATCCGTTACCAAGAACATCACTGTGAACGCGTACAGCGGCCCAGTGGTCCAGGATTTGACCTTTGTGCGCGGTTCTTACACAGGAAGCGTGTGGACGGATAACGCCATGGGCGCAGATATCAAGCTGACGTTCACACTGTCCATCCAGCTGACCGGAAACAAGGCGTCTGTGGAAATTACCGGCGCGCCCACGCTGACCGACCAGACCAGTGGCGCGAAGATTGTGTATTTGGTGTCCTTTGGAACGGACACGACCAGCGTTGTACAGGTCAAAGCTACGGACTCCCTGGGCACCACGGTAACGCGGGAGATCACCATTCCCACCGTTTCGGTCCCCATGAACATGAGTTTTTCCCTGCCCGGGGTATGCTTCGGCGGCGTGGCGGAACACGAAAAGGTGGTAGAATTCAAATGGCCCATCCGGTATTTGGGGAAAGCTCTATTGGATTATCTCCACCCCATCGGCAGCATCTACCAGTCCACGGATGCCACGTCTCCAGCGGACCTGTTTGGCGGCACCTGGGAGCAGGTAAAGGACCGGTTTCTGCTGGCGTCTGGTGATTCGCATGCGGCGGGCTCTACCGGCGGCGAAGAGGAGCACGTCCTGACGGCGGCGGAGATGGCAAACCACACCCACGGCTACGATTACACGGGCCAGAGCGACGCCACCGGCACCGAGGCCATCAAGATCGTGTCTCCCGGCGGCACCGCCAACGCTTACACGGGCGAGGCTACGTCCAACTGCGGCGGCCAGGCCCACAACAATATGCCGCCGTACCTGGCCGTGTACACATGGCGCAGGACGGCGTGAATACAGACGTGTAATGGGGCGACAGATTGTGCCCGATTTGGGCACCGAAAGGAGTGATCTAATGGCCTTTAGCAAGACGACCTTCGTGGATAACCAGACGGTTATCCACGCTGATACCCTCAACGCCATCCAGGATGAGCTGATCCGGGTGGCCGGACTGCTGGGCAAGAACATCCAGTCCGCTGCCATTAACGACAGCGGCCATCTGATTCTGACGCTGACGGACGGCACCACGTTGGACGCTGGCGTTGCCAAGGGCGCACAGGGTGCCAAAGGCGACACGGGCGCCACCGGCCCGCAAGGCCCCGGTGCGGAGGTGTTCTACATTGACCTTGCGGGCAGCTACCCCAACTACACCTGCCCGGTGGCTATGGCCGACATCAAGGCGGCATATGAGGCGGGGAAGGTGCTGAAATGCCGGTGTCGTGTCGCCATGATTACAGAAACACTTCCGATGATGACTGTAATTCCGCTTGGCGGCGGATGGGTTTTTTCCACTGGCGGCGCATTGTCTATGCTTGGGCAGAAGCCTACACTGTTTACGGTGTCAATTTCGGAAGATGGGGTTCTCGCTGAAGAAACAGAAGTGGTGAAGCAAGCCGATAATTTGGCGTTTCCGAACCCCAATGCACTAACGATCAAAATCGGAGATGCTAGTGTGACTTATGATGGCAGCAGCGCCCAGACCGTGGAGATAGCGGATGGCACGGAGGTGGAATACTGATGGCGAAGAAACTGTATGAAGAATCCTCTGTGCAGGACATTGCGGCAGCAATCCGTGAGAAGAACGGAGCAGCCACGAAGTACAAAGTTGCTGAGATGGCAGATGCTGTGCGGGCGCTTTCCGGGAGTGAAGCAGTCGAGTGGCATCAGTGCCCAGAGGCAGTACGGAACTACCTCGCCAACGTGACCTACGACCCAAGTGACTACAGCGCGTCTCAAATCGCCAATTATGCGCCCGCGACAGCAGTTGTGAGCAATTACAAGCCTATCGGGCAGACAGCTGGCGGTGTGACGCACTACAACGAAGTACCGAACGTTCTGACGCCGTTTGCCTCTAGCGGGAAAGCAGGCACGCTCAAACCGCTGGATGCGCTGCGTTGGATACGCACATCGGCTGGGGCAACCGCGTGGAACGTGCGCGATCTTGGCGGCTGGCCGTGCGACGGTGGCGCGGTTAAATATGGCCTACTGATCCGGGGCGGAAAGCTGGCGGCGGCTGACCGGGCCGTGCTCGTCGGCGAGCTGGGCATCCAGCATGATCTTGATCTCCGCGGCCGCGAGGGCGGCGGAGCGGACGACGAGCCGAGCATGACAGCCTCCCCGCTGGGCGGCGACGTGTGGTACACACGCACACAGCAATATGCATGGTACGCTCTGACACCGGTAGCGACATGGCAGACTTACCTCCGCTGCGCGATCGACGCAGTGACGCATCGGGAGCCGGTATATTTTCACTGCACCGCAGGTGCAGATCGTACCGGTACTCTCGCGTGTGTGCTGGAGGGCTTGCTCGGCATGAGTCAATCGGACATCGACAAGGACTATGAGCTGACTACATTTTATTCCGGCTCCGGGTCGGATGCGACTGCGCGGCGAAGGAATGAATCAGACTGGAAGGGGCTTATCAATGCGATCAACGCCGTTTCCGGCGATACGTTCCGCGATAAGTGCGTTCATTTTGCCGTGGGAACGTGCGGGATGTCGTTGGCCGATATCAACGCTTTTCGGGCGGCTATGACCAATGGAACGCCCGAGACACTGCACTGGTATCAGACGATCACCAAAAATCTCACAGGCTGCACGCTCAGCAACGCCGCGTCTCAGGTGGATTATGGCGAGGCGTACACCGCAACCATTGCGGCGGAAAGCGGAAAGACGATCACGTCGGTAGTGGTCAAAATGGGCGGCGTGGATATCACGGCCACGGCTTATACGGCCAGCAGCGGTGCAATCAACATCTCAAAGGTGACGGGAGCGGTCACGATCACTGCGGCAGCCTCTGTACCGTCTGTAACTTACAACATCACGCGCAATCTCACCAACTGCGCGTCGTCCAACACGGCGGACACCATCGCCGAGGGCGCGGCCTACACCACGACGCTTTCGCCGACGGGAACTTTCAAGAAGCTCGGCACAATCACCGTAACGATGGGCGGGGCTGACATTTCCGCGTCGGCGGTGTCCGGTAGTACCGTGAGTATTACCAAGGTTACTGGTAATATCGCAATTACCTGTGCGGCAGTCATCACAAACATCATTGATACTATCGGTATTTCGGCGGACACGCGTTTGAGTACTTCAAGCGGTGACAACAGGACGCAGAGCGGGTATGCGGCAATTGGAGCGAACAAAGATGCAGCAAGCCTGATCCATCTTGTGGCTGGTGACACGCTCCGCATCAAGGGTGTAAGTTTGCCCGCGTCAAACGATAGTTACAGCGCAATCGTAATGCACAACGCAAGCGGCGCATTTGCCACATCGACTTATCTGCACAACGGACTAACTTGGAATAACCTTACGTTTAACAATGCTGATGACGGCGTTACCATAACAAGCGGCGGCGAACATTATTTCCGCGTATCTTTGATCTGCACGGATGCGTCGGCAGTTATCGCTACCATCAACGAACCGATAACGTAAAAGGAGGGCGATTAGCCCTCCCGCTTGAGCGCCTGCGTTATCAGGTGCTCGATAAAATTCGATATGCTGCGGCCCTCCGCTTCGGCGGCGGCCTGGATTTTCTCCTTGAGCTCCGGCGTGAGCCGGATGTATAGGCGTTCTGTCTTGACCATCCTGTCCTCCATCAATCCATTGCGCGGCTGTATGCCAGCGACCAGACACCCTGCTGCTCCATCGACAGGCAGGTGTCAAAGCGAGCCTGGGCCGTGTCGTCGTCGATCTTGGCGTATTGCTCGGCTATAAGCCGCTCGATATCGGGGGTGCTTGCACGCATGTCGTGCAGTTTGTGGACGTAGCGCGAGGCCATTTTCAGCGGGAACCGCTGCGCGTTAAGTGTGTCCGTGAGATTGTCGCTGTCTGTGGCGCGATAGCAGGCGGCGTAGATGACGGCAAGCGCCTTGACCTGCTCATTGGTCAGTTGTGTAGTCTTTGCCATGGTCGTAATCCTCCTTAACCAATGTCAACGTTGCGGCTGATGCGGGGCTGATCTGGGTGGGCATCGTTCCACGCATCCGCGAACGCGATGTCCGTAAACTCGATGTCGTCGGCGATGTGGAGTTTGCCAACAGGGGTGATGGCGTTTGCAACGGCCACGGCGGCATCCCTGGTCAAGCGGGCCATGTAGAGGGCCTTGGCATACTTGACGATGTCCCAGTAGGCACCATTGGCGGCGTCGTCCAGCGTTAAGGTGTCCTCACCGCCAAACATGGCCGCGAGAGGTACGCTTTCGCCGATTCGGGCCTGCCAGTCGTTGATGATCTGCATCGGGTCCCCGCCGAGGTTGTATACAAGCAGTCTGGCACTGCCGCTGTGGAGCTGGCCCATTCTCTCGATGATATCCATGATGTTGTCCTTTCCGGCCTTGCGGCCTGCCTGTTATCTTTAGATTGATTGTATTGTACGCCTTTTGCGCGTACAATACAATTGGCAAAATAGCCAAAAATTACACAAAAATTAAAGCAAAATCACAAAATTGAAAGGAGAAATACACATGAAAGAAAACGCGATCAAGGCCGCGCTGGCGGCCGCCCTGGGGGCGCTGTGTGCCTACGGGGTGCAGCTGCTGGTGCCGGTGCTGGTGCTGGTGGTGGTGATGCTGCTGGACTACGCCACCGGCATGACCAAGGCATGGAACGCCGGGGAATTGTCCTCCCGGGTGGGCCTGAAGGGCATCCTGAAAAAGGTGGGCTACTTGGTCATCGTTGCCGTGGCCGCTGTGGTAGACTGGCTGCTGCGCTACGGGGCCGACACCCTGGGCTGGGACTGGCCGGTGGAGTTCCTGTTTGCCAGCATTGTCATTATCTGGCTGGTGATCAACGAGCTGCTGTCCATCCTGGAGAACGTGTCGGCCATCGGTGCGCCGGTGCCTGCTTTCCTCCAGGCCCTGCTGAAAAAGTTGAAGGTACACACCGAGGACACGGCGGCGAACAAGCTGCCGGGAGAGGAGGACAACAATGAGTAAGCGAGTGTACATCAGCCCCAGCGACCAGACGGAAAACCGCTACGCCTGGGGCAATACCAACGAGCACGTCCAATGCCAGAATATCGCCGAAGCGGAGGCTGCCGCCCTGCGCCGCAGCGGCGTGGAGGTGAAGCTGGCGGCCTTCGGCGCCACCATGGCCCAGCGCTGCGCCGAGTCCGACGCCTGGCGCGCGGACATCCACAGCTGCGTCCACACCAACGCCTTTAACGGCAAGGTCATGGGCACCCGGATGTTTTGCTACGCAATCCCCGGCAAGGGGTACGACGCCTGCAAGGCGGTGTTCGCGGAGCTGGCCCCGCTGTCTCCCGGCACCTCCGAAAACATCCAGAAGGCCAGTTACTACGAGGTGCGTGTACCTAATGCGCCCAGCGTGTACTGCGAGTGCGAGTTCCACGACACCGCTGAGGGCGCCCGCTGGATCGTGGAGCACACCACGGACATCGGCGAGGCCATCGCCAAGGGCCTGTGCGAGTATCTGGGCGCGGCCTATGTCCCGGCCAGGCAGGAAGCCCCCAAGCCCGCCGAGACCACCCAGAGCGATACCCTGTACCGGGTCCAGGTGGGTGCCTTCGCAGTCCGCGCCAACGCCGAGAAGATGCTGGACCGCCTGAAAAAGGCCGGGTTTAGTGGGTTCATCGTACAGGGGAAGAAGTAAGAAACATTCTGGACGGCGGGGAGTGACGTAACGCCGCGCTCCCTGCCCGCGCATTGCGCCCGCACGCCCACGGCTTCTATTTTGCCATGGATAATAGTCGCAAAGCCGTTCGGTACTACATTTCCAGCATGGCTCCTAAGAGAGCTTTGGAATTTGTCCAATCTTTCGATTTGCCAGAAGATGAGGAGTCGTGCATTATTTTGTGCGATATCCGCCGAAAGTCTTATGTCCAAGTTTCCAACGCACTTCACGTCTCGCCGGAAAGCGTCAAAAGAAACCGCCGCAGGGCATTGTCGAAAATTGTTGACGCGCTGACAAATCAATAGACCTCACTTGGACATGATCGCCCATTCAGAGACCTTTTACAGGCCATCTGAATGGGCGATTTTTTTGTACCATATAAGCAAAGGAGGGCTGGCGATGTACGGATTCAACAACCAATATCAGCAGGGATACGGTGCCCCATACATGGGGCAATACGGGCAAGCATCACAGCAAGCGTGCCAGATCACCAGAGTAAACGGCAGAAACGGAGCAGACGCGTTCCGCATGGCACCCAACAGCTCCATCTTACTCCTGGACGAGAATGACCCGGTTGTGTGGCTCAAGGTCAGCGACGGGGCGGGGTATTGTACTGTTACCCCGTACAGCATTGCGCCTTATCAAGACCCCGCGAAGGTGGATGTCACCAGTTTGGAAGAACGCGTGAAAAGATTGGAGGAAATGCTAAATGCCAAATCCGATGATTCAGATGCTCCAGCAAAACGCAAAAAGTCCGAATAACCCCCTTGTAATGCTGGCGGAGTTCCGCAAGTTTGCGGCTGGTATGACCCCGCAGCGGGCAAAGGAGCAAGTGGAACAGATGCTGCAATCAGGGAAAATGAACCCGCAGCAGTTCCAGCAGCTCCAGCAGCAAGCCAAGGAGTTTATGAGATTCCTGAAATAAGCCGGTGCGCAACGGTTTATTATAAAAATTTCAAGAAAGGAGTTTTGAAATGGACAACTATTCCCTCTCTGATCTTCGGGCCGCAGTTGATGGCGGCAATGACAATTGGGGCGGCGGCGCGTGGTGGATTATCATCCTGTTCCTTTTCGTCTTTATGGGCGGAGGCTGGGGGATGAACCGGCAGGGCGAATTTGGCCAGTATGCCACCGCTTCGTCTCAACAGGAAATCCTTTTCGGCCAGCAGTTTGGCCAGCTGAACGACCGCCTGACCAACGTGGGCAACGGCATTTGCAGTCTGGGTTACGAAATGCAGGGCAATGTCGGGTACGAACATGGCCATTATGCAGACCGGAAACAACATCCAGTCTCAGATGTCGGAGTGTTGCTGCACCACGCAGCGGGCTATTGACAGCGTCAACGCCAACATTGACGCCAAGTTTGCCGCCCTGGAGAAATCTCAGCTGGAGGGCCGTATCGCCCAGCTGGAACAGGCCAACAATCAGCTGTTTATCAGGGACCAGCTGTGCGGCGTAGTGCGTTATCCCAACGGATACACCTACAATGCGGGCCCCTCTCCGTTTTGCGGCTGCAATAGCGGCTGCAACAACATCTGATTTCCGGCAATCGGAATAAAGTGACGCCCTATTTGGCGAGGCATACGGGGCGGCATTAGTCGCCCCGCTATTTTTGAATGGACAAAAATCAGCCTAATTAGAAAGGAATGATTCTATGAGTAAATCTGCAATCTATACCACCAACACATCCGGCGCAACCGTCCCGGTTGACGGCATCATCCCTGTTGGGAATACTACCCGCCGGTACGGCTGCAACATCAAGCAGGACGGCAATGCCATTACACTGTGTGGGCAGGGGTATTACCTCGTCAACGTCTCCGGCACCTTGTCTCCCTCGGCGGCTGGCACCGTGTCTATCACCGCGCAAAAGGACGGCGTTCCGATTATCGGAGCGACGGGGGCCCAGACCGCCGCCGAAAACGGCACTGTTAATATTGGCATTTCTGCCATCGTCCGCAATGCCTGCGGGTGTGAAGGCTCTATTCTGTCCCTGGTCCTGGGCGGCGTTGCGGCAGTTGTAAACAGCATGGCCGTTACCGTCGAGAAGCTGTAAGG
>OIXY01000212.1_pt1 | contig 15514 bp, 13 predicted proteins | sample 1588051 | NCBI WGS metagenome assembly OIXY01 (sample SAMN03283247) | human gut metagenome | biome: human-associated habitat; material: feces | host: Homo sapiens | place: Peru | collected 2012 | reverse complement strand
CACCATTGCGGGCCTGCGCAGCTTTGACCAGAAGGTCATCCTCATTGCGGGCGGCTACGATAAGCACATCCCCTATGAGCCGCTGGCCCCCGAGATCGTGGCCCACGTCAAGGATCTGGTGCTGATGGGTGCCACCGGCCCCCGCATTGAAAAGGCCCTGCGGGAGGACCCCGGCTTCAACGAGGCCGCACTGCCCATCCAGCACGCGGACAATATGCAGCACGCTGTGGAGCTGGCCCGTGCCGCCGCAAAGCCCGGCGATATCATCATCCTGTCCCCGGCAAGCGCCTCCTTTGACCTGTACCCCAACTTTGAGGTGCGCGGCCGCGAGTTCAAAAAGATCGTCAACGCGCTCAAGTGATCGCACAGGTAAAGGATGCAAAGTGCTACACCCGGTTCGCAAATGCCTGCCGGGGTCTGCCGGTGCTGGACGCTCTGCTGCCGCTGGATTGTACACTCTTTCGCAAAAGTCAGCCGTGGCGGTTCTACGCGGGCCCTACGCTGGCGCTGGAACTTTCCGGCAGCACGGCATGGCTGGCCGGGCACGCAAACCCCGCAGAGCTAGCAAGCTTTCTGTCCTTCTGCGGGTGCAAGAGCGCCATTCTGGACGAGACTGTCTGCCCGCCGCCGGACGGCTGGCACAAGGCAGAAACGCTTACCGTGTTTGGTCTGCCGCAGGCTGGGCCGCTGCCCCTGCCCGCCGTGGACGAAGCTTTGTGGGCGCAGCTGACCCTCTGCCGGGAAGCGCCCGCCGCCCGGGTGGCAGCAGCGCTTTACCCCGCAGATTCTGCCCGGCAGGCGGATTTTTACTCGGAACTGTGTACAAAACGCAGCCGGGGCAGGGCAGTGGCATGGACATTGGAGCAGGGGAGTACCGTCATCTGCACCGTGGGTGCTTATGCCCTGTGCAACGGGCAAGCCTACATGGCCTGCGGGCAGACCGCAGAGCCGCTGCGGGGCAAGGGCATCGGCGGGCGGCTCATTGTGGAAATGGCAAACAGCCTTGCCGCCGAGAGCCTGCGCCCGGTGTTCCTCTGCGCACCGGAGCGGGTGCGGTTTTATACCCGTCTCGGCTTTGCAAAGCTGGCCGAGTACGCCCGCTATGTGCCCGAAAAATAAGAAAGCTTTTTGCGCAAAATGCCAGTTCTCCCGAAAGGAAGAACTGGCATTGCAACGCAAAGGCTCAAAGAGCAAAAATAACAGGAAGGAACTATCACGTTATAATGTCGATTCTGAACCACTTTTTTGATTATAAGCCCGAGGTGCTGGCGCTGGACGAAAAGGCCATGGAACTGTGCCAGCCCTATTTCCGTCAGATGGAGGAGATCCGGGATTTCAACCAGCTGAAGATGCTCAAGGCCTTTGCCGATACTCAGATGTCCTCTACCGATATGCTGGGCACCACCGGCTACGGCCTGTGGGATACCGGCCGCGCCAAGCTGGAGCAGATCTTTGCGCAGGTCATGGGCGCAGAGGATGCGCTGGTGCGCAGCCAGTTCCAGAGCGGCACCCACACACTGGCGGTGGCATTGTTCGGTCTGCTGCGGGCAGGGGACACCCTGCTGGCCGCCACCGGCCGTCCCTACGATACGCTGGAGGGCGTCATCGGTCTGGACGGCAAGGGCAAGGGCACTGGTACCCTGATGGACTACGGCGTGAACTATGACGAAGTCCCCCTCAAGCCCGACTTCACCCCGGACTATGACCTGATCGCTAAAAAGGCTCCCGGCGCAAAGGTATGCCACATCCAGCGCAGCCGCGGCTATTTACAGCGCAACGCCTTTGATCTGGCTACCATCCGCAAAATTGCCGATACCGCCCGCGCTGCAAACCCGGAGATCATCATCTTTGTGGACAACTGCTACGGCGAGTTCACCCAGACGCAGGAACCCTGTCAGGTGGGCGCGGATATCGCAGTGGGCAGCCTGATCAAGAACCCCGGCGGCGGCATTGCACCCACCGGCGGCTACATCGTGGGACGCAAGGATCTGGTGGAACTGTGTGCTTACCGCCTGAACGCCCCCGGCCTTGGCAAGGAACTGGGCTGCACACTGGAGACCCCCCGGGATATGTATCTGGGCTTCTACTACGCCCCCGGCGTGGTGTGCGAGGCTATCAAGACGGCCATCTACGCCCAGTGTATGCTGGAACTGCTGGGCAAAAAGCCCATCCCGCGCTACTGTGAGGATCACAACGATATCGTCACCTGCTTTGATGCTGGTACGGCAGAGGCACTCATTGGCTTCTGTCAGGGCATTCAGGCTGCCAGCCCCGTGGACAGCTACGCCGCCCCGGAACCCAGCCCGGAGCCGGGCTACACCGATGAGGTGGTCATGGCCAGCGGCAGCTTTACGCAGGGCAGCACCATCGAGCTTTCCTGCGACGGCCCTCTGCGCGCCCCCTATACCTGCTACCTGCAGGGCGGTTTGAACTTTGCCGCCAGCCGCGCCGGTGTGCTGCTGGCTGTCCAGAAAGCATATTTTAAAGAATGATCCCTGCCCTGCGGGCAAGGCGCAGTATTATAACCAAAACAAAAAGGAGTTATCGCACACGCTGCGATAACTCCTTTTTTCCCTCTATACACAATATCAACGCTTACACGGCACGGGCCTGCACCACGGGGAGCGGCTCGATCAAAGCCGGGTGCATCCCCTCGCGATAGTCCAGATCTCCCTGATCCAGACCGCGCAGCAGCACCTCTGCGGTAGCAATGTTGGTGGCGATGGGTACACTGTGCATATCGCACAAGCGCAGCAGATTCTGCTCGGTCAGGCTGGCGGCATCGGCCTTCAGCGGGTCGCGGAAGAACAGCACCAGATCCACTTCATCGCAGGCAACGCGGGAGGTGATCTGCTGCACACCGCCCAGCTTGCCGGAAAGGTAGCAGTGCACCGGCAAGCCGGTGGTCTGCGCAAGCATCCGGCCGGTGGTACCGGTGGCGATAACATTATTGCGGGAAAGGATGGCACTGTAAGCGGTACAGAACTGCAGAGCCAGTTCTTTGCGGGAATCATGGGCAAGAATTGCAATCGTCATAGGATGCTCTCTCCTTTACTTATTTTTACATAGCACTAAATATGATGCACGAATTTTTTGAAGTCCTGTGAAACGGAAGTGAAATCGATATCAAATCTTACACTATAGTTTTACCGCACAGAAAACACTCTGTCAAGAGAATATTTTGCTTTTTTAACCTATAAAAACATAAAAGTAGTACTTTTACATTGTGAGAAACGGCAAATTCTTGGATACATAACGCTATCCAAGAATGCCCGTTTTCTGGGAAAAGTGAAATTTTTTTCAGTTTTCATATTCGCTTTAAAATACAGTCCATCCCGGTAAAACAAAAATACAGGCCGAAGCAGCTTGCATCGGCCTGTACAGGAAATTTTTTTCAACTATAAAAAACTTGCTCTGCCGCGCCCGCAGGCCGGACAGAATTGTAAAAAAATTATGAAGAAGCCGGGGCAGGGGAACTCACCGGATCTGCCCGTCACCATGGATGACATACTTGTAGCTGCAAAGCTCCTCCAAGCCCATGGGGCCCCGGGCGTGCAGCTTCTGGGTAGAGATGCCCATCTCGCAGCCCAGACCAAACTCGCCGCCATCGGTAAAGCGGGTGGAACAGTTCACATACACGGCGGCGCTGTCCACCGCTGCGGTGAACCGGTCGGCGTCTGCCTGCGTCTGGGTCAGAATGGCCTCGCTGTGGCCGGTGGAGTGCTGCGCAATGTGGGCAATGGCCTCGTCTACACTGTCCACCACCTTGACGGCAAGGATGTAGTCCAGAAACTCGGTGTCAAAGTCCGCAGGGCCAGCGGGCGTGCCGGGAATAATGGCGGCAGCGCGTGTGTCCAGCCGCAACTCTACCGGCAGCTTGCCTGCAGCCACGCGGTCGGGGCCAAGACGCTGTGCAAGCTTAGGCAGAAACTCCTGTGCAATGGCAGAGTGCACCAGACACACCTCCTCGGCGTTGCACACGCTGGGGCGGCTGGCTTTGGCATTTTCGATAATGTCCAGCGCCTTGGCCTGATCGGCGGTGCCGTCCACAAAAATGTGGCAGATGCCGGTGCCGGTCTGGATGCAGGGCACCTTGGCGTTTTCCACACAGGCGCGGATCAGCCCTGCGCCGCCCCGGGGGATCAGCAGATCCACATAGCCCACGGCGGTCATCAGGGCGTTGGCGGAGGCGTGGGTGGTGTCCTCGATCAGGCAGACCGCGTTTTCCGGCAGACCGTTCTCCCGCAGCCCCTGCCGCAGTGCCTGCACAATGGCGTTGGCGCTGCGCCATGCCTCCTTGCCGCAGCGCAGGATGCAGGCGTTGCCGCTCTTGATGGCAAGGGCGGCGGCATCGCTGGTCACGTTGGGGCGGCTCTCGTAGATGATGGCGATCACGCCCATGGGCACGGCGGTCTTTTCGATCACCAGCCCGTTGGGGCGCTCCACCCGCTTCAGCACCCGGCCCACCGGGTCGGGCAGGGCGGCAACCTCTTCAATGCCCTTTGCCATGGCGCGGATACGCTCTTCGGTCAGGGCAAGACGATCCAGCATCACCTCGCTGATATGTCCCTTTGCGGCGGCCATATCGTCGGCGTTGGCGGCAAGAATGGCCGTCATGCTTGCGGGGCTGCACAGCTGCGCAGCCATACTGTGCAGTGCCTGTGCGCGGCTGGCGCTGTCAGCCAGTGCCAGCGCAGCCTTTGCCCCGCGGGCGGCTTCCAGAATTTCCTGCGTAGTCATAGGTCAAACCTCCTGTGTGGACAGTGCGGGCTGCTTGTGCCCGGCAAAGCGGGTGCCGATGGACTTCCCCGCAGCGATATCATATAGCAGTTCCGGGTGTGCGCCGTTGGCAATGACCATATCTGCGCCGCTGCCGGTCACCATGCGGGCAGCCCGCAGTTTGGTTGCCATGCCGCCGGTGCCCAGCGCCGAGCCCGCACCGTCTGCCAGTGCCATCACTTCCGGGGTGATCTCCTCCACCAGTGGGATGAGCGCCGCATCCGGGTGGGTGTGGGGGTTCGCAGTGTACAGGCCGTCGATGTCGCTCAGCAGCACCAGCAGATCGGCCTTGCAGCAGCAGGCCACAATGGCGGCCAGCGTGTCGTTGTCGCCAATGGAGGTGATCTCATCGGTGGCAACACTGTCGTTTTCATTGATGATGGGCAGTGCACCCAACTCCAGCAGACGGGTCAAAGTGTTCTGGATGTTCACCCGGCGCTCGGTGTGCTCCACATCCACGCCGGTAAGCAGGATCTGCGCTACCGTGTGATCGTAGGCACTGAACAGCCGGTCGTAGGTGTACATCAACTCACACTGGCCCACGGCAGCGCAGGCCTGCTTGGTGGTGGTATCCTTGGGGCGTGCAGGCAGCGAAAGCTTGCCCACGCCCATACCGATGGCGCCGGAGGACACCAGAATGACCTCGTGCCCCTCGTTCTTTAAATCACTCAATACCTTGACCAGTTCCTCTGCGTGGCGGATGTTCAGCCGCCCGGTGGGGTATGCCAATGTGGAGGTGCCCACTTTCACAACAATGCGCATGATTCCGTTAACCCTTTCCCATTTCCTTTGTTTTATCGTAGGCAGCCAGCACGGCATCCATCACCGCGCCGCGCAGTCCGTGTTCTTCCAGTACCCGCACGCCCTGAATGGTGCTGCCGCCGGGGCTGCATACAGCATCCTTCAGCGCACCGGGGTGCTTGCCGCTTTCCAGCACCAGCTTTGCGCTGCCCAGCACCATCTGTGCGGCGTATTCCTGCGCCTTTGCCCGGGGCAGACCGCAGGCCACGCCGCCATCGGCCAGCGCTTCAATAAACTGGTACACCCACGCCGGGCCGCAGCCAGAAACGCAGCTTGCAGCATCGATCATGCCCTCGGCTACGGCGTCCAGACGCCCGGCGGGAGCCATCAGCTGACAGAAAGCTTCCTCCTCCTCGGCAGTCACGTTGACGGAACAATACTGGATCATGCCTTCGCCCACCGATGCCGGGGTGTTGGGCATGATGCGGATAACAGGGTAGTCGCCGCCTGCCATCTCCTGAATGCGTGCCACCGGCAGGCCTGCTGCCATGGTGCACAGCACGAAACGCTTAGTGCGCTCGGCAAGGATGAACCGCAGCGGCTCCAGCATGGCCTCCATCATCTGGGGCTTCACCGCCAGAAAGATCAGGTCACAGTCCCCGGCCACCTCGGCGTTGGTGGCTGTCTGACAGCCCAGTTCTGTGGACAGTGCTTCGGCCTTGGCCGCCGTGCGGTTGGCCAGAAATACATTCTCTGGCTCGGTAGCCTTGCACACGGCGCGGGCAATGGCACCGCCCATGTTTCCGCAGCCTAAAAACCCAATGGTTTTCATCATAATAATAACCCTCCCTCGGCAGGTATGCACGGCATTAAATTCTGCTTCTTATCCATTCTAAGCATAGGACGGGAGAAAATCAAGACTTTTGTCTTATTTTTGGCGGATATGTTGTAAAAACAGCCCCACCGGGGCGGGCGGCGCACACACAAACTTCATAAAAAGGTAAGAATCTTTACTTGAAATAAGGTCATATTTTGCGGTAAAATAAATTATGGGGTATCATTCACGGAAACGGCAGAGGAGTCTGCCGGGAAAGGATGGGTTTTTGTGTCACAAACGACAAAACGGGCACTGGAGGCATCTTTGAAGAAGTTGCTGCTGGAAAAGCCCCTGAACAAGATCACGATCAACGATATTACCGAGGACTGCGGAGTAAACCGCATGACATTTTATTACCATTTCAAGGACATCTACGATCTAGTGGACTGGATCCTAGCGGAGGATGCCGCCAAGGCGATGGAAGGCCGCCGGGGCTTTGGTACATGGGGCGAAGCCTATCTGGACGTTCTGCACCAGCTGCAGGATAACAAGACCCTTGTGCTCAACGTTTACCGCTCGGTGGGCAGGGAGCAGGTGGAGCAGTACCTTTATAGATTGCTGGACCCCATCCTGAAGGACTTTGCAGACCGTGAATGCCACGATATCACCGTACAGGATGCAGATAAGCAGTTTGTCGTCGATTTTTACAAGTATGCATTGGTGGGCATGACGCTGGAATGGACCCGCCGGGATATGAAAGGCGACCCCAAGAAGATGGTGGAACGCGTGAGCACCATGATCCACGGAGATTTCCGCCGGGCACTGTGCCGCCTGAGCACTGGCAGCCTGAAAATAGAGGAATGAAGCGCTTTTTATCCGAGTGGCTTCAATAAAATTTTATCAAAGAATACGCTGTGATGGGTTTTCCATCACGGCGTATTTTCTGTTTATGGCACAAAAACACGCAAAGTAGTAAGATGTGGTCAAGCAAAATAAGGATTTCCAAAGGAATTGTTTCGGGAGGAAAAAGTTATGAATACATCTCTTGAGAATCTGACCCACAAGATGCAGCGTGCTGCACTTGGTAAAATAGTGGACGTGGCGCTTTCCCACGCCGAGCACGACCATGAAAAAACAATGTGCCAGCTGGTAGATGTTGCAAAGCAGTTCTACGGCAGCGGCTTCAGCGATGAGACCTACGAGAACGCCAAAAAGGTGCTGACCGACCCCGACAGCAAGTGGACGAAACTCATCAACTGCGTGCTGGACCAGACCGACCCCCATGTGGCGCGCACCACCGCGCTGAATCTGGGCTACGAAGCCTTCTTCCGCGGCACCAAGACCATCCGCGAGAACCGCGTCAAGTACCAGTGCAACATCCCCTGGCTGATTTTGTTCGACCCCACCTCTGCCTGCAATATGCACTGCGTGGGCTGCTGGGCAGGCGAGTACGGCCACAAGAACAACCTCAGCTTTGAGGATATGGACAAGATCGTCACGCAGGGCAAGGAGCTGGGCGTATACCTGTATATGTTGACCGGCGGCGAGCCGCTGGTGCGCAAAAAGGATGTGCTCAAGCTGGCGGAAAAGCACAACGATGTGCAGTTTGCCATCTACACCAACTCCACCCTCATCGACGAGCCCTTCTGTGAAGAGGTGCGGCGTCTGGGCAATATCGCCTTTATGCTGTCCATCGAGGGCACCCCGGAGACCAACGATGCCCGCCGCGGCGAAGGCCACTATGCTGCTGTGATGCACGCCATGGATCTGCTCAAGAAGTACGGCATTATCTTCGGCACCTCCATCTGCTACACCCGCCAGAATATCGAGGCCGTTACCAACGACGCGTTCATGCGGTTCCTGTGCGAGAAGGGTGCACACTTCGGCTTCTACTTCCACTATATGCCCGTGGGCAACGAAGCCGCCCCGGAGCTGATGCCCACCCCGGAGCAGCGCAAATACATGATCGACCGCATCCGCTATCTGCGCTCTTCTAAGTGCGATATCCCGTTCTACCCCATGGACTTCCAGAACGACGGCGAGTTCGTGGGCGGCTGCATCGCCGGTGGTCGCAACTACTTCCACATCAACTCTGCCGGTGACGCCGAGCCCTGCGTGTTCATCCACTACTCCAACGCCAACATCCACGACCAGTCTATTCTGGAGATCCTGCACAGCCCGCTGTTCATGGCTTACCACAACGGCCAGCCCTTCAACAAGAACCATCTGCGTCCCTGCCCGATGCTGGAAAACCCCGAGCTGCTGGAAAAGATGGTGCACGAGACCGGTGCCCACAGCACCGACCTGCAGTCCCCGGAAAGCGTCGAGCACCTGTGCGAGAAGTGCAAGGCTTACGCCGCCGACTGGCAGCCCACCGCTGACGAAGTGTGGTCTCACCACAAAGTCCACGAGAGCCGGTACGAAAACTATAAGGACTGGAAGCCCTCTCAGCCGCTGGACTGAACTGAAGCCTGAAGAAAAACAATAAACGACCCCCGCCCTGTGTCCCTTCCCGGAACATAAGGCGGGGGTCTTGCTATGTAAACTATAAATCACCCTATTTGAAAATTTCAAATGATATCACTTTTTCCCAAATTGCATTTTGAACAAAGTGTCTGTAAGTTTTCTTCAACAGTCTCTCCTCCTTTCGACCATGGAATAACATGATCGACATGAAGCTCTACGGATGAATCTTTAGCAGGGGAAGCTCCACAAGCACAGCATTTAAAATTGTCCCGTTTCATGATTTTAAAGCGTAACCTTGCATTGATATTTCTGGGCGTTCGATGCGCTTTTTTGCAAGAGTCCTTTATTTTAACAGAAGTATTATCGCATTCAACTACAATATCATCACATAATCTATCATCTGTCTTTTCTTCAAAGTGATCTGCATTTATGTATTGGAGAAATGATTCTAATGCATTTCTCCAACCACCAAATCTTCTGCAATAGGTATTAAGTGAATACTTAAACATACCATTTTTGACATCTGTTGCGGTAGGTTGCTTGCCTTTCAGAACCCAGACCCTTTCTATTTCATTAAATAAATCTATATCATTTATTATTTTGAAGCTGGTTTGCTCAAGACCAGCCTTATCAAGCGCATTAGACCATGTGTTAAATCTAGTTAGCACTGTTTGTACCTTATATTTACCATAATCGGTATACTCCTTAGTTGATATGCTTTTTTTATTCAAATATTCTGATACCAACTGCATATCATGCAATAAGTCATCGTCTGTTATACGTTGAAGGTCTTTTGGATCCCTTGTCGTTTTAAGTCCGGCAAACTCGCACGCCTTAAGCCATGATCCGAAATTTCTGATATATGGATTTGCAGAGTATCTACCATTTTTTTCGTAATCACTTCTTGAAAGGTAGCTTTTATTCAGTAAATTTGCTACTCTTTTTAAATCAGTTAAAAGGTCGTTTTGACTTATATTTTTATGATACTCATTTAATTTGAATCTCATATTATCACTCATTTTTACACCGCCTACTAATTTTAAAGAATTTGGAAACTCCCCTGAATAGTATTTTGTCTCTGTTATAAATGCTGCTTCTCCGCAAATGTTCCATTGCCCGTTGTAATATGATTAAAAATACCCCGCATCGGAAGTGCTCTGATGCGGGGCAGGGGAAGTTTACTGGTTTTCAGCAGGTTGCGATGCAGCGGGCTGTTCCGCTGCATCGTCTGCAGGGTCGCCGAACTGGTCGTGATAGCTGTTCAGCAGGGTCAGCTCCTGATGGCGCTGCAAGCCGTGGATGACCAGCTTTTTGATGACATCGTAGATAACGGCGAACAGCGGCACACCCACGATCATACCCACAAAGCCCCACAGGCCGCCAAACAGCAGAATGGCGAACAGTACCCAGAAGCTGGAAAGGCCGGTGGTGTTGCCCAGAATTTTGGGTCCGATGATGTTACCGTCCAGCTGCTGCAAAACCAGCACGAACAGCACGAACCACAGCGCCTTGATGGGGTTCTGGATCAGGATGAGCAGCGTGGCCGGAACGGCACCGATGAAGGGGCCGAAGAAGGGGATCACGTTGGTTACACCAATGATCACCGACACCAGCAGCGCACTGGGGAACTTGAAGATCAGACAGCCGATATAGCACAGCACGCCGATGATGGCGGAGTCCATGATCTTGCCGTTGATAAAGCCGCCGAACATTTTGTCCGCGTACTTCACTTCCTCAGCGATCAGCTGCGCCCAGCGGGGGCGGACGATGCTGTGCAGCACCAGCTTGCCCTGCTGGACGAACCGTTTGCGGCTGGCCAGCATATACACCGCCACGATGATGCCGATGATCAGGTTCTTGGCCATCGTCACCACGTTCAGCACACCAATGGCTGCGCCGCTGAGGATGTTCTGCATGGAGGGCAGCAGCTTGGTCTTGACCAGGGTGTCGATGCTGGTGCTGACGGTGTCGTAGGCAGAGTTCAGCAGATCCATGATCTGGGTGTTCTGCTCAAAGAACTCCACATGGTTGGCCCACTGAACAAACTTGGCAAAGTTCCGCTGGGCAGTGTAGTACAGGGTAGTCACGCTGGTGATCAGCTGCGGCACGATCATCATGACCAGTGCATACACCAGCAAAAGCCCGAACAGGATGGTAAGCGCCACGGACAGAGCATTGATCAGACCGTTCATCTTTTTCGGGATGAACCGGTGCAAAAAGTTTTCGATGCTGTTGCACACCGGCTTGAGCAGATAGGCAATAACGGCACCGTAGATAAAGGGCATCAGGATGCCGGTCAGGGTAGAGATGGCCGAGCCAAAGCCGTCAAAGCGATAAATAAGGAAAAAGAAGATGATGCTCAGTGCAATGGCACCAAACCCTGCGAGCATCCCATAGAGATACGGTTTGATGTGCGGCTTTTTGTCCATCATGACAAACTCCATTCCTGCTGCGGGCAGCGGGAATACCCACAGCGCTTATTAAATTTTGTTGCTTCTGCGCCAGATGTGCAGCTTTTCAGCCTCACGGATCAGTTCCTCGCGGAAATCCGGGTGTGCCACGCTGATCAGAGCCTCGGCCTTTTCCCAAGAGGTCAAGCCCTTCAGATTCACGCAGCCATACTCGGTGCACAGGTAATGCACGTTGGCGCGGGTGTCGGTAATAATACTGCCGTTCTCCAGCGTGGGACGGATACGGCTTTCCAGCTGGCCGGTCTTTTTATTAAAGAAGGTGGAGGACAGGCAGATGAAACTTTTGCCGCCCTTGGAAAGGTATGCGCCCAGCACGAAGTCCAGCTGACCGCCTGCGCCGGAAATGTGCTTCACACCGGCGCTCTCGGCGTTCACCTGACCAAACAGGTCGATATCCACGGCATTGTTGATGGAGATAAAGTTGTCCAGTGCGGAGATGCTGCGGATGTCGTTGGTGTAGTCCACCGGGGCAGACATACACTCCGGATTATCGTTCAGATAATCGTACATCTTCTGGGTGCCGGCACCAAAGGCATAGACCTGACGGCCCTTGTCCAGCTGCTTGCGGCTGCCGTTGATCTTGCCGGCCTTGGCAATATCCACAAAGGCATCCACATACATCTCGGTGTGCACGCCCAGATCCTTCAGATCACTCTGTGCGATCAGCCCGCCGATGGCGTTGGGCATACCGCCGATGCCAAGCTGCAGGCAGGCACCGTTGGGGATCTGCGGCACGATGAGGTTGGCCACCTTCAGATCCACCTCGGTAGCGGCACCGGCAGCGGCCATCTGGCCGATGGGGGGATTTGCGCCCTCTACAATGCCGCTTACCTGAGAAACGTGTACGCAGTTCTCCATACCGCCAAGGCAGCGCGGCATATTGGTGTTGACCTCCACGATGATCTTCTTGGCTTTTTCACACACGGCACCCAGATGCGAAGCGCTGGGGCCGAAGTTGAAGTAACCGTGCTCGTCCATGGGGGTCACCTGAAATACTGCCACATCCACGGGGTCGCTGCTCTCGCGGTAGTAGCGGGGCAGCTCAGAGTAGCGGATGGGGGAGTAGAAGGAGAAACCCTGCGCAATGGCCTTGCGCTCAATGCCGCCCATGTGCCAGCTGTTCCAGGTCATGTGGGCGGCGGGGTCGTCGATCTGGAAGATCTCCGGCACCCACATCAGGATGCCGCCCCGGAAGTTGACCCCTTCCAGTTCCGGCAGACGCTTTGCCAGCTCTGCATCCACGGCCACAGGGGTGTTCACAGCCCAGCCGTAGTCCACCCAGTCGCCGCTTTTGACCAGAGCGGCAGCCTGCGCAGCAGTCATAAGCTTCTGTGCGTACAGTTCCTTGCAATCCATTATAAACCATCCTCTCTTAAAATACATAAAAGAATTGTAAACAATTCTGTGCGGACAAATTATGCAGCCGTTTTACGCCTGTTTTGCGGAATGCACACCGTTTTGCCACATCTGTATGGTAACCTTATAAACAAGGCAGCAGTGTGTGCTCCGCTCCGCGCAGAATGGCTCAACTTAGTTATAACATTAACAAAGTGTAGAATCAATAGTTTTGGCTAAAAAACAGCCAGTATAGCATAATGAACAGTTTTCTTAGCTTTATGTGGGGATTGTTTGGTACGCAAAAAACAAAAAAGTTGAGAAAAAGACTTGATAAAATTTTGACGATGTGCTTTACTAATAGCGTGGGAAGCAACTGCGGAGCAGTGCGAGATAATTTGTTTAAAATTTAACGATAAATCGTACCGCAGCAGTTACAGGTTGCACCCCAGGCTGGAAAGTGCTATCATGGCAGAACCACATCGCGCTTAGTAATTACAGCGCACAAGGAGGACACTGACCGATGGCAACAGCAGTTTATCCCGGGTCGTTCGATCCGGTCACCAAGGGACACCTTGATATCATCAAGCGTGCAGCAAAGATCAACGACCACCTCATCGTGGCGGTGCTGATCAACAGCGCCAAGCATCCGCTGTTCACAGTGGAGGAGCGGGTGGCTATGCTGCAGGAGTGCTGCAAGAACATCCCCAACGTGACCGTGGAAGGCTTCGACGGCCTGACCGTGGAGTTCGCAAAAAAGCGCCACGCATCCGTAATGGTGCGCGGGCTGCGGGCGGTAACGGACTTTGAAAACGAGATCCAGCTTGCGCAAACCAACCACGCACTGATGCCCGGCATCGAGACCATGTTTCTTGCCACCAGCATCAAATGGAGTTATCTTTCCTCCACCATTGTAAAGGAGGCGGCGTATTACGGCAGTGACATCAGCAAGTTTGTCACACCCAATGTGGAAAAGGCCGTCAACGAAAAATACGCACAGCTCCGGAAGAGGGAAGAGACCTGATACCGCAAAAATGCCGCAGGGCGTTTTGATAAATGGGTAACCGATAAGTAACACACATACACAATTCAGGAGGCTATTCACATGAAAAAGATCGTTATCGCATCTGCATGCCGCACCGCTATCGGCAAGTTCGGTGGCACTCTGGCCAACGTTCCCGCTGCTGAGCTGGGCTCCATCGTCATCAAGGAGGCTCTGGACCGTGCAAACGTCAAGCCCGAGCAGGTCGATCATGTTTACATGGGCTGCGTCATTCAGGCTGGTCTGGGCCAGAACGTCGCTCGTCAGGCTGCCCTGAAGGCTGGTCTGCCCATCGAGACCCCCGCCGTTACCGTCAACGTGGTCTGCGGCTCCGGTCTGAACTGCGTGAACATGGCTGCTCAGATGATCGAGGCAGGCGATGCTGATATCGTTGTTGCAGGCGGCATGGAGAACATGGATATGGCTCCCTTCGCACTGCAGAAGGCTCGCTACGGCTACCGCATGGGTGCTCCCATGGGCAAGAGCGAGATCGTGGATACCATGGTCAACGATGCACTGTGGGATGCCTGCGGCTTCAACAAGCACATGGGCATGACCGCTGAGAACGTCTGCACCAACGAGACCTATCAGAAGAAGTACGGCTACAGCCCCATCACCCGCGAGATGCTGGACGAGTTCGCATACAACAGCCAGCTGAAGGCTGACAAGGCCATCAAGGACGGCGCTTTCAAGGATGAGATCGTTCCTGTTGTCATCAAGGGCAAGAAGGGCGACACCGTGTTCGATACCGATGAGGGCCCCCGTCTGAGCGCTCCCGAGGTTCTGGCAAAGCTGAAGCCCGCTTTCACCAAGGACGGCATCGTCACCGCTGCAAACTCTTCTGCTATCAACGACGGCGCTGCTGCTCTGGTCGTTATGAGCGAGGAGAAGGCTAAGGAACTGGGCGTGAAGCCTCTGGCAACTTGGGTCGCCGGTGCTCTGGCAGGCGTTGAGCCCGAGGTCATGGGTCTGGGCCCCATCGCTGCTACCAAGAAGGTCATGGCCAAGACCGGCATGACCGTTGCCGATATGGATCTGGTCGAGGCCAACGAGGCATTCGCAGCACAGTCCATCGCTGTCGGCGAGGCTCTGGGCTTCGATAAGGATAAGCTGAACGTCAACGGCGGCGCAATCGCTCTGGGCCACCCGGTCGGCGCTTCCGGCGCTCGTATTCTGGTCACCCTGCTGTACGCTATGAAGCACCGTGGTGCTCACAAGGGTCTGGCTACCCTGTGCATCGGCGGCGGCATGGGCTGCGCTACCATCGTTGAGATGGACTAAGCACTTTTTCTCTGAATCCTGACTGAACCACAGACCCGGAGCGCCGGAGGGAACCGGAGAGCCCTCCCGCGTTCCGGGGGCTGTTTTGAAAAAAATTGAACTGTATGAAATGGAGGTTTTCACAATGGCATTTGTAAAAACCGAGGTGCAGGGCGCTGTTGAGATCATTACCATCGACCGTCCCAAGGCACTGAACGCCCTGAACCCCGAGGTTCTGGCTGACCTGAAGGCTGCTTTTGAGGCAGTCGATCAGGAGACTATCCGCTGCATCGTTCTGACCGGCGAAGGCGACAAGAGTTTTGTTGCCGGTGCCGATATCGGCTCCATGAGCACCATGACCAAGGCAGAAGGCGAGGCCTTCGGCAAGCTGGGCAATGATGTGTTCCTGATGATCGAGCATTTCCCCATCCCCGTCATTGCAGCCGTCAACGGCTTTGCACTGGGCGGCGGCAACGAGTTGGCTATGAGCTGCGATTTCCGCATCTGCTCTGACAACGCTGTGTTCGGTCAGCCGGAAGTCGGTCTGGGCATCACCCCGGGCTTCGGCGGCACCCAGCGTCTGGCACGTCTGGTCGGCATGGG
>OIXY01000211.1_pt1 | contig 15540 bp, 13 predicted proteins | sample 1588051 | NCBI WGS metagenome assembly OIXY01 (sample SAMN03283247) | human gut metagenome | biome: human-associated habitat; material: feces | host: Homo sapiens | place: Peru | collected 2012 | reverse complement strand
TCCAGATCGTCCAGATTCAGGTGGCTCAGCTTGCCGTAGCCGGGGTCGCTCTTCACCCGGAAGTACACGTCGCCGTTCTTGGCAACGTAGGCGTGGCCGGAGTCGATCAGATCCTTGACGATATCCAAGATCTGGGGAATATGCTCGGTGGCGCGGGGCTGCACGGTGGGCTTTTCGCAGTTCAGGCCGGCGGCATCCTTCAGGTACTCGGCCTCAAAGCGCTGTGCCACCTCCTTCATGGAGGTGCCCTCTTCCTGTCCCTTCTTGATGAGCTTATCGTCGATATCAGTGATGTTGGAAACGTAGATCACCTTGTTGCCCCGGTATTCCAGATAGCGGCGCAGGGTGTCGAACACGATCAGCGGGCGTGCGTTGCCGATGTGGATATAGTTGTACACGGTGGGGCCGCAGACGTAGATGCGGTACTCGCCGGGCACCTGCGGCACAAATTCTTCCTTCTGTCGGGTCAGGGTGTTGAAGATCTGCATGGTCAATTCTCCTTTTTGTTCCAAACAGAAGCCGCAAAACAAAACGCCCCCGGAGCGGTGCGCAAGGCACAACTCCGAAGGCGGTTTTAAAATCAAAATCGCGGTTCCACTTCTGTTTGTCGCTCAAAGCCGGTAACGGCGGCGCACCGCACGGCGATACTTCCCCGCAGGGGTTCCCGCCGCGTGCTGTCCGGGCGCACTTTGCGCAGCGGTCTGCAAACAGGCTTCCAGCCAGTGGCCTGTTCTCTCTGCGCAGACGGTGTGCGGCGCTACTCTGCCCGGATAAACGCATTTATCCTTTTACCCCTTTATTATAGCGGTGCGGCACAGGGAAGTCAAGGAGGGAACGAAGAACGATTCAGAATGCCCGCCGCGTTGCTTTGGGCATCTTCAGCGGAAGAATTATTCTGAATTTCGGGATATCGGAACGCCTGCGGGCGTTCCGATATCCCATTTTTACCCGTGAAAAGGGCCCCCGGAGCGTCCGCAGACGCTCCGGGGGCCAAAATCATAAATCTTCTTTCCGCTGAAATTGCGCAGAGCGAAGCGGAGCGCAATCAAAACGGTGGTGCTTTACCCGGGATACCGGTTCACTTCCAGCAGCTCTTCTGCACGCTTTACCTGCTCTGCGGTGGGCGGTACAGCGTCCGGCAGGGGATAGGGAATGCCCAGCTTCTGCCACTTGAACAGCCCTAAGGTGTGGTAGGGCAGCACCTCCACCCGCTGCACTGTTTTCAGGCTGCGGATGAAGTCTGCTGTTTTGCGCAGCCCCTCCTCGTCATCGGTCAGCCCGGGCACAAGGACGTGACGGATCCACAGCGGGATGCCGAGGTCAGAGATGTGCTGCGCCATGGCAAGGATGTTGACGTTGTCCTTGCCGGTAAGCTGCCGGTGGCGCTCCGGGTCGATCTCCTTGAGGTCTAAAATCACCAGACTGGTGTTAGCCATCAGGCGGTCGAACGCCGCCAGATACGCCGGGTCATCCGGGCGGAAGGGCTGCCCGGCGGTGTCCAGCGCCGTGTGCACGCCCTTAGCGCGCGCCAGCGTGAAGAACTCGGTCAGAAAGTCCATCTGCCGCAGCGGCTCGCCGCCGCTGACCGTGATGCCGCCCTTTTTGCCCCAGTAGTTGCGGTAGCGGTATACCCGCTGGAACAGCGCCTCTGCCGTCCACGCCTCGCCGCCCTCTGCCCATGTTTCAGGGTTGTGGCAGTACTTGCACCGCAGGGCACACCCCTGCAAAAACACCACAAAGCGCACGCCGGGGCCGTCCACCGAGCCGAAGGATTCCAGCGAGTGGACGTACCCAAGGGCCTTACAGGACGCCATGGCAGGTGCGTGCCAGCACGTCCAGCTGCTGCTCGCGGGTCAGGTCGATGAACTTGACGGCGTAGCCGGAAACGCGGATGGTGAAGTTGGCGTACTCCTCCTTCTCGGGGTGCTCCATGGCGTCCAGCAGCTTCTCCTTGCCAAAGACGTTCACGTTCAGGTGGTGTGCGCCCTGATCGAAGTAGCCGTCCAGCACCTGCACCAGATTCTCCACGCGCTCGCCCTCGCTGTGACCCAGTGCCTCGGGGTTGATGGTCTGGGTGTTGGAGATGCCGTCCAGTGCCCAGTGGTAGGGCAGCTTTGCCACAGAGTTCAGCGAGGCCAGCAGGCCGTTCTGCTCTGCACCGTAGCTGGGGGTAGCGCCGGGTGCAAACGGAGTAAAGGCGGCGCGGCCATCCGGCAGAGCGCCGGTGTACTTGCCGTACACCACGTTGGAGGTGATGGTCAGGATGGAGGTGGTAGCCTCGGAGTTGCGGTAGGTGTGGCGCTTCTTGATCATCTCCAGGAAGGTGCGCAGCAGCCAAACGCCGATCTCATCGGCACGGTCGTCATCGTTGCCGTACTTGGGGAAGTCGCCCTCCACCTCATAGCCGGTGGCCAGGCCGGTCTCGTCGCGCACGACCTTGACCTTGGCGTACTTGATGGCGCTCAGGGAGTCGATGACGTGGGAGAAGCCTGCAATGCCGGTGGCAAAGGTGCGGCGCACATCGGTGTCGATGAGTGCCATCTCGGCCTCCTCGTAGTAGTACTTGTCGTGCATATACTGGATGAGGTTCAGCACGTTGACGTACAGCCCGGCCAGCCAGTCCAGCATCTGCACATACTTGGGCAGCACCTCGTCATAGGTCAGGTACTCGCTGGTGATGGGGGCGTAGTTGGGGCCGCACTGCTCGTGGCTCTTCTCGTCCACGCCGCCGTTGATGGCGTACAGCAGGCACTTGGCAAGGTTGGCGCGTGCGCCGAAGAACTGCATCTCCTTGCCGGTCTGGGTGGCAGACACGCAGCAGCAGATGGAGTAATCATCGCCCCAGACGGGCTTCATCACATCATCGTTCTCGTACTGGACGCTGCTGGTGTTGACAGACACCTTGGCGGCGTACTTCTTAAAGGCCTCCGGCAGGGCAGAGGAGTACAGTACGGTCAGGTTGGGCTCCGGTGCGGGGCCCATGTTCTCCAGCGTGTGCAGGAAGCGGTAGCAGTTCTTGGTGACCATGCTGCGGCCGTCCATGCCGATGCCGCCCACTTCCAGCGTTGCCCACACGGGGTCGCCGGAGAACAGCTGGTTGTAGCTGGGGATGCGGGCAAACTTGACCATGCGGAACTTCATGACCATGTGGTCGATGAGCTCCTGTGCCTGACTTTCGGTCAGGATGCCCTTGTCCAGATCGCGCTGGATATAGATATCCAGGAAGGTGGAGATGCGGCCCACGCTCATGGCGGCGCCGTTCTGGGTCTTGATGGCGGCCAGATAGCCGAAGTACAGCCACTGGCAGGCCTCCTTGGCGTCCTTTGCGGGCTGGGAGATGTCGTAGCCGTAGGCCTCGGCCATCTTCTTCATGCCCTTCAGGGCGCTGATCTGGCGGGCGATCTCCTCGCGCAGGCGGATGACGTCATCGGTCATGGTGCCGTCGCCGCAGTTGGCGAAGTCCTCCTGCTTGAACTTGATCAGTGCATCGATGCCGTACAGGGCCACGCGGCGGTAGTCGCCCACGATGCGGCCGCGGCCGTAGGTGTCGGGCAGACCGGTGATGATGTGGGTGTGGCGTGCCTTCTTCATCTCGGGGGTGTAGGCATCGAACACAGCCTGATTGTGGGTGCGGGTGTAGTCGGTAAAGATCTTGTGCAACTCGGCAGAGGGCTGGTAGCCGTAGGTGGTGCAGGCCTGCTCTGCCATCTTGATGCCGCCGTAGGGCATAAAGGCGCGCTTGAGGGGCTTGTCGGTCTGCAGGCCCACGATCTGCTCCAGATCCTTCAGGCTTTCGTCAATATAGCCCGGGCCGTAGGAGGTCAGGCTGCTGACCACCTCGGTCTCCATATCCAGCACGCCGCCCTTGGCGCGCTCGGCCTTCTGCAGCTGCTGCAAAGCACCCCAAAGCTTATCGGTAGCCTCGGTGGGGCCTGCCAGAAAGCTTTCGTCGCCGTCATAGGGGGTGTAGTTCTTCTGGATGAAGTCACGCACATTGACCTCTTCCTTCCAGATGCGGCCTTCAAAGCCTTCCCACTGTTCAAACTGGATCATTGGAACCTCCTTGCTCCATTACGCAGTTAGCTCATTCTAACTAATGAGCCTTTGAAAAACCGCTCTGTCTGGGCGGTTTTCTGGGGGCGAAACGGTCTTGCGCTGCCGTCTGCGGCAGCCCTTACTACAAGGTGTAGACAAAAATAAAAACCTGCCCACAAAATCTTGCGTTACTATAATAGCAAGAACCGTTTTAAAAAGCAATAGAAAACAAGTGGGTTTTCTTCCAGCGGAAAGGCTATTCTTTGGGCAGAATGTAGAAAAAACGCCGAAACCCCGGCGGCACGGCAACTTTGCGAAAAAATTTGCAAATTAAGGGTTGACAAGACTAACTGACTGTGGTATCCTGTTCTCGCAGCGGTGGTTAGCTAATTCTAACCACGTTGCACCAGAAAAAAGGAGCGTCTGCAAGCGCTCCGCTCCATTCCTCCATTCCTTTCTCTTTTCTACGGGAAGCGGCAGCATGGTTTGCTCTGCTGCTTCCGGCGCGGCACCGGCTGTGTTTGGTACCACGGCCGACGCAAAGAAAACAAAAACGGGACGTGCAGCTTGACCACCTGCACGCCCCGATTTTTGTTTTGCGAGGAAACTCCCTCTGTGCGCTAGGCCTTGAGGGATGATTTGAAATGGCCGCCGCGTGCGCTTTGGCCATAGTTTAAGGAATTTCATTTTAAATTTTGGATTCAGAAACGCCTGCGGGCGTTTCTGAATCCAGCTTTCACAGAGAGGGATGCGAGGTAAACGACAAATATGCCATCTGCCTTTACGACCCCACCCGTGAAAATGCGTTTGGAGCGGCCCGCAGGCCGCGACAAACGCGAAATTAAAATAATTTTTCCGCTGAATATGCCCAGAGCAAAGCGGAGGGCATTCAAAATCGTTTTTACTTCCCCAGCCCCGCCAGCTGTTCATACAGCTGCGCTGCGCCGCCGCCGGGGTATTTTACGCTGACATAGGCGCTGTTCAGGATGCACACGCCGTCGGAGTATACCGTCAGCAGAAACTTCTGGTTCTCGGCATCGTCATAAAAACTGACGGTGACCGACTGCACCGGAAAGGTGGTGTGGGTGTAGGAGGAGTATTTCTGGTTCAGCTTTTTGCGGCAGGAAACGGTGGAAAGCAATTCTGCCGCCTGTTGGAACTCTTCGCTGTCCATGGAGAGGATATGGTAGTCCATCTCGCCCCGACTGGCGAAATTCCGGATGGTCTCGGTGCGCACACTGCCCTGCGAGCTGGAACGTACCAGTGCTTTCAGGTCGATGGGATGGTATAGCACCGCAAAAGCTGCCAGTGCAAACAGGATAAAAAATAAAGCGGTGCGGGGAATGTGGAAGCTTTTCATCGGCTTACCCCTCCTTTGGAGGTTCCGTTTGTGCCAGATGCCGCTGGGCGATGAAGAAGCCTGCGGCGCTGGCGGCAAATACCACATAATAGCTGGCGATGCGGTAGAGCATCAGCACGCTCATCACTTCGCCCTGCTCCAGAAAGCTGCCGAACACCAGCAGAAAGGCGGTTTCGATCGAGCCCATCCCGGCTACATTGGGCAGGGCATTCGAGACAAAGAGCATCAGGCTGGTGAGCAGCTGCACCTGCCAGAACCCCAGCGGGGAAAGCCCCATGAACCGGATGCACAGGTAGGGCAGGCAGAACAGCCCGAACAGCTTGAGCGCCTGCAGGGCAAAAATTTTCAGGCAGCGGGGCTTATCTGCCAGCAGGCGGCGGCTCTCGGTGCCCAGCACCTCCAGCTGCTCCAGCCAGTCGGCGCGGCGCTGCTGCCACTTTTCGGTCTTGGGCAGAAAGCCCAGCAGCCAGCGGGCGAGGCTTTGCACCAGCGGCGAGACGCACAGCAGCACCAGCGCCACAATGACCACCGCTACCACAGCGTATGCCATGGGCAGATAGCGCATGACACCGGTGGTGTTGGCGGCAAGCCAGCGGCGCTGCAACAGCAGCATCACGGTGGCGTACAGGAGCACCGTGCTCTTGTGGAAAACGTATTCCAGCGTCATCAGCCCTGCGCCGGGGCCCAGCGGCAGCCCGGCTCTGTGCAGGTAGTACAACTGCACCGGCACCGCACCGGCACCCAGCGTGACCACGTTGCCAAAGGTACCGCACCAGCCCACATCTAACCCCTGCCATAGCTTGAACTGCGGCAGACGGCTGCGCACGATGACCCACGCCACGCACCCTTCCAGCAGGGGGTAGCTGAGGCCGACTGCCAGCACCGCCAGCACCTGCCACACCGACAGCTGTGCCAGCGCCGCAGTGATCTCGGCCCAGTGATCCTTAAACGTGAACACGATGATGCAGGTAAGTGCCAGCAGCACCAGCAGAGAGATCACGGTCTTTTTGCGGGAGGGCTGCTGCGCGGCGGCTTGGCTCATGGAAACAAAACTCCTTTCACAACCGGAAATTCTGGAACCAGTATAGCACATCTTCCGCTGCCCTTTGTGAACGGAAGCGGAATTTTGTTGGGCAATTTGAGATATTTGATAAAATGAGGAGATCTCCCATGAAAAAATGCCGGGCAGCGTGCGGCTGCCCGGCATTGCTTTTCAATTATTCGTTTCCGTCCGTCAGCTCTTTTACCAGCCTTGTCAGGGTGGCTACATAGGACTCGTTGGAGAATTTCTGCTCGTACAGGCGGCGGCAATCCTCGTGCATGGCGGCCAGTGCCTCCGGGTGCTCGATGGCCCAAGCCAGCTTGTCGGCCAGCTGCTGCGGATCATCGTCCTTGTAGAGGAAGCCGTCCACGCCCTCGGTCACAAGCCCGGCAGTGCCGGTATGCTCCGATACGATGGAGGGCTTGCCGAAGATCAGACCCTCGGTGACAAAGGTGGGCATGGGGTCATCCCGGGAGGCGCACACCACGCAATTGCACTGCTCCATCAGGGATTTTACCTCCGGGCGCTCCAGCCGCTTGCGGTAGAAAACGGTCTGGGGACAGTCCCGCACCAAGCTGTCCACGGCGTTGTACATCCCCTTGTCGGCGGCCTTGCCCACAAAGAGGAAGGCGGCTTTCTCCCGCACCGCAGAGGGCAGCAGCCGGATGGCATTGCAGAAGATGTCCGGGCCTTTGCGGGGCTCCAACGAGCCGACCGTTACAAAGAGGGTGCGTCCCCCGGCAAAGCTGATGTCATAGCGGGGGAACTGCTCGGCGGCGTAGTCCGGCAGACCGTAGATCAGCTGCTCGATCTCAAAATCCGGCCGCACCGAGTGCATGGCGGCGGTGGCATGGGAGCCTACGGCGCAGAGGTGTACGTTTTTGCCCAGTTCCCGGGGGATCTTGTGGGCGATGAAGGGGTAGCCCGCAAAGGCATCGTGCAGCCACCACAGCACCGGCACAAAGGAGCCGTTCAGGGTGCTCACGGCGGCGGCCTCCACCACAGTATTGGCCAGCACAAAATCCGCACTGGTGGCAAGCCCCCACAGGGAGGAGGAGGTAACACAGTCCGGGCGGGTGACCACGGCGGCACCCGCCTCCAGAAACAATTGCAGCGGCCCCTCGTCCGCAGGGCCCAGCACCACCACCTCAAAGCCAAGACTGCGCAGCACCGGTACGGCGCTTACCAGCACGATGGGCGCGCCGGTCATGGTCAACTCGTGGCTCAGGATCAGCGCACGGCGTCCCTTGGCAGAGAATACATCCTCGGCGCACAGCTCCCGGCGGAAATGCAGCAGCGCCTGCGGGATGCAGCAGCTGTGCTGCGCCATGGCATGGGCCAGACGCAGCAGTTCGGTAACGCTGTCCTTGCCCCGGGCGGCGGCGCGTACTTCATCCAGCAGTGCGCGGGACACCAGTGCGCAGCTGCTGCCGGGCAGATGCCGGGTGCTCAGGTACAGGGCGGTGGAGCCATCAAAGCCAAAGGAGGCGTCGCAGACCGCAAGGTCTGCCCCCTCCCGCAGAGCAGCGGCAAAATAGGTCAGGGCGGTGGGAACGCACTCCACATCCTCGCTTACCAGCAGCACCCCGGCTACATCGGGGGTCAGTTCGCCCTCAAGCTGGGTCACCAGACGGAACTTGCGGTGCAGCTGGTTTTGCAGCGCCGCCTCCAGCGCCTTGTGACGCCCCGGCGCGTAGACCAGAAGATAGGTGCTTTGGGTATCGGTATAGACCTGCGCGGACAATTGCCTGCGCTGCAGGGTACTGTAACTGGTGTACATGATCCAACTCCTTCAGGCAGAATATCAGGCGGGTCAGTGACCGCGCACTAGGTTCAGCAGCCTGCGCAGGGGGGCGGTCAGCCGCCAGCTGCTGCTGGCGCGCATCGTTTCCAGCGAGACCTGATATTCGTGCTGGATGCCCTGCAAGGTCAGCAGCTGCTGGTTCAGCCGCATACACTCGGCGCGGCTGGTCTGCAATGCCTCATCGGCCTCCTGCGCAGCAGCGTCGTTCTTCAGCTTCAGGTCGTTCAGCGCCCGCAGCAGAGATTTGCCGGGCTGCTCGTGCAGAAAACGTCCCAGCGGGTAGTAGCGATAGTTCACCGCAAACTTCATGCCGGCACCAAAGCCGGAGGTGCAGTGCAGTGAAAGATTGGGGTCTACGTCCAGAAACAGCAGGCAGTCCTCCTGCAGCATAAGGCCGTTGATCGACTGGAAGCTGATGCGCTCGTCCGAGATGGCAAGGTCGGTGATGCAGCAGGCCAGCTCGCCCGGGTCCAGCCGGATGGCGCGGGCGTCCTCCGGCAGGATGAAGGTGACAGACACCTCGTGGGTCAGTTCGTTGTAGGCGTCCTCGGTGGCGATCAGGCATTCCCGGGGCGAAAAACCGTTGCCGGTGTCGTAAAACAGCTGCGGCAGGGTAAGGGCGATGTTATCCGTCTCGGTGGAGTGCTTGGCAAGTTCGGTCTGGCAGACCAGAAGCTGCTGCTCCAACTCCAGACACCGCTGCGCCAGCCGGGAAACACCCTCGTCTGAAAGCTTGAGCTGCTGCTCCAACTCGGCAACGTGCGCCTGCAGGGCAGCAGGGGTCACGGGGGTTTCGTGGTTCATAACAGGGGCCTCCTCTTCCTATCCTGTAAACTCGGCTGCGCCGCCGCAGCCGGAATGCGCATAAATAATATCAGTGCCGCGGGGCGTAGTGCACCTGCGGGGTGTGCCGCCGGGCGGGGAACAGCCGGATGATCAGATCCCGCCGCCGCTGCAGCAGGGCGCAGATCAGCCAGATAGAGCCCAGCGAAAAGACGTATTGCAGCCCGACGCCCAAAAGCGGACGGTCTGCATACTTTGCCGCAAACAGATACCACGGAATGGCGGTAAGCTCCACAGTATGTATGCAAAAAATGTACAGGGAGCGCCGGCCAATGGATTCAAGAAAGCGCACCAGCGCATTCCGGTGCCGGTTCAGCCGCAGGAACAGCCGGACGAACAGCAGGCCGACAAGGCCGTCCAGCAGGATGCTGACAGGGCCCATCGTCCACTCTGCCATGGAAACACAGTCTGTGCGGCCGGTGGCAAGGGTGGCTGCCGGGATCAGCAGCAGGGCAGCCCACAGGATGCAGGTCATCCGGCGGGACAGAGGCTGATCCAGCCAGTGCTGACGCTTGGCTAGGTAGCCAAGGTACAGGTACGGCATGATCACCGCGCCCTGGATCAGGCAGAAGGGCAGCTCCCATGCAAGGCTGGCACCCCAGCCCAGCAGGGCACAGCCACCCACCGCCCAAGGGATGTACCGCTCCGGGAAGATGTTCAGGATAACGTCCAGCAGGATCCAGCCCATCAGCAGCGCCAGCAGATACCACATGGGCCCGCAGGAAAAGAACTCCTGCCCGAAGTAGGTGGCGGTGTGGGGCAGACCCAGCAAAAAGCCGCCCGCTACCTTGATGCTCTCGGTCAGTGAGCCGGGCAGATAGTGAAAGGTACTATAATGAATCATAAAGTGCAGCACCGTGGTAAAGACCGCCGTGTAGCAAAAGGGCTTGAGCAGGCTTTTGAGCTGCTGGTGGATGCACTTGCGGATGGAGCGCTTGCGGAAGCCGTAGCCGCTGGCAATAAAAAAGGCTGCCATCAGTGCTTCGCGGTAGGTAAAGCCCACAAAGGCGGCCAGAGTCAGACTGCGCTCCAGCTGGATCGGATAAAGTTCTACAGTGTGCCCCAGCACGATGCCCAGCATTCCTGCGCCCTTGAGCATATCGAACATCCCGATGGAACTGACGGTGCGGGGCTTGGTTGTTTCCATGAAAGATTCCTTCCCTGCGCCGGGCAAATACCCCTTTAGAAAAAGCCGGATACGGCGCAAATGATCAGTTTTTATACAACATCGCCATGATATATGGTTAGTATAATGCTTTTTGGGGAGACTGTCAATTTTGTTTTGCAGTCTGCGTGAGAGCGGGTATGGTATTTTGCGCTAAAAATTGTAGCACAGGAACCGGCGGATTGCAACGAAAGGTAGAATTTGGCCAAACCGCACCGGACGATATGCAAGTAAAAATTGCCAATACAGGAAATTAAATGTTGCAGAAGTATTGCATTGCCATGGAAGATATTGTATACTGAGCACAGAGCGGTACGCCACTGCTGTGCTGCACGGAGCGATCGCGCGCGGGCATCCACCGTGCGCGACCCGATCCCCCGGATGGAGCGTACCTTGCCGCTGCCCTGCAATGCCGCAGACGAGCCGGTACGTTGTGTATAAAGCAGATGAAACAAAACAGGAGGGAAACTACAATGGAAAAATTCGTGGATAATATGTACGATGCCATCACGCTGGGCATGGAAAAGGAATTTCCCGAGCGCGTGGCTTTTCATTACTACAATGAGGATACCGACACGGTGACCACCGTCCTTTTTAAGGAGCTTGCACAGGATGTCCGCCGGATGGTCAACTACCTCCAGAGCACCCTCCCGGATGTGAAGGGCAAGAAGATCTGCCTGCTGAGCAAGAACAGCTACGAGTATGTGGTAGACACCTTTGGCGCGATCATGGCAGGCTGCGTGCTGGTGCCGCTGAACCAGCGCAAGAGCTGGGCAGAGATGTCCCACGAGCTGGAGCTGGTGGAGCCCGCCGCCATCCTGACCGACGGCGAGGACTACGGCAACAAGGAGCAGCTGGAGGCCGCCTACGGCAGCCTTCTGCACCCCATGGACGAGTTCCGCAGCTATGAGCCGGCGGCGGAGCTGCACCCCATCGGTCACGATGACCTGATGGTGCTGATGTTCACCTCCGGCACCACCGGCCTGAGCAAGGGCGTTATGATGAGCGAGCGCAACCTGTTCAGCGCAGGTCATGTGTTGTGGGCCATCTCCGCACAGCTGGCAGACAAGATCGATCTGACAAAGCCCCTGCCCGGCCACTACATGGTGCTGCCCATGTTCCATCTGGGCGCTTTCATCGACCTGTTCTCCACCACCGTCATGGGCTGGCCGCTGAATCTGGGCAGCGACATCCGCAACTTCTACCGCGATATCCAGAAGATGTCCAGCCAGATCATGTCCGTGGTGCCGGTGATCATGAACTCCCTGCACAAGGACGTGATGCGCGGCCGCCGCGACCGTCTGGGCGATCTGTGGACATTCATCGGCTCCTCTGCCATGTTTGACCCGCAGGTGCTGCTGGATATGGTGAACAACGGGATGTTCATCGTCCAGTGCTACGGCGCTACCGAGACTTGCGCCGCCGGCATCATCAACTTTGCACAGGACGCAAAGCACATTGGCGCCGTGGGTCAGGGCAGCAAGCTTATGGACTACAAGATCGAGCCGGACGGCGAGCTGTGTATGCGCGGCGAAAGCGTGATGATGGGCTACTATAAGGACCCGGAAGGAACCGCAGAGGTCATCGACAAGGACGGCTGGGTGCATACCGGCGACCTTGCCCGGGTGGACGAGGACGGCTACTATTATATCACCGGACGCAAGAAGAACCTGATCATTCTGGACAGCGGCGAGAACATCAGCCCCGAGGAACTGGAGGGCATGGTAGAAAAATGTCCCGTTGTGAAGGAATGTATCGTAAAAGAACTGGGCAAAAAGATAGGTGTTGTGGTATACTGTGAGCAGGAGCACCAGCAGACCGTGCGGGACTTTGTTACCCAGATGAACCGCACCATCCCGCTGTACAAGCGTATCGGTGTAGTAGAGTTCAGCGAAAATCCGCTGCCCCGCACCGCTACGGGCAAGCTGGTGCGTAAGTAAAACGCAACAGAAAGGAAGCATAATACGATGGAACGTGCAGAAATCATTTCTCAGATCACGGCTATTCTGGAGGATGTCGCGGAGGTGTCGCCGGAGGATGTGACCGAAAGCAGCGTCCTGATGGACGATCTGGATCTGTCCTCTATGGAGATCCTGACCGTTGTGGCAGATATCGAGGAGACCTTTGGTCTGCGTATCCCGGAAAAGGAACTGCGCAACTTTGTTACCATGGGTGATCTGGTGGATTATCTGGCAGCAAACGTGGGGTAAAGACCAATGGAAGCACAACAGCGCTCGACGGAATATAACTTGCAGGGCGTCATGTACTTTTTCCGTCGGGATAAGGTCCAGTGCCGGTACCAGTTCTCGCTGCGGGATGCGGTGGATATCACCCTTTTGCAGCGGGCACTGACAGCGGCCTTGGCAAATGCACCTTATTATACCCAGCGTCTGGTGCAGGAAAAGCGGGGAATGTGGCTGGAGCCCAATACCGAGCCCTGCCTTGTGTACCCCGGCAGCACCATGCGCAATATCCCGGAGGAAACGAACGGCTATCTGTTCTGCATCAGCTGCGAGGGAGATACCGTCTACTTTGACTGGCACCACTTCCTGCTGGACGGCCACGGGGTATCGCCCCTGTTCACCAGCATTCTGGAGCAGTACTGCAACCTGCGTTACGGCACTGCCTTTGTGGCACCGGCCATCGTGTGCGACCCGCCCTACGATATGGAGGCCATACTGGCAAAATATCCGCCTGTGGAGAGCGGCAGCGATGTCATTCAGCGGGAAGCGGTGCAGACCTACGAGGATGCGCTGCGCCGCACCCGGGTGTGCCTGAGCAAGCAGAGCCTTGTGGAAAAGGCGCTGGCAAACAACGCAAAGCCGGTAAGCGCTCTGATGGGGTTGCTGTGCATGGCCATGCGGGAGTATCTTGGCAAGGAGAATATCCAGTATTCCTTCTCTACCGATACCCGCGATGTGGCCGGTGTGCCGAATGCACTGTACAACTGTGTGTGCAGCTTTGAGCATACGGTGCAGCTGCAGGCCCAGACCCGCCTTGCGGATCTTGTACCGGATATAGATGCAAACATCAAGCGGGACCTGCAGCCGGAGTCCAAGCTTCGCCGTATGGCGGTACAGATGGGCTGGGTGTACAAGGTGGAGCAGCAAAAGGTCCCCCTGCGCATCAAGCAGCGGGTGTTCCAGATGGGCGAGTACGTCGGCGGCACCATCTCGGATTTCTGGCTCAGCTATCTGGGCAATCCGCTGATGCCCGCCAACCCGGAACTGGCACAGTACACCACGGATTTTGGTGTCTGGGTGCCGCCGGAGGGCGCATCCGTGGGTGTGGAGGCTGCCAGCCTGAACGGAAAGATCATCCTGTGCATCCACAGCAAGGCACCCATCCCGGGTCTGGCTGATATCCTCTGCAAGACCTTTGAACGTGAAGGGGTCGCGGTGCTGGAAGCTGCCGACCTGGACTGAGAGATACTTATAATATAAGATATAAGACCGGGGCGTCCTTCCCTGTGGGAGAACGCCCCGGTCTTATTCTGTTTTGGTGGGACGGATGGTCACCTCGCCGCAGCGCAGTGCCTCGGTGCGGCCGCCCTCCCGCTGCACCACCAGCCGCCCAACATCATCGATGGAAAGCGCCTGTGCGGCGTAGGTCTCGGTGCCGGTGCAAACGGTCACCCAGTGGCCGGGCACAAAGCAGCGGGCGCGGTACTCGTCCAGACAGGCAAAGCCCGGGCAGAGCGCTAAAAGTTCCCGCCCGATGGCACCCGCCAGCGCCGCCCGGCTTACCGGGGCGGGGCCGCCGGGGTATAAGCTGCCTGCTTTGGCGGTCAATTCCGGGGGAAAATCCTCCGCTGTGGCGGTCAGGTTCAGCCCGATGCCCACCACCAGCCATTCCAGCTGGCCGCTTTCAAGGTCGGTGCCGGCTTCGGTCAGGATGCCGCACACCTTTTTGCCCTTGTAATACAGGTCGTTCACCCACTTGATGGCAAGTTCCAGCCCACACAGCATCTGCACCGCCCGGCACACCGCCACTGCCGCGCCGATGGTGGCGGTCTGGGCGTTGGCGGCAGGCAGCGGCGGGCGCAGCACTACCGAACAGTACACCCCTTTGCCCGCCGGGCTGGCAAAGCTGCGTCCCAGCCGCCCGCGCCCGGCGGTCTGCCCGCCCGCCAGCACCAGCGTGCCGTGGGCAGCGCCCTCCAGCGCCAGCAGCTTTGCGGTGCGGTTGGTGCTTTCCAGCGTGTCGTACAGCTGCACCGGGGCGGGGTAGGGGCCTACCGCCTCGGCGCAGAAGGGGTCGCCGCCCAGCAGACGGTACCCCCGGCGGGAGGCTGCTTCCAGCGCATAGCCCTGCGCGGTAAGCGCCGCCGCTGCCTTGTGCACGGCAGCGCGGCTGACCCCCAGCTGCTGCGCCAGCTGCTGGCCGGAAATATACGCGCCCCCAGCGGCGCTGAGCGCCTGTAAAAGCGCCTGACGGGTGGTAGAAGCCATGGCGTAAATCCTCCCTGTGTGCTATACTGCTATTGTACCATATCTGCGGCAGAAGAAAAAGTTTGAAAATATTTAGTCTTTTTTGCAGGAACTGCCGCCGCTGCTTCGTATTAAAGACAGAAGGGCGGCGCAGAGCACCGCATCCAGAACCGGAAAGGAGGCCGTGCAGCGCGTTGACAACACAGGAATTCAGCACGATGGTGCAGAAATATCAGGCGCTCGTGTACACGGTCTGCCACCAGCTGGTACCGGATGTACAGGAGGCGCAGGACCTGACGCAGGAGACCTTTCTGGCGGCGTGGCGCGCCATCGACCGCTGCCCGCCTGGCTTTGAAAAGCAGTGGCTGGCGCGCATCGCCGCCAACAAAGCCAAGGATTATCTGCGCAGCGCATGGGTGCGCAAGATGAACACCCCCGGCGACGAGGTGCTGGCGCTGGAGGGTGCGCCGCCCGGTATGCAGCCGGAGCAGCAGGTGCTGGAAGCACTGGGCGAGGAAGAACTTACGGAGATGATCTTAGATCTGCGCGAGCCCTACCGCACGCCCTGCCGTCTGGTGCTACTGGAACAGCACACCATGGCCGAGGCTGCAAGATTGTGCGGCCGACCGCCTAAAACGGTGGAAGCGCAGGTCTACCGCGCCAAAAAGCTGCTGGCGCAGCAGATCCTGCAAAACGACCGCATACCCTGTGAAAGGAGGAGCGTACATGGAACTGTTTGACGCAAAAGGCTGTCTGAGCGAGGAAGGCTTACAGGCACTGGTCGGCGGGCAATTGGACGAAACACAGCGGCTGGAAGCCGCCGAGCACCTTGCCTACTGCGACCGCTGTATGGACCGCTAC
>OIXY01000208.1_pt1 | contig 15795 bp, 9 predicted proteins | sample 1588051 | NCBI WGS metagenome assembly OIXY01 (sample SAMN03283247) | human gut metagenome | biome: human-associated habitat; material: feces | host: Homo sapiens | place: Peru | collected 2012 | reverse complement strand
GCAACAACGACAGTTTCTCTGACGATCAGGATTACAACGATGAAGACGGAAAATACGAGGTTTTGAAGAAGCAGATGACTTCTGACCTGAAGAAGACCTACGGTTACAGCGATGCCGAGGCTGCATCCAAGGCTACGCTTACCGCCTATTGCTTCCTCCTCTTCGTATTACTCTACTTCCCTTGCATCGCCACTATCGCCGCCATCAAGGGCGAGACGGGCAGTTGGAAATGGGCAGGCTTTGCCGCTGGCTACACCACGCTATTGGCATGGGTAGTATCTGCTCTGGTCTTCCAGATAGGAAATTTATTTATATAAAATAAAAACATAAACCCCTGCCCCAAAAACTGCGTGCCGACGTATGAATTTATGCGTGGGCACGCAGGAATTTTTGCATGGGCACGCAAAAATAAAAGCCCTTAGACCTCATCATGGAAGTCTAAGGGCTTATTTTATTTAACCTTTATCAAAATCAGAAAAACATATTTACTTTTGATGGTACAAAATTAAATAGAAATTCGCTTGCTCACCTTTGTTGCTACAAATGCTATCATTAACCCAAGACAAGCAGCTATACTGATAGCCATGCGTAGCCCTGAAACTTCAGCAAGCCATCCGATAACAGGAGGACCTACCAGGAAACCGAAGAAACTGATACTCGAAACAATCGTGATGGCAATGCTGGCCTTGATAGTGCCCAACTTACCAGCTATGCTATAACAGATAGGAACTGACGAAGAAATTCCGAAACCAACCAGCAAGAAACCAAAGGTAGCAGGAATGAGATAAGGCAAAGCCGCTGCCAACCACAAACCACCTACTATCAAACCTCCACAAACTTTCAGCACTCTGGCTGGTCCATATTTAGTGACAAATCCATCGGCAAGGAAACGGCCCAAGGTCATCGCCCCCATTCCTGCCACATAACCGGCACGGATAAAAGCTTCATCAGGCTTGACTACTGACGAGAAATATACACCCGACCAATCATAAACAGTACCTTCACAAAACATACCTGCAAATCCCATCAGTCCCAAAAGAAACAATATCGGATCAATGGTTCTGAAAGAAAATTTTGGCACATCTTCCTCTTCCGCTTTCGCCGTAGCATCATCCACGAGGAATCGGAAACCTACTGCGATAATGACAAGGCTCATCGCTATGATAGTGGCAAAATGAGCTTCTATCGGAAGAAGCGTATTCGCAAAGACAGCTCCGATGATGCCACCAGAGAAACCACCAAGGCTCCATAAGCCATGAAACGACGACATAATGTTGCGGCCATACATCTTCTCTACCAGACAGGCCTGTGTGTTGGTAGCGATATTCATCAGATTGGCCATCATTCCAAAAGCTACGAGTGAAAGAATGAGTTGGAAAACTGTACTGCTACTTCCCATGGAAAAAAGGACGAGAGCATATAAAACCTCTGCAAGAAGTATCATCTTCTTGCTTCCGAATTTACTGACCAAAACACCCGAAAAAGCCATCATCAGGAGTTGGCCGATAGGAATGGCAAAGAGCACAGAACCTAACTGACCATTCGTGAGATGCAGCATCTGCTTCACATCCGGAATACGACTCGCCCAACTGGCAAATACTACACCTGGTACAAAATAATAAGCCGCAACGGCTATGCGCTTACGCAACAAATCACTTAAATTACTCAAATTACTCAAACTGACTGTCATCCTTAATAATATAACTATTATAAATACTCATTTCTATTAGCGGCTGCAAAATTACAAAAAAAAACAGAAAAAGACTGATATTTGAACAATAAATGTTGCGCCTTTGAGATTTTTGCCGTACCTTTGCACTCAGAAAAAGAATTAAAAACAAACTAGCAATGAAGAAACAAACAATGATTACCCTGGCACTCGCCTTGACTTTGGCGATGCCAACCATGCCCGCCTTCGCCCAAAAGGCAATGACCAAGAAAGAAATTGCTGAAAAAGAAAAAGCATTCAAGAATCTCCAGCATCCATGGAAAGGAAAGAAAGTTGCTTACTTTGGTGATTCTATCACCGACCCTAATATCAAGGCATCAAAGGTAAAATACTGGGGATTTCTTGAAGAATGGCTTGGCATTACTCCCTATGTATATGGCGTGAGTGGCAGACAATGGAATGATATTCCCCGCCAGGCGGACAAACTCAAGAAAGAACATGGCGATAATTTCGATGCAATCCTCATTTTTATGGGTACCAACGATTACAATAATGGTGTGCCTATCGGAGACTGGTACACAGAGACATTCGACAGCGTGAGAGTTGCCCACCACAAACCAAGTGAAATGGTACAGCGTCGTCACCGCCACTTTGCCATGGACAAGAATACGCTCAAAGGGCGTATCAACATTGCCATGTCAAAACTGAAGCAGATGTACCCTACCAAACAGATTGTCGTGATGACTCCTGTACACCGTGCGCTCTTTGCCAGCAGCGACAAGAATATCCAGCCTGATGAAATGTACGAAAATGCACGTGGACTCTTCTTCGATGAATATGTGAAGGCGATTAAGGAAGTAGGCAATGTCTGGGCAGTACCAGTCATCGATCTCAACTCCCTTTCAGGTCTCTTCCCTATTTACGACGCTGGTGCCCAGATGTTCAACAAGATGGATACAGATCGCCTTCATCCAAACGATGCCGGTCATGCTCGTATGGCAAAGACCATCATGCAACAGCTCTCTGCATTGCCTTGCGACTTCTAAAAGGCTCTATCTTATGCCACCACTTGGCAATAAAATAAAAAAAACTCAAGTCCGCGACCTATGGGGTAACGGATTTGAGGATAAAATCATTGAAAATTTGAAAAGCGAAACGATAAAAGCCCTTCACCCGTCACACGTCAAACATAAGTACCTGATATATAGATAGTTATAAACACAATAACATAAAAGCACCCTTCACCACCCTTCACCTCCCTTCATCTTAAGCTAAAATTGATCGTCTATTAAGACTCAGATTAATCGTCTATTAAGACTCAGAGAGGGAGGATGTGTCATAAGTCTATGTTGCAATTTTATATCCGTGAAAATCCGTGAATAATTTGTAGAGCAAGAATGTTCCGTTAAGTCTGCGTAATCCGATGAAGGGAGGTGAAGGGTGGTGAAGGGTTAGATTTTACCAGTCATCCTCAAATCCCCTGTTTCTATCGGCATTCCAGGCAAAAAGGTGAAGGGGGTGAAGGGTAAAATCGCATTCCTGTTTTAGAAAAAAATCCGTTATAAAGATTTTTCCAAATACCTATCACCTGTATCTTTATATAAAACCACTACAAACATATCTTATAAAAAGGAAATAAGAGAACAGAACATCAAACAGATATTCATGTCTCACCAAGTTTGTAAAGTGCCTAAGGAAGGGCACTTTTGTGCTGAGGTAAGGGCACTTTTATGCTCAGGTAAGAGCACTTTTGTGCCCCCAAGAAACGCAAAGGTGCGCAAATAAGACACTACCCGTAAACCCGAAACACAGATTTCTATCTTTCGGAGATACGAATCGCAAATAGGTCTTCAGTATTTAGGGGATAAGCAATTTTCGTCGCTTTTCAAGCAAAATTCCATTAAATCCTACAGGTTGCAAATGAATGGAAAATCACTTTTTCTATAAAAAGTTTGGGAGAATCGATAAAAAAGCTTATATTTGCAACGTAAATCAAACAGTATCGCTTATGCTTAGCAAGAATGTACAAAAAATGATACCCAAGATACAGCAGTATCTTGCTAGCCAGCCTATAGAAAAGGCTTGGCTGTTTGGTTCATGCTCTCGTGGTGAAGAAACACCAAAGAGTGATGTTGACTTATTGGTAAGATACCAAGACAGTGACTCCATGTCTCTGTTCGACATCTCAAGAATCACGGTAAATCTCAAAAAGATTATCAAACGCCCTATAGATTTAATAGAAGAGGATTGCCTTCTTCCTTTTGCATCAAAATCCGCAAACCGAGATAAAATATTGATTTATGAGAGAAAAACTATGGTTTAAGGCATGTTTTGGTGCATGGATACTATACAATAAAGCCAAAACAGCTTTGGAACATTATAGAGAAGGATATACCTGTTTTAATGCCACAAATTAGACAACTACTTGATTCTATGCCGATTACAGAAGAATAAGCAAAAATAAGGTATGGCAATGCGTGGTAATAAGTGGCAATAAAAGCACCGCTTATTACCACGCGTTATTTTCTGTATATCAATCACTTACACTTCAGTGTGGTAGAAGTGGCATTAAATTAGAAAAAAACTTTTTTCTATATATACTGCAAAATCATATTCACCATCGTTTCCAGATAGCTTTTATCATCCTTAAACAACACATGATTCTTTTGGAATTCACCTTTCTCAAATCGATTCTTCAACCAAAACTCAACCTGCTCCATTGGCGTATTGCTGATAATGAAACTGTTCAACATCAGATGAGCGTTGCCCAACTGAGAAGCCACTTCTGTCTGTAAATACTTGAAGAGTTGAATCTTATCATCCTCCAATCCTTTAAGATTGCGAATACCTTTCGGGTCGATGAAGGTGATGTATTGCTTCTCTCCATCCAATATCCATAAGATAAAATCAGGATAGAAGTTGTTTGCTTCAAAGAAACCCAATCCCCTCTTGCTCTCATTGCGAAGCAGATAAACCTGCTTACCTGCCAGCACATCGTCCTGATGAGCCTCACAATATTCACGGAAGGAAGTAACAAAGTTCTGTTCTCCTAAGTTTAATGCCACAGGAGACACCTTCAACGTAGGCTCACCAGTTACAACATCAACATAAGGACGATTACCATTGGTATCTTTCTCTGCAAGGAAGACCAAAGGCTTATACAGATGTTCCTCCACATTCAATGCCTTGAAATAAGGAGCATCAAGAACTAAGTCTTTACCAAATTCATTAGCCTCCACCTGCGCCTGCAATATTTTCAAATGATCCACCACATTAAGCAGGTCGTTACGAACCTCGATTTCATATTCATCAGGCATACCTATATTATAATAGGTAACATGTGTCTCCTTCAGATGCTTTTGTTCTTCCTTCGACTTGGCCTTCTTGTAAGCCATATCCATATAACCTCGAAGCAGACTGATTGTAACATCTTGCCACAACTCCACATTCTTTCCAAAATCATGAAAGTTTAAACGGTCTTCTGGAATAGACAATTCGTACCAGAAAGGATTCGCCATCAAATACTTCAAGTCTTCCAATCGCAACTCCAGATTATACCAACCACGCTCCGCCTTCATACCTTGCAAGGCAAAGAACACTTCCGTCCAGTCTATCCAATTCAGATGCTCCTGTCCCAAAACACCTATATAGCGACTTGCTGTATTAGTTGTTTGAACATTCTTGCTTCTCAGCAAATCCACCTTTGGATATTTGTCCAGTTTTACATTCACCTTTTTCATCAGGCTTTCATCGGCAGGTTCCACCACGGCAGACTTCTTGAAGTTATAGCCATCTACGACTTTCGGCAATGAGAGATGAAGAGCATCTAAATCAACAGACTTAATGGTTTTGATGACAATCTTCTCATAGTCTATCTCATTGGTTGGTAAACCTTCATCCTCCAAATATGCCTTGAAGGCTTCCATATAATCAGCCCGCACGCCAAAGATATTCAGAGTCTCTATGGTTGACAAATTCTTTGGAATCATCTCGTCCTGATAGCAGGCATCCAGCATCTTGCTTCGCTTCAGCGAATACTTGTATCCCTTCAGACGAACGCCACGACCAAAGAGCTGAATAATCTCAGAACCTTCGCTGCGTCCCACATTCATCAGACCCATCACGGAAACTCGCCAACTGCTCCATCCCTCGGTAAACTTCTTGGAACCAATCAGGATGTTGACAGTTGAATCTTGAGAATTGATGTCATTAAAGAGACTTGAAGTACCGAATGCTTTCGTTTCGCAAAGCAATCCTTTATCCTGCAAGAGTTTCAGCAATTCCTTACCATCGCCCACATTGATGACGCCGAAATAATCCTTAGCACTTCCTACCCTCAATCCAATCTCCTCAAAACCTCCTTTTTGAAGGTCGATATGAAGTTGGGCACCATGGATATTGGAGTGGAAAAGATCATGCAGGATAGCATCGTAGATGTTCTCGGCAAACTTCAGTTTGTCATCTTCTACGAGATAACCACCTTTAAGCGCCAGGAAAGAGTTGCCAAATACAGAATAACCATTCTTCGTTTTCAATCCATCTTCCGAACTGAGCAAACGACGGATATAACCTGAAAACTCAGTACGATTCCGGATAAAATCCTGCAAGAACAAGAGTATCTGAGTTACATCCGATACCTGATTCTTATTTTCCTTACTCACAGCCTTCACGCTACTTCCCACAAAAATGCCCAATGGCTTCTCCACCAGAAACCTGTTATGAATCCGCACATCACTCTGATAGATTTTTGTCTGCTCATAAAGGCATAACAAATATGCCGTTAGATACATATTGAGCAGATCATCATCATTCCAGTCGTTCATATTCATGATACGGTAATCCTTGCCATATCCATCGGCATAGAAATAACGATAGGAATAATCAAAAAGTGTTGCCTTACCATATTGGTCGAACATCGCCTTCCGGTCTTTGGCATTACTCTTTGCAGAAATGGCTTGACCAAAGGTAGCGGAATACTCAAAAGAGAAGCCTTCCTCAGTCAACTTCTGGCGATACCCCATCCAGACATCACCACTGGAACCTTTGTGACCTTCATCTACCAATACCAGGTTGTTGCCCTCGAAAGCCTCAACAGCTACCGTTTTATCACCATCCTTATCAGCCAATTTATTGATGTCGATAATTTCTACTGTCTTGCCTTGAAACATGCCACCGATTCCTTGCTTACTGAACATAGCAACATCCATATTAGAAGCCTTCAACTCTTCATAATGCTGACGGCTCAATCCTTCATTCGGAGTCAATACGATGATGCGGTTGAGTTTCTTGGCATGATGAATCCTGGCATACTCCTGATATTGCTTGATGTTGACATGCATCAGCAGAGTCTTGCCCGAACCTGTTGCATTCCAATAAGCCAACTTATTCAAGTCATCAACCGTAAAGTCGGGCAACTCGTGCCAGGTTTCTGCTCGATAATTGAAGTCATCATGCAGAAAACGATTCAGGTTGTCGCAAAGAGCCTGCGGATTACTGAAATACTGGTCGAGATAGATTTCCGTGAACAAGAGGGATAGATACTGGAAGTACTTCCACTTGATTGGTTCACTTCGCTTCTCGTTAATCTCATCAGTAAACTTCACGATATGCTGGTCGTAAAAGTACAATTGTTCTATGGACAAAGGACCTGTAGCATAGAGCTTATTACAAAGCTCATGATAGAGTTTTGACTCGTGGTCATCATTCAATCCTTCGTATGCCGGATCCTTGAGATCACGAGACAAAGCCTCCAAGTCCTTACAGCCAAACAGCTGCAAGATATAATGAAACAGGACCAGTGCCTGCTGCAGTTTTCCTTTTTTCTGTATTTTCTTAGCCATAATAAGACCTATTCAAACATTCTCTTCTTAAATTCTTCCTCAATGAGTACTACTTTCCAATGCTCCTCATCCGTCTTGATATTCGGTAATGTATTATCACCATTTACATAAATCTTATCGAACTCTGAGTCTGTGGTGCAGTAGGCTTGCTTACGGAAGAATTCATTCAAGTCTTCGTTGCTCACCTTGTTGCAGTTTCTCCAAATCACGAGAGTTCGCTCATTGCCGATATGGGTGATACCTTCCACCACACAGTAGCCATCCTTAGGATAACGGAGCGTCTCTACATTCAGACCGATAAGGTAGTTGAAGGTTTCCACCATATCAACATGGGTATCTACCAACTCATTATCCTTGGTTGTCTTTATAGACATGGCAAACGGATTTTTAAACCATTCCAGGTTGAAGAGATCTCCCTTGGTTTCTGTATCGAGCATATAACGGAGGAAATAGGTTTCCTCGAAATCTCCCTTGCCATTCTCATTATCGAAGTCGAGTCGCTGGTTCTTCGGCTGCAAATTATTTAGGGTATCCTCATATTGCTCCAGACGGATGTACTTGAAGCATTGAGAAATGCCTTTACGGGAAACAGGCTTGCCATCCTTCCAATCCTCAGAATAGATTACTTTTTCAATGCGAGGCTTTAGTACGTTTTTAAAATAATCGGCCATATCACAAAGAATAAATTTACGATGCCCACCATCTTCTTTATTTAGTTTTATGACAGAATGCCCATATGTTCCAGACCCTGCAAAGAAATCAAAAACGAGAGAATCTTTATCAGTAAAAGAAGCAATATGCTCTTTACCTAAGTCTGTTACTTTTGGTGTATCGAAAGGAATTGCCATATTATGAAGCATATCAGTATCTGAACCTCCATAATAAACCAAAGACGGTATATTCTCATACATGTTCTCACGAAGTAAGTATTTCCTCGTTGGTTGAGTTGTCTCATTTATTCCAAAAAGAATTTGACCTTTATCCATTAATTCTCTCATTGTCTGTGGTGGATTGCGCCATCCTCTTGCAGGAACAGGACACGGTTTATTCGTCTTTGGATGAATTAAAGGAATGAAATATTCTTTTGGAGCTTGTTTCTTATTTGGCCATGCCATAGATACCGCACGATAGACATCTCCATTCTCATCTATTGAATTATACGCCCTTTCGCCTCCACTAAAGCCAACTTGCGAATTTATCCATTTAATAAAATCCTTGTTTATATCATCTAATGTATAAGTTTCAGACTTTTTAGAAAATAATTGCTTTGCCTTTGAAAGAATCAATTCTGCATTACGCTTTGGTCGTTGAACCTTACAAGTCTCAGCCAATGCTGCCGCATCCTTAGCATAGGTTAATATGTACTCATGTTGGTAAGCAATTCCTTTTGAATCTCCTTTTGGATTACGTTTATCCCATACGATTGTACCTAAATCATTATTCTTTTCCAAGACATTCGAAGCCAATATTTCAGAATTGGAGATTTCATGCTCATCCATATTCATCAGTAGGACAGATTTACTGGAAAGATAAGACTTTGCCAAGGTTAATCTCTCATTCATCATTGTCAACCAACTTGAATCTTGAAAATTATCTTTATAATAGAAATCGCCCTTCCCTGTATTATACGGCGGATCTATATAAACGCACTTAACAGCCTCTCTATACTTCTCCTGCAACAGCTCCAAAGCCTGGAAGTTCTCACTATTAATCAGCAATCCATTACACTCCTCATCAACTTTCTCCATACTTCCCACGAGTTTATGCTTGAACTCGGCACTAAAGAACTTAGTATCAAGCACAAGGAAATGATTGTCTTCCAGGAACTTTTCTGTTAATGGCTCACTATAGCCCTCGGTCATCATATCCCCTTTGATTTCATCGATGGCAAAGAGGCGAACCCATTCTTTTCTTTGGGCATCATTGGCTATAATCTCAGAGTAAAGGGTACGAGGAATGCGGTCGAGTGTGATACAATAATCACAACCGACTACAAACTTTTTCTTGAGCCACAACTTCTTTTGGAAGTCTTCGAGCTGGGCAAGGAAGGTGATAATCTTCTCTCCTACCAACTTGATGGCTTTCACTTGTGCTAAATGCTCCATGATATGAGTGGCATCCAAATCATCCAAAAACATTACCTCGTTTTTGATATAGAAATCAAGTTCTCTACGAAGGAAACCGCCCAAGTCTTTGTGGATGAAATAATCAAAATTGTTCTTTGCCGTATAGTCTTGCAGATGCTTCATCAGCAAAGTGCGTTCCTTATTCTTTTCTGTTGGCACCTTTTCATTAACCAACTCCGCAAAGTCGACATATTTTCCTTCTGCAAACGAAGAAATAATCTTAGCCTCAGCATCCTTGATAAGTGCATCCTGCTTGGTAGTCTTCGGCATCAACTCATAAGTAAAGAAGATGTTTAGCTCACCATTTTCCTCTGCGATACAGTCCTCTTCACAAAGTTGGAAACGGCGCTCCATATTGTTGGCAGCCTTGTTGTTGTTCTGCTCTGTATCCGCATCACGAAGAACAAAGTGTACCTTACGACGGCTGGTCGGCAACACGAACGAGTAATTCTTGAAATACTCAGAAGTCTTGATGTAATACTGGTCGGCATTTGCCCAATACAACTTCACTTCCTCACCACTATAAGGAATGGCATAGGCATCGTCCTTATAGCGACGTTTAGAGATAAAATCGCCACCCTCATAATAACGGCTAAAGAATTTAGCCAAATGAGAAAACACCTCATTCTCCATAGCAGAAATATCAGTTCCTGCAGCAGTTTGAGTCTTCAAAATCTTTGTAACTTCAGGAACAAGGCGATTGTTCAAGAACGCCTCGATATCCTTACGCTTCTGATTCATAATGCGATATATACCAAAGTCGAGTTCGGCTTGGTCGAGTTGCAGTATTTCTGCAAGTATATCTCTAAATTTCTGTTCGTATTGTGTCATTGTTTATTCCTTAGTTATATTATTTTTGCTTTGATTCCGATTCATTTCTTTAAAGTCCAATGCACGCAGAAGAGTTCTTCTTCCGTAATATGCTGCTGGATAAATGCCTTCACTTTGTCTATCATTCCGTCTCGCTTCTCCTCTATCTCATCTTCCAGATTAAAGATTTCGGCTCGCTTACGCTTCTGCTGACGAGTAAGGGTATTCAAATCCTTTTCCAGAGTCAATGTTTGCTGTGCATTCTCCGAACGACTCAAAAGTCTTTTTTTCTCCTTGATTTTAGCCTTGATGTCTTTCAGTTCATTCTCCAAAGTGAGCTGCTGATCTTCTGCCCACTTCTCGATATGCTGGATTTCAGCATCAAGCAAAGCCTTGTTTCGTTCTTCTATCTGAACGGTCAAGGCTGCTCGCCGGTTATCATACAGGGTAGCCAGCTTCTGGCTTGCTTCCTCCTGCACACGAACTTTTCCGGTACTTATCGTTGGAACATTCAATAGTTTTTCAGCAAACTCCTGACCCAAAGCCGTTCCATCTTCCGCAAGTGTCGTCAGCACAATGTGCTGTTCCTGTTGCCCTTCGGATATAAAAGAAACAAGATGAGCCTGTAGCCATCCACTTTCATAAGCACATTGTTCTATATCAGCCACCTTATACCGATATAGGCTATAATCGAAGAGGAGATTCTGCAGACTTTGCTCATTCTGCTTACACAAAGCAATGACCTTTTGAGCCAAAGGATGCGACAAACGATAATTGATGTATTGCGATTGGAGCGTCGTTATCTGATACATGCCGCATTCTGCTGCCACATCAGGATAAGGATTGTGCTTCAAGCGAAAGACGAGATTGGTTTCATCTACCACTTCTACATTCTCCTTACCAAGCGTAGCTATGGTTATCGTCCAAAGCCAGCGATGGAACTTATTCAGATTTCCCATATCCTTGCCTTGGCGAATCTTCAGCAGTCCCACCACATCCTCATCAAAGTTTTCAAGCAGTTGCTTGCGGGTATCTTGCATCGTTGCCTTGATACTCGCATCCATCTCTTGCTGAATCTGGTCGAAGGCAGCATTGATTTCTTCAGGAGTACGGCACTGCTGATAGATGTTGAGCATCCGCTTCTCAAAGTCAACACCCGACTCGATGCTACCCAACACCTCATCACTGGAACCGAAGACACCATCAAAGAGATGGAACTTTTCTGATAGCAATTGGAACACTCGCACATCGGCAGCATTCGCCTTGTTGATGAAATTGAAAACCACAACATCATTCTTCTGTCCATAACGATGGCATCTACCTATGCGCTGTTCCACCCTTTGAGGATTCCACGGCAAATCATAATTCACTATAAGTGAACAAAACTGAAGGTTGATACCTTCGGATGCCGCCTCGGTAGCAATCATGATTTCGGCTTCGTCTCTGAAATAATCTACAATAGCCTGGCGCTTGTTTGCCGACAAAGAAGGGGTAAAGGCTGATGTGCCTATATTCCGCTCTTTCCATGCCTTATATATCTTCCGGGAAGTTTCATCATTGTTGGAACCATTGAAGAGGACTATCTTGCCCATATAACCATTCTCCTCTAAAAGCTGTTTCAGATAGAGCTGGGTACGGGTACTTTCCGTGAATATCAATGCTTTGCGGTTGGCTCCCAACTCTTCCATCTTCTGAAATCCTGTATGGAGTGCCGACAAGAGGCAATCACCTTTTTTATTGCTACTGATACTATTGGCAAGATCATATAGACGTTGGAGTTCCTTGATTTCATCCTTGATACCTTCTATCTCATCGGAAGTAAGGATTTCTCCTTCCTGTTCGTTCTCATCCTGCTCATTCCATTCATCCCAATCATCACCCAACATATCTTCGGCAACCATAGCTATTTTTCCATCTTCCCCATACCAGCCTTGCGGTTTATCGGCAGAATATGGAGCAATCTTGGTCTGCAAACGGTCGATAAGCGTTTTGAGCGTATAGCCGATGGCAAAGGTTGATGAAGACATGAGTTTGCGGAATATCAGCGTAATCAACTGACGTTGACTGGTTGGTAATCCGTAAGTATTATCACGGCGAAGATATTCGCTGATTTGATTATAGAGTTTCTGCTCTTCAACGGCAGGATAATATTCCTGCGCCATCGGGATACGGGAAGTATATTTTACATACTCCGTAACCTGTTTGCGAAGCGTGCGATGCACGATGGGGCGAAGACGCCTGCGAAGATCACCAAAAGCAATATCATCGTTTTTGTTACTATAGCAATACTGAGCCTTGAAACTCTTCAAGTCACCAAAGTAATGGTCATCGATGATACTTACCAGACCATATAATTCCTCAATGTTATTCTGAAGCGGAGTGGCGGTAAGGAGGAGTTTATGACTATCAGAAAAAGCTGATTTCAGACGGGAAGCCATCGAAGGGGTTGACTTATAAACATTGCGCAGTTTATGAGCCTCATCATAAACCACCAGGTCCCAATGAGTGCGCGACAAGATTTCGGCTTGTCTGGAAGCAAACTGATAAGAGCAGATATAGATTTGCTTGCCATCGGAAAGATGGTCTAAAGAAATCCCTTTTTTCTTTTCGAGAATAAAAGAATCCAGAAAGAACTTTTCCTCCAGCTCCATACTCCACTGTCGGCGGAGGGTAGCTGGAGCAACGATGAGAATACGACGCTTACGTTCAGCCCAAAACTGGCTGATAACAATACCAGCCTCTATCGTTTTTCCCAATCCCACCTCGTCGGCAAGGATAACACCTTTGGAGAAAGGAGATTGGAATGCAAAAAGAGCCGCCATCACCTGATGGGGGTTCAGATCGACACGTGCCTCCGACAAGACACCCGTCAACTTATCATCATCTGCACCGCCCCTATTACGTGACAACTGCCAGGCATAATACAAGAGCTGCGCAGATGAATAAGGGATTTCCTGTTTCATCGTCGCTTATAAGGGATTATGAGCGTAAACTTTATCGGAATTAGCAGGTCACATTTTTGCTATGCTTGGGCAAACTTCCAGGCTTACTAAAACAATGCAGAAGAGACAAATACCTTGTTGGCGAAACTATATAAGAAAGGCGTAAGCCTCACTTATCAGTCTCTTAGGTATTTGGCGTGACCTGCTGTACATAGATAAGTTTAGCTCACGCCTTATGAGCGTGAGCATTCACTTATATTTACAATGTACAGTCTTTTTTCAATCGCCAAATTTCAAGAGACTCCAAATAATCGTAAACGCTTGTATATTATTATATGTCTAAAGTTTATTCTTTCTGTTTCTTATTATTCTATTTTATTTGTTCAACTTATGTTACAAGGGAGCAGCCGCCTAGGGCAACCTCTCCCCCTTTTCGAGGGCAAAGTTACAAAAAATAAATGAGATTATCCCTGTTTTTATGCAATAAAATTTGGGAGTTACAAAGAAAACTCAAAATTTTGTAACTCGTATTAGGATTTAATTTAAAGAAGGACATAAAGCCGGCTTGAATCTTTCTTATCGGATTATCACTCAATCTGGTCTTTAGAAACTATTGCTAATCACTGTTGATTACATACTTAGCTGTAGAGATACTATATTCGGAACCGCTATTTCGAAAACATCGACAACGTTCATACAAACAAAAAAACTTAAATTAGCAAACAAATAGGCTGATATTCAAGCATTTTTATTAACTTTGCATTCGAAACCGTCATTTCGGAAACGGCGGTTTCGAAAATAACATAAATAAAAAGAAACTATAAAATTATAGAAATATGAAGTTCTTTGGAAGACAAAACGAAATAAAAGAATTGCAAGAGATAAGAAATCTATCTTTGCAAACGGCTCGTTTTACAATTGTAACCGGACGCCGACGTAGCGGTAAGACATCCTTATTGATAAAAGCATACGAGGATGTTCAGGATATGCTGTATTTCTTTGTTGCAAGAAAATCAGAAGCAGAACTCTGCAGAGATTTTATCGAAGAGATGACGAGCAAACTTCAGCTTCCTATTCTCGGAGAAGTAACACGCTTTGCAGATATCTTTAAATATCTGCTTCAACTATCCAAGATTCGCCCTATCACTCTCATCATTGATGAATTTCAAGATTTCAAACGGGTTAATCCATCTATATTTTCAGATATGCAAAAGATATGGGATCTTAACAAACAGGAAGCTCATATTAATCTCGTGGTTTGCGGTTCTGTTTATTCACTTATGAACATCATCTTTAAAAACAACAAGCAACCACTTTATGGTAGGCAGACTGGAGAAATAAAAGTCACTCCATTTCCTCCTTCTGCTATCAAGGAAATTCTCTCAACATATAATTCTGCCTACACCAACGATGACCTACTGGCTCTCTACAGTTATACAGGCGGAGTTGCAGAATATGTAGAAATGATGATGGATGCTGGAGCCACGACAAAGGAAAAAATGACAGAGAAGTTTGTTGCAAAGAATTCTTATTTCATATACGAAGGAAAAAATATGCTGATAGAAGAATTTGGTAAAGACTATGCCCGTTATTTCGAAATATTGCAACTTATTGCTTCTGGCTACACAACTCGTGGTGAAATAGAAAGCATTATGAAAACAGAACTCTCAGGCTATCTCACTAAACTGGAGAATGACTATTGCTTGATTTCTCGTTATACACCGATGTTTCAAAAGACCAATCGCAACATTCGCTATCAGATAGAAGATAACTTCCTTCGCATCTGGTTTCGCTACATCTACAAATATGGATACATGATAGAGGTTGGCGCCAATAAAAAACTTAAGATGGTTATGGATAAGAGCTACACCACATACACAGGCAAGGTTCTGGAAAGATATTTCATTGCAAAAATGATAGAAAGCGAAGAATATACCCAAATCGCTTCTTGGTGGGACCGAAAAGGAGAGAATGAAATTGATATTATCGCTGCTGATGAACTGGAACAGAAAGTCATTTTCTATGAGGTGAAACGCCAAGCCAAGGATATAAATCTCGGCATTTTAAAAGATAAAGCCGAGCATTTCTTCCAGACAACAGGAAAATTCAAGAAATTCACTATCGGATACCAAGGGTTGTCAATGGAGGATATGTAGTTTCATAAAATAATAAATCCCGGCAGGAGATAGCTTGAAGCTATTCTCTTACCGGGATTTTCATTATCAAGACGATAAGTAGTCTGCAAAAGATAAAAATTCTTTTTTCATTATCATTTTATGATAATCATTTTTCCTTTCACATCAGCATATAGAATTACATCAAGTCACACTTCTCCTCGGTGTTCTTCTTGACTTTCTCGCCATCTTTCAGGATGCGAGCCTTATAGCCAAACTTCTCAAAACCTTTCT
>OIXY01000207.1_pt1 | contig 15865 bp, 16 predicted proteins | sample 1588051 | NCBI WGS metagenome assembly OIXY01 (sample SAMN03283247) | human gut metagenome | biome: human-associated habitat; material: feces | host: Homo sapiens | place: Peru | collected 2012 | reverse complement strand
GAAGAATTATGCACATTAGTAGATCAATTACCAGATATTCAATATAACTTACAGATGCCTGTGACTTCTATTAATCTATTAGGCTTAACACCTGATTTATTTGATGAAGAAGTCTATGAAATATTAAAGGATTATTTTACTGAACAGAAATACAATGTCCTTACAACTTTCTTATATCATGATACATCACTTGATATGGCCGGTTATGCAGATGTAAATATTGTAGTATCAGTGAAAGGATTAAAGATTGCTGAATTATTAAAAGAGAAGTATGGCACACCTTATGTCGTAGGTTTCCCATATGGTAAGTTCTCTTCTTATTTCTTTATGGCTGTTGAACAGGCATTAGAAACTGGTATTGACCAGATTCCTTATCAGAACTTCTTTAGATTACAGACAGAGCAGATGATTCAATTACATGGTGATCCTGTCATTATGAGTTCTATTGGTTTCTCTTTATCACAACAATATGATTTTGGTTATCAAGTGATATCAGATAGAAAAGAAACATTAGGTCCAGTCGATTTTAAAGATACTAAAAAAGATGATATCCAAGTCGATATCACCTTCCCATTACATGAATCTATATTTGATTTAACTATTCATGACCTGTAATACACAATTTTCTATTGTTTCTATTCCCTGGTCATGAAAAGCATGAAGTAAATCTTCATCATAAGTTCCTGGCTGCATCCAGGCATACTTAATACCAAGTTCTCTCATCTCTCTAATATAAGTCATACCAATTGTTTTATTAACAACAAAAACTACAACATCTACAGGATACTCTATATCCATAAGAGATGTATACATCTTATCATTGTCTATTGTGTCATACTTAGGAGATATACCATAGACATGCTTACCTGCATTCTTTAAGCACTGATATATTTGATAACTGTACTTCTCAGGATCAGGACTCATCCCAATGACACAATAATTATTATAGATCTTTAAAATATCTCTTTCTTTCATCGTTCATCACCGTTTTTATTATATCATACCACCAACATTTTTGATTGAATTTTACACCATAATAATGCATTTGTGGTATAATGACAAACGCGAATTGATGTGTTAATATAGACACGTATTAAATAAGAAAGGAAGGTCGTTTATAGTGTACGATATTATAGTTGTAGGTGCTGGCCATGCAGGTATTGAAGCATGTCTTGCTGGTGCAAGAACAGGAAATAAAACATTACTTATTACAAGCAACTTCTCTAATGCAGGAAGCATGCCTTGTAATACATCCATTGGAGGACCTGCAAAGGGCATTATTGTAAGAGAAATAGATGCACTTGGGGGACAGATGGGTAAAACTACAGATGCGACTTACCTTCAGATGAAGATGTTGAATACTGCAAAAGGACCAGGTGTTCAGTCTCTTCGTGCACAGGCAGATAAGAAAGCTTATCCACGCTATATGCAGAAAGTATTAAAGGAACAAGAAAATCTTGATATTGTAGAAGCAATGGTCGAGGATTTGATTGTAGAAGGGGATGAGTGTAAGGGTGTTATCCTTGCAGATGGTACACGCTATGAATCTCATACTACAATTCTTACTACAGGAACTTATTTAAAGGCTGAAGTCCTTGTCGGTCATTCTAAGACTCCTAGTGGACCAGATAAACAGAAGGAAAGCTTATATTTATCAAGTAAGTTAAAGGATTATGGATTTAGAATCCAAAGATTAAAGACAGGTACACCACCTCGTGTAGAAATCAATTCTATTGATTATTCAAAAACAACAGTACAGCCTGGTACAGATGCGAAACTTTCATTCTCATATGAAACAACACATTTCACACCAGTAGAAGATCAGACTGTATGTTACTTAACATATACAACGGCAGAGACACATAAACTTATTAGAGATAATTTAGATAAATGTGCGATGTTCTCAGGACTTATAAAAGGTATTGGACCACGTTACTGTCCTTCTATTGAAGATAAGGTTGTTAAGTTTGCGGATAAGGAAAGACATCAGATCTTCCTAGAACCAGAATCTAAGGAAATGAATACAATCTATGTACAGGGATTCTCTACATCAATGCCTCATGATATTCAGGAAAAGATGGTGCATTCATTACCAGGACTTGAAAACTGCACTATTTTAAAATATGCATATGCGATTGAATATGATGCGATTGATCCATTACAGTTATGGCCTAGCCTAGAAACAAAGGTATTAAAGAATCTCTTTACTGCAGGTCAGATCAATGGTACTTCAGGTTATGAAGAAGCAGCAGGTCAGGGTCTTATTGCTGGTATTAATGCGTCTAAGAAGGTAAAGGGGAATAAACCTTTAATCTTGAAACGTGATGAAGCCTATATTGGTGTATTGATTGATGACTTAGTGACTAAAGGTACTAAAGAACCATATCGTATGTTAACAAGTCGTGCTGAATATAGATTATTATTAAGACATGATAATGCGGATGAAAGATTAAGAAAATATGGCCATGATGCCGGTCTTGTAAATGATGAAGTCTATTCACGTTATCTAGATAAAATGAATCGTATCCATGCTGAAATAGAACGTCTAGATACCATTCATTTCTCACCTAAGAGTGAAATCAATGAAGTCTTAGAAGAAAAGGGTTCAACACGTTTAAAAGAAGGTGTAACTGCCCGTGCTATTCTTCAAAGACCAGAATTAGTTTATGAAGACTTATTACCTTATATTGAACATGTTGATTTAACTGAAGAAGAAATGAGAAGAGTCACTATTCTTATTAAATATAAGGGATATATTGAAAAAACATTAAGACAAGTAGAAAAAGTAAAGAATATGGAAGAAAAGCAGATTCCTGCTGACTTAGACTATGATGATGTATTAAACTTATCATTAGAAGCAAGACAGAAACTAAAGAAGGTCAGACCAGTGACTATTGGTCAGGCAACACGTATTTCTGGTATTAATCCTGCAGATATTTCTGTTTTACTTATTCACTTAAAAACACAATACGGAGATTAATATGACACAACAAGAATTTATTGTGAGCTTAGAAGAAAAAGGCATTGTGCTTTCAGAGAAACAGATTGAACAGTTTGAAAAGTATTATGAAATACTCGTAGAATGGAATGAGAAGATGAATTTAACCGCTATTACAGATAGAGAAGGTGTTTATTTAAAACACTTCTATGATTCTCTTACAATTGCGTTTGATTTCCCATTCTCTAATCAAACAATCTGTGATGTAGGTGCAGGTGCTGGATTCCCTTCAGTTCCACTTAAAATCGTTTATCCAGAATTAAATGTCACTATTGTAGATTCTTTGAATAAGAGAATCACATTCCTTAATCATTTGTTTAAAGAATTAGAATTAGATCATATTCAAGCAGTTGCATCACGTGCTGAAGATTTCTGTAAAGATCATCGTGAATCATTTGATATTGTCATGGCACGTGCAGTTGCAAGATTAAATATCTTAGATGAACTTTGTCTCCCATTAGTGAAGAAAGATGGTTACTTCCTTTCATTAAAAGGACTCAAAGCCCCTGAAGAATTAAAAGATGCGAAGGGAGGCATAAAGGTACTTGGAGGAGAAGTGATGGATGATTTTACTTTTACTTTAAGTGATCAGAATGATCATCGTCATAACATTGTGATCAAGAAAGTGAAATCAACACCTGCAAAGTACCCAAGAAACTATGGACAAATTAAGAAGAAGCCTTTATAGAAAGAAAAGGAACGTTATTAAAGATGCTTATTGTTTCTTAGACATCAATAATATTGTTGCGAATAAGGAACAGCCAAGAACTCATTTTGAAGATGAGAAGATCCAGGAACTCGCTGAATCTATTATGCAGAATGGTCTCTTACAGCCTATCGTAGTCAGAGAATATGAAGGTAAATATCAGATTGTTGTAGGGGAAAGAAGATACCGTGCCTGTAAACTAGCAGGTATTACAGAAGTACCTTGTATCATCCAGGAACTTGATGACAATCAGACTGCCAATGCCGCATTAGTAGAAAATATTCAAAGAGAAAACCTTTCTGCGATAGAAGAAGCCTTAGCTTACCAGCAGATTCTAGATACACAGGGTTTAACACAAGCCCAGCTCGCTGAAAAAGTAGGTAAGAAGCAGTCTACAGTGGCCAATAAGCTTAGACTCTTAAAACTTCCTATGACAGTACAGGAATCAGTTAAGAAAAAAGAAATCTCTGAAAGACATGCCCGTGCTTTATTGAAGCTAGAAGATACAGCACAACAAAATAATATGTTGAAGGAGATTCTTGAACATAACTTGACTGTCGATGAAACAGAAAAAAGAATTGCGAAACTATTAGCACCTAAAAAAGAAAAACCACGTGTACGTACATTCTCTAAAAGTGTTAAAATCGCACTCAACACAATCAATCAGGCAGTGAAGATGGTCACTGATGCTGGGACTGATGTAGAAGAAAACATCGATGAAACCGATGATGAAGTCATCATCACCATAAAAGTAAAGAAGTAGATCCTAATTAGTAGGACCTACTTCTTTTTTAAACCTTTCTGGAATTCTATTATGGAATACAATATCCATAACTTCATCATAACTAAATTCATAACATTCATTTGTTTCAGTTACATGTATTCTTAATACATCACCTCTCTCTGCTTCTGTTAAGAATAAATATAAATTTCTCATCAATTCTTCCATAAGGACCCTCCTATATATTTATTCTCAAAGAATCTTTTAATTACTTAATGATATACAAAAAAAGATTGAGCTAAGCTCAATCTTCAACACATACACATACAGGTGCAGGAATCTCTAATTCAGAATCTGTCATCAATAGCTTTTCATTCTCTTCATCAAAAGTAAGTACCTGAAGCTTATTATCTTCCTGTGCACCTACAATAACATACTTATCATCAATAATATTGAAGTCTCTAGGTTCTTTACCAGTATGTACCATATAAAGTAAAGAAATCTTACCATTCTCTTTATTGACTCTATATAAGGCAATAGAATTATGACCTCTATTAGAAATAAGTAGATGTTCTCCACTCTTTGTAAGATGAATTGCGGCAGCTGCATTAAATCCCTTAAAATGACGTGGAATACAATGAATAGCCTGAACTAAACTCATACGCCCCTCATTATACTTAAAGACCATGATCTTATTCGCAATCTCATTAATGAGATAACCATAACGTCCATCTTGTGAGAAAATCAAATGTCTAGGACCAGAACCAGGTACAACATTTACTGTATAATCTGTATTCTCTTTAAGAACACCATCTTTATAATTGTACATCACAATCTTATCAGCACCTAAATCTACAGCATATAAGAAACGTCTGTCAGGTGTAAAACCAACATTATGTACATGAGGTGCAGTCTGTCTCTTTAATAAATCAGGACCCATACCAGTATGTCTCACAGCACCAATCTTATGATCAATACGATAATTTTCTAGTTTATAAGCAGCTGTTGCACCAACATGATAGTTTGCGGCAAAGATATACTTATTATCATCAGAGATACATAAATGTGTATAACTTCTACCAGAAGAAGAATAGTTATTATTAAGAATCAATTCATCCTTATGAATACTAAAACTTCCTAATCCTCCACCTTCATTATTAGATCTCGCATTCTTATAAGATACATAAAGTTCTTTATTTTTAGTAATCAGATATGATGGAAAATCTTGAGTTAATATCTGTTGTATTTTCTTTAATTCCAATGTTTCTTCATTAAAAGAAACGATATAGATTCCTTTATCGTTACCTTTACCATAACTTGCCACATAAAACGTTTTCATAGGGCACCTCCATACGAAAATATTTTATCACAATTATTCTCTATTTACTAATGAGTTTCATTATTATAAAATAATTGTAAAATAGTCAAAGGAGGACAAGAGGTTGGATAATAAGGAACTTTTATCTATGAGTGATGGTCTTTTAATTCAATTATTACAGAAAAATGCAAGATATAAGGTTTCTGACCTAGCCGCCGCGCTAGCAGAATCTAAAGACAGCATTGTAGAAAGATTAAATAGACTAGAAAAAGAGAAGATTATTTGTGGTTACCATACTATTGTCAACTGGGACAAGACAAATACTGAACTTGTGACTGCGATGATTGAGATTAATGCTATTCCTGAAAGAGAATATGGTTATGATCGTATTGCGTCACATATTTATAAGTACGAAGAAATTGAAACAATGTATTTATTATCAGGTGATTATGATTTTATGTGCATTGTAAAGGGTCGTACTATGCAGGAAGTCGCACACTTTGTTGCATCTAAATTAGCATGTATTCCAGGTGTTACAGGAACAAAAACAACATTTGTGTTAAAGCCATACAAAACAGATGGACATGTCCTAGTAGATGATGAAGATGGTAAAAATACGCGACTGGTGGTGACTCCATAAAATGGATTATGAGAAGAAATTAAGTACTGCAGCACAAACTATTAAACCAAGTGGTATTCGTAAGTTCTTTGATCTTGCAAACCAGATGGAAGGTGTTATTTCATTAGGTGTAGGGGAACCTGATTTTGCGACACCTTGGAAGATTAGAGAAGCTGCAATCTATTCAATTGAAAAAGGACGTACTTTCTATACTGCAAACAGAGGTTTATTAGAATTACGTCAAGAAATTAGTAATTATTATTATCGTCGTTTTGGTGTACATTATGATCCTGAAAAGGAAATCATTGTGACTGTAGGTGGTTCAGAAGGTATCGATATCGCAGTAAGAGCCTTAATGAATCCAGGTGATGAAATGATTATCTTAGACCCAGGATATGTTGCTTATGAACCAAGTGTTATTCTTTCAGGAGGAGTACCTGTAAGAATTCATCTAGAAGAAAAAGATGAATTCAAATTAACACCTGAAAAACTTAAAGCAGCTATTACACCAAAGACAAAGGTCATGTTGATCAACTTCCCATCAAATCCAACAGGTGGGGCAATGACAAGAGAAGACTATGAGAAACTTGTACCTATTATTAAAGAATCAGGTATTATTGTTATATCAGATGAAATCTATGCAGAATTAAGTTATGAAGAACCATTTAGTACATTGGCTTCATTCCCAGAAATCAGAGATCAGATTGTTGTCATTAATGGTTTCTCTAAAGCTTATGCTATGACAGGCTGGAGATTAGGTTATGTTCTTGCAAACCCAGTATTCTCTAAGGCAATGTGTAAGATTCATCAGTATATTATCATGTCAGCACCTACTGGTGCACAATATGGTGCAATAGATGGACTGAGACATTGTGATAAAGAAGTAGAAGAAATGAGAGCCTCTTATCTCTCACGTAGAAACTTCCTTGTAAAAACATTTAATGATATGGGACTTCATACATTTAACCCAATGGGTGCTTTCTATATATTCCCATGTATCCGTTCTACAGGACTCACATCTGAAGAATTCTGTGAAGAACTATTAAATGATCAGAAGGTAGCCTGTGTACCAGGTACAGCCTTTGGTGATGCTGGAGAAGGATTTATCCGTGTCTCTTATGCATACTCACTAGAAGAATTAAAAATTGCGACTGAGAAGATTAAACTATTCTTAGATAACTTAAAAAACAGATCTCATTAGAGGTCTGTTTTTTCTCTTTCCAGCATCTCCTGATAGCTATAAACACAGCCACAGTAGTTCTGTCTATACATATGATATTCATCACTCATACGTGTTGATTTCAAATAACCATTATCCTTCTTAAAATCACTATGAAGGAATTTTGACGTTTCTAGATCTAAATCATCACCAATCTCATTGATCCATTGGCTATTCTTATGAGGAGAAACAGACAACACAGTTGTCCAATAATCAAAACCATGCATTCTCGCATAATCTCTTGCTTTCTCCATTCTTACTTTATAACACACATAACAGCGGTAGCCCTTTTCTCCTGTATCCTTATATGGCGCAATATGCGTCAAATATTCTTCAGGATCATAAGTATCTTCTACCACTTGTACATTCTGGTTCTCTTTATCATTGAACTCTTTCACAAATCTTTCTAATTCAGATTCACGACGATGATACTCATCAGCAGGGTAGATATTACTATTTGTATAATAAATAGTAATATCAAAGTACTGACATAACTCCTTAATTACATTAGAAGAACAAGGGCCACAGCATGCATGAAGCAATAACTTTGGACGTCCTTCTAAATGTTTAAGAGTCTCCAACATCACTAAACGATAATTCTGTTTCATTAGTGGATAAACATTGCATCACCAAATGAGAAGAAACGATATTTCTCATTTACTGCAATCTTATAGGCATTTAAGATATGTTCTCTACCTGCAAGAGCACTTACAAGCATCACTAATGTAGACTTAGGAAGATGGAAGTTTGTGATCAATGCATCAATACCAGTAAATGTATAACCAGGATAAATAAAGATATTTGTATTTTCATGAGCTGCTTTGAAGCATCCATATTTAGAATGGTTGGCTTCTAATGTACGGCAAGAAGTAGTACCAACCGCAATAATACGTCTACCTTCTTTTTTAGCCTGATTTAATTTTTCAGCGACTTCTTCACTAATTTCATAATATTCACTATGCATATGATGTTCTAATACATTTTCTACCTTAACAGGTCTAAATGTACCTAAACCAACATGTAAAGTCACATCTAGGATTTCAACCCCTTTTTCTCTTACTTTCTGAAGTAATTCTTCAGTAAAATGTAAGCCTGCAGTAGGGGCAGCAGCACTACCTTCTACCTTTGCATAGACTGTCTGATAACGATCAGGATCATTTAACTTTTCTTTAATATATGGTGGTAAAGGCATAATACCTAACTGATCAAGAATTTCATAGAAAATTCCATCATAAATCATCTTGAAGATACGAATACCTTCTTCTCTGATTTCAGTACACTGAGCCTTTAAGCGACCATCACCAAAAGTAATCACAGTACCTAGCTTTACAATCTTCGCATTACCTACTAAACATTCCCATAAATCATCATGAAGATCCTTTAATAAAAGAACTTCTACATGTCCACCAGTTTCTTCCTTAAGACCATAAAGACGTGCTGGAATAACCTTTGTATTATTTCTTACAAGCACATCACCAGGCTTTAGATAATCTAAAATATCATAGAAATGTTTATGTTCAACATCTCCTGTTTCTTTATCTAGAACCATTAAACGTGAAGTATCACGTTTCTTTAATGGTGTCTGTGCAATTAATTCTTCTGGGAGATCATAATCAAATAATTCAATATCCATAAAACTAAAACGCCCTTTCATAAACATCGCGACCATACTGTTCTAAGAATTCTTCCTTAAAATCAGCTAAACGGTCTTCTTGAATTGCTTTTCTAATATCTGCTGCAAGATCTAATAAGAATGCAACATTGTGAATAGATAATAAAGACTTACCAAAGATTTCATCACACTTGTGAAGATGTCTTAAATAAGCTCTTGTATAATTTCTACATGCATAACAATGACACTTATCATCAATAGGAGTAAAGTCACGTTTATACTTTTCATTATTGATATTCATACGTCCATGATGTGTCATAAGTGCACCATGTCTTGCGACACGTGTAGGAAGTACACAGTCAAACATATCAATACCTCTCATAGCACCTTCGATTAAATCAATAGGATTACCTACACCCATTAAATATCTAGGCTTATCTTCAGGTAACCACTTAACACTATCTTCAATCATCTTATACATGATTGGTTTAGGTTCACCTACAGAAGTACCACCAATAGAATAACCAGGGAAATCCATATCAACTAAAGTCTTAGCACTTAGTTCACGTAAATCCGCAAACTCACCACCCTGGACAATACCAAATAAAGCCTGGTCTTCTCTCTTATGTGCTTCCTGGCCTCTCTTAGCCCATCTTAATGTTCTTTCTACAGAGTTCTTCATATAATCATGAGTACATGGATAAGGTGCACATTCATCAAAACTCATAATAATATCAGCACCTAAATCTTCCTGAATTGCGATAGACTTTTCAGGAGATAAGAATAGTTTAGAACCATCTACAATACTCTTGAAGGTAACACCTTCTTCTTCAATCTTACGTGTCTTACCTAATGAGAATACCTGGAATCCTCCAGAATCTGTCAAGATTGGTCCATCATAGTTCATGAACTGATGAAGCCCGCCTGCATCTCTCACAATATCACTACCTGGTCTTAACCATAAATGATAAGTATTTGCAAGTACAACCTGAGAGCCCATTTCTTTAAGCTGTTCAGGAGAAATACCTTTTACTGTTGCCAGTGTTCCTACAGGCATGAACATAGGTGTTTCTACATCACCATGTGGTGTATGAAGAATCCCATATCTTGCGCCTGTCTGTTTACATACGTGTTTACATTCATACCAAAAATCTTTCATTCTATCACCTCGATAACCTTGGATATTATACGAAAAAATACGCATTAAATCAATAAAAAAGGGGAAAGCTCCCTAACGTTAAGCATATTAGGGTAACTCAATAGATTTGGAATTTACTCAAACTATAAAAAATGTCAGGAGTGCAAAACTCCTGACAATAGCATTTAGGTGTTAACGTTTTACTCTATACAGAAAATATAACCCCTCTAGTTAATTTTAAATGACGGAATATTATCTGTTTTTTAAGTCATCCAGTTTTTTAAGGATTAGAAGACCAAAGATAATAATCAGTCCAATAATCATTACGCCATAGGCTCTGATATTTATATCATAAGGGGATATAATATACACTATTTGTTCGACACAAACTAAAGCGAAAAGTGATGAAATAAACCAAATGAAAAATTTTACTACAGTATTGTTCTTCATATATTCCTCCATTTCCGTCCGCCTTCGTCGGTCGGACACAAACATTTTATTAAAAATAATTTCTCTCCAATCGTTTTTTGTAGTATCCTTTAAGAGAGGTGGTATACTACAGAGCACGTGGAGGTGAGTAGGTAATTCTGCTCAATATAGAATATCCTGAATATATATAAGTCGCCGTCAGTCTTTCAAGCACAAACAAGTAGGACTTAGAGCCTGGACACTTAAGATTGTTTTATCAACTTTAGTGATATTTCGCAGACTGACAGTCAATGCCACTTCTCCTTTTTTGAAAGGAGTTTTTTTATGCTTAAAATCCATCGTTTTAATTGTGCTGGTCTTGATGTTCACAAAAATCTCATCGTTGCTACTATTGGTATCACTGATAAGAAAACTCGTGTCACTGAATATATTCAGAAAGAATTTTCTTCTCTTAATTTTGACCTTTATCATCTTAAAAACTGGCTTATCGAGCATGACTGTTTTGATGTCTGTATGGAATCTACCGGCAAGTATTGGATCCCTGTCTTTAATGTCCTTGAAACAGAAAATAAAATGAATATTGTCCTTGTTCATCCTAAATATGTCAAAGCCATCAAAGGTAAGAAAACTGATAAGAAAGATTCCAAATGGATCTGTGATCTTTTCAAGCATGATCTTCTGAAATCTTCTTTTATTCCACCTAAGGATATTCGTGAATTAAGAGATCTTTCTCGTTATCGCTTTAAGCTCATCTGTATGAGAACTGGTGAACGTAATCGTTATCAGAACGCCATGACTGTTTCCAATATCGGTTTGGCTTCTGTTGTTTCTGATCCTTTTGGGAAAACTGCTCAGTCTGTCATGAATGAAGTTCTATCAACCAAAGTTATTGATGAAAATAAAATCAAGAAACTTATCCATGGCAGGTGTAAAAATAAAGACAAGATCGTTGAGTCTCTTAAAAATTCAAAAATCGAACCAGATCAAAGATTTAAGATGACAGAAATTCAATCACATATGAATGAGCTTGATCAACATATTGAAGCTGTTGAAGTGGAAATCATCAAACGTGCTTCTAAATACTTTGATAATTTTCTGCATATCACAAAAATCAATGGCATACAGATGATGTCCGCTATTCTTATCATCTCTGAAATTGGTGTTGATATGACTCAATTTGAAACGGATAAACAGTTGTGCTGCTGGGCTGGACTTTCCCCTGCCAATAATGAAAGTGCAGGAAAGAAAAAGTCAGTTCGTATTAATAAAGCAGGACAGTATCTTAAGCCAGTATTAGTACAATGTGCACTTGCATCTATTAAAAACAAAGACAGCTATTTTGGTCAAAAGTATTCAAGAATCAAAAAAAGAAGAGGACACAAGAAAGCAATTATTGCGATTGCAAGAATGATGCTAGTCAGTATCTATCACATGATTCTTACTGGAGAAACATTCAATCCATCAGATTATGAATCATTTAAGAATCCAAAGCCACAAAGAGAAAAGAACATTTATACAGTTGAAACAGCACTTGATTTTCTAAAATCACAGGGATTTGATGTATCATCAATTCAAGATATTCCTAAATAATATTCTGTTTTTTCTAAGTAAAACCGAACTTGTTTTTAAGTTCGTCTTTTTTTGTACTTTTAACTACGATTGGTTTCAATTATTTTTCACACTTGTTCCTCCAAACTGAAGTATTATTTCTTACATATATATTTTACCATTATCCCTCCCAGAAAGAAGTGAAAAGAAAAAATCCAGGAAAAATCCTGGATTAATCAAATGTAACATATTCGTTATCTAAAGGTTTAGCCCCTTCAACATGATCTACATCAAGAACACAGATATTCGCATTCATAGATGGATCATATTCAATATGTGTATGACCTTCTAATAATAGCCATTCATTAGGTATGAATTTAGATGCATATTCACTTACACAAAGCATACCAATTAATGAAGTATCCTGTTCACAGCATACCATTGCATAACGACCAAGAATAAAACCATTAGGAATCACTTTATCACGACCTATGAATTTACCTTTGATTTTAATTGTCTTTTGATCATAACGTTCTGGATGTTCCATCGCATCATAACAGAAGATACCAAAATCATGATCCGCAACTTCTAAATGATCCTGTGTATAATCATATGGTAATTCATCATCCTGCATAGTATTTACAGAACCATCTTTATTTTCATAGATGATCTGACATACAGGATTCATTGCCTTGATGTTGTTTCTTAAAGTAGACTTCTTCATACCATCTTCAATACAGTTAAAGATGACTAAGTCACTCTTAGCACAATGCTGGAATAAGAGTGCACGCATGTTATTCACGTAAAGCTGGAAAGTAGAGGCATTGATAGTAGTTAGAATCTGTACAACATCCCAGTTTTCAGGGAAAGGCGATTCTACAAACTGATCCACATTCCACATACCATTAAATTCTACAAGAACCTGTGTAGGATGATATTTCTCCTTTAAATCCTTAAAGAAATCGGCAGTCAAGTCTTCTTCATTCTCTACATAAACAATTTCACAGTTATGTTCCTTAATAGCTGCTTCATTATATTCTACTTCACCTTCTTCTGTCACAATAAGCACAGATGTCTCATAATCACAGAAGTCAGTATTAATAATTGTATCGTTGATAAATGTTGTTTTACCACTTTCTAAAAAGCCAGTAAATAGATAAATTCTTGTTTCTAAATTATCCATACATTAACCTTTCATTAAATCATAGATTTTATGTGCATCAAGCTTTTCACCAATCACACACATTCTTCCACCAACATCTGGTGTACATTCACGGATTTCATAATCACCACTTACAAAATCAAACTCAAACCACTTACCATCAGTACCCTTTACAATACCCTTAGAACGTAGAATATGACCTAAAGATTCATCAGTACCTAAAGTCTTTAACTTATCATCAAGTTCTTCTTTAGTAAATGGATGTGCTGTTTCAATACCAATACTATTGAATACTTCATCTGCATCATGCATATCTTCTTCATCATAGTATAATGTACTTTCTCCATCATGGTGATGATGTTGTTCATGATCGTGATGATGACCACATTCACATTCGTGATCATGGTCATGGTGATGTTCACATTCGTGGTCATGATCATGATGGTGACCACATTCATGGTCATGATCATGGTGGTGATGATGTTCATGATGATGTCCATGAACACTTTCCTGATGTTCCTTTTCAGCTGCAATCAATGCCTTTTCTAAAGCATCCTTATGATTACTTGCTTCAAGAATCATATCACCTGTAATCTGATCCCATGGAGTAGTAACGACTGGTGCATGAGGATTTAATTCTCTAATAATATCTAAACATTCCGCAATCTTTTCTTCAGACACATCCTGTGAACGGCTTAAGATTACACAGCTTGCTGCACCAATCTGGTTATTAAAGAACTCACCAAAGTTCTTATGATACATCTTACATTTCTTTGCATCTACTACAGTAAAGAAACGATCAAGTGTTAAATCAGCACCATGTACCTTCTGTACAGCCGCAATAATATCAGATAACTTACCAACACCTGTTGGTTCAATAATAATACGATCAGGATGATATGTATCTACAACTTCCTTTAAAGCTGTTTCAAAATCACCTGCAAGACTGCAACAAATACAACCCTGACTTAATTCATTGACAGTAATACCTGCATCACGCATAAAACCACCATCAATTCCAATTTCACCAAACTCATTTTCAATGAGTACTAACTTTTCATCTTTTAAAGATTCATTTAATAATTTTTTAATAAGTGTTGTTTTACCAGCACCTAAGAATCCAGAAATAATATCAACTTTTGCCATTTTATTGACTCCTTTCTTAACCATCTCACATTATATCATTTTTCTTAAAAAACGCTCATAAAATGATAAAAAAGCTTATATAAACTTTTCAATAAATAAGCCTATTCCATTAGAATCTTTATCCTCTGTGACATAGTTAGCGACAGCTTTCGCATGAATAGACCCATTTTCCATTACTACACCAACACCTGCTTCTTCCAACATATCTATATCATTATCTTCATCACCAAAAGCCATACATTGAGATATAGAAATATCATGAAGGGCTAAAGCCTCTTTCAAACCATTAGACTTAGACACATGAGGATTCATATATTCATATAAGAAACTGGTAGTCACTAAGGCAGACGCTTTATATTCTTTATTCTTAAATGATTTAGAACGTTCTACTATCTGAGGCATATAGCTTGGATTACATATAATCATCAATTTACGATAAGGACGTGTTAAGAACGTATCAAAATCTACAACTCTATATTCAATTCCATCACCCTCAGCCATATTTCTAATATAGTCATCATCCTTAGGTGCATATAGAATACCTTCATGACAGATTGTAAAGTTACAATCCATATCTTTGTAATGATTCATGATTTCTTTAATCAATTCAGGACTCAAAGTATGATTCTCCTGATATATATCAAGAATATAATCATCAATCTCAGAACCTCCAGAACCCACTACAAAATCAATACATCCTTCAATACCCCATGATTTCATATGATTTCTTACACTATCTGCATCTCTACCTGTACATATTCCAAATAATATACCTTTACTTCTTGCTTTCTTGATAGCTGCAACAGTTCTTTCATCTACGACCTGTTTACTAGTCAGTAATGTTCCATCTACATCACATACAATAGCACGTATATCCATATTTATTCCCCCGTCATTTTTATTATAGTACTCTGTCTTCTTTTCAATATTCTCTTCATAATGTCTCCTAAATAAGCTGTATAAAGAGTATCTAATACAAATAATAAACTTAATCTTGTACTATAGGAAGCCATTTTCTTATAGTGATTTTCTTTTAATCATAATCTCGATTTCAGGATCATATTCAGTAGAAGAAATCAGTAGAATAGGGACATGATTCTTATGCAAAATTGAAGGAATCTTATCTGATAACATCCCACGTCCATTAAAGGTAATGACTATTACAAGGCGAGAAGAATCACTTGATGAAAAAATAATTGTGATTGATATTCTTCTTTTAAGAATTCAATCTTCCTTTTATATTCTGATG
>OIXY01000204.1_pt1 | contig 15913 bp, 11 predicted proteins | sample 1588051 | NCBI WGS metagenome assembly OIXY01 (sample SAMN03283247) | human gut metagenome | biome: human-associated habitat; material: feces | host: Homo sapiens | place: Peru | collected 2012 | reverse complement strand
CCCGCCTCGTCTTGGAGGGCGACAAGGTGATAGGTGTGGAGGCTGTCAACCTGCAGACGGGTGCGGAGGAAAACTATCGTGGACCTGTGATCTTGGCTACCGGTCATAGTGCCCGAGACGTGTATCGCTATCTCGCTTCTTCCAAGATAGAGATTGAGGCGAAGGGCATTGCGGTGGGTGTCCGTCTGGAGCATCCTTCCCAGATCATCGATCAGATACAGTATCACAACAAGAACGGTCGTGGCAAGTATCTGCCTGCAGCCGAATACAGTTTTGTAACCCAGGTGGATGGCAGGGGTGTATATAGTTTCTGTATGTGTCCGGGCGGTTTTGTGATTCCTGCAGCTACGGGTCCAGAACAGCTTGTGGTCAACGGTATGAGTCCGAGCAACCGTGGTACGGCATGGAGCAATTCGGGTATGGTGGTGGAGACGCATCCTGAAGATGTAGCGCCATTTGTGAAGGATCATCAGGCAGTGTTGGAGGAAATCGAACTTCGCAGACAGGAGGATTCTTCACTCTTCACTCCTCACTCTTCCCTCCAAATGATGTATTTCCAGGAGATATTGGAGAAACAGTGTTGGCAGCAGGGCAACATGAAGCAGACGGCGCCATCTCAGCGCATGGCCGACTTCGTGAACAACCGTTTGAGTTACGACCTGCCTAAGAGCAGTTATGCGCCGGGTCTGGTATCCAGTCCGCTTCATTTCTGGATGCCGTCATTTGTGAGCAAGCGTCTGCAGGAAGGATTCAAGACATTCGGCAAGAATGCGCATGGTTTCCTGACCAATGAGGCGATACTGATAGCGACGGAGACTCGCACCTCTTCCCCGGTTCGCATCGTTCGCGACCGTGAAACCTTGCAGCATGTCCGCATCCAGGGTCTCTTCCCTTGTGGTGAGGGAGCCGGCTATGCAGGTGGCATCGTTTCAGCAGGCGTGGATGGAGAGCGCTGTGCCGAAATGTGTGCGCAGTATATGGAGCAGCTGTGATTTAAAAAAATCAAATAAAAGTTGATAATTATGGTAGAGACAAACGATAGAAGATTGCCTGTAGGTATCCAGTCCTTTGAGGAAATCAGAAGGGAAGGGTATCTTTATGTTGACAAGACAGATATCATCTGGCAACTTGCCAATAGAGGGAAAAAATATAATTACCTGAGCCGCCCACGCCGCTTTGGTAAGTCTGTGCTGGTTGATACGATCGAAGCTTATTTCTTAGGAAAGAAAGAACTCTTTGAGGGCTTGAAAATCATGGATTTAGAGACGGAATGGGTGAAGCGTCCTGTTATCAGACTCGATATGAGTCGTGCTGGCGCTGAACCGAAAACATTACGATCTTATTTAGATCTTACTTTTGATAGACTGGAGGAGGAGTATGGTATTACTCCTAAACCTACAGCCCAGCTTGCCGACCGTTTTGATGCCATCATCCAAACAGCTTGCAAGCAGACAGGACAGCAGGTGGCGATTCTTATTGATGAATACGATTCTCCATTGCAGCATTCCTGGAAAACCCCTGAGCATGAGGCGTGCACAAATGTCTATAGAGAAGTGTTTGCCATACTCAAGGCAGATGATAAATACGAGAAGTTTGTCTTTATCACAGGTATCACCAAGTTTACACAGATTTCCCTCTTTTCTGTGCTCAATAACCTGAGCAATATCAGTTTTGATCCAGAATATGCTGCCATCTGCGGTATTACGAAAGAAGAAGTACTCCGTGATTTCAAGCCAGAAATCAGTAAATTGGCGACCAAGAACGACTGGACTTTCGATGAAGCCGTAGCACAATTGACGGCTTATTATGATGGTTATCATTTCAGTTATGAGAATATGGTGGATGTATTCAATCCATTCAGTCTCATCAATGCCCTTTCTGATTTTAGATTGAAGAACTATTGGGCTTCATCAGGTGCAACCTCGCTGCTACCAAAGTTTGTGGATGATATGGAAATAAGGATGAAAGATTTTGAAAATTGTCCGATAGACAGCGATACCTTAGAGACCTCGGATGTGACAGAAGGCGGATTAGAATTATTCCTCTATCAGTTAGGCTATCTTACTATCAAGGATTACCAAATGGGAGTTTATATTCTTGGTTTTCCTAATAGTGAAGTAAGGCAAGCTCTTTGGCAGGCGGTGTTGATGCTGCCGCAGAGCAGATAAAGGCCAAGCAATATGCCGAACCATTCCAGGCTGACAAGCGCAAAGTAATAGCCCTTGCCATAGAACTGGATGAGTTAGGAAAAGGATTGATAGATTGGAAAGCAATATAATTGCCAGTCTGCATTATTTGCGATTCTAATCTTTCTTCATGACCGCATTCTTAAAATAATCAAATAAAAGCTTGCGGTTTTCATTTCTTTTTTCTAACTTTGCAACGTGATGTTTAAATCATGCAACATGTTGAACAAATTAAAGCGATAAATGATGGAAAAGAAACAAGTTAAAGTCGGTTATTGGACTTATGAGGAGTTTTGTAAGAAGTTCCCAGATTTCGATAAAATTCCCGTTTGTGATAATTATCGGCCAGGCAGAGTCGCCAAATTTACAAACGTAAAATTTGCCTCTTCCAAATAAAGATTTTCTTATTTTAAGATGTTATGCGAATACTGACAAAAAAGTATCTGTCTAAAATAGACGAGATAAAGACAAAAGGATATATTACACCAGGGTTTGATCAGAAGAATCCAAGTGATTATTTGCCTTATTGTGAATTGGATAATATCCAATGGGATACTGGAGCCACTCAGTCTGTTATTAATAAAGTTTTGGTAGAACCATTAGGCTTGAAACCTATAGGAAAAGACTATGTGGATGGCTTTGGAGGAACTAATGTCTCATATATTTATGAGGTTAATATTTATACGGAAGGTGAATTGAGCTTCAAGAGAATAAAAGTCTTGGCAGGCGATATTGGTGGTTGTGATGTCTTGTTGGGAATGGATATTATTTCTCAGGGAGATTTTGCTATTACTAATAAGGATAACCAAACGTGGTTTTCTTTTCGCTATCCTTCGCAAGACCATATTGAATTTAAAGCATAGTGCTAATTGCATAAATCGGCGCATTTCCCGTATTTTTTGGGGAAATGCGCCGATTTATGTTCTTTTCATGCAATTCGCATAGAATGAGATGCAAACGTTTGCATAACAAAAAAGGCAAAAAGTGAGCCATCAGGAAAAGAAAGTTTGTAGATTCTTAGTAACTTTGCCCCTGTAAACTTATCTAAGAATGAGTTTGTATATAACTCTAAAGAACGAGTTAGAACATAACGTAAACTTTTAAAACTTATATAAAAGATGAAACGATTTTTACTTTTCCTAATGGCATTTGGGGGACTGAGTCCCTTCTTGCAGAAAGCAATGGCAGAACATGTCTATCTCCAAACGATTCAAGAACTGAATGGAACAGGTGGTAATTATCTTGTTCCAAGCAGACATGAGATGGAACTGTTTGATGGTACAATCTATAAGTATGATGTTACAGAACTTAATGGCACCTCCTTCAATTTCCGTATCGGTGTTGCAGAATGGGGTGATAAGTTGATTGCTCCAAAGAACAATAATGCTCCTCTTGTTGTCAACCCAGATGAGAGTTCCGTTACCAAATCACCTTGGTCTCATTATAAATCAACCGATAATACATGGATTGTCTATAAGGATGATTATCCAAGTTTGACCATTTATGTAGATATTTCTTCTAATGAGAAGATTTGGGTTGTAGGAAATACAGGCAGTGGCATCTCTTATCGTGATACCGAGTTTGAGATGGTAGCTACTGATGGCATCAAGACCGTCATTTTGCCTTTGTCTTGCGCACGAGTAAGAAACGAAGGTAATCCAGGGGATAATACCGGAGAAATGTCAACCAAACTTTTCACAGTTGGTTTCAAAGATGAGGCTCTCCCTGGTGTCGCAGGCAATGATGTAAAGGTGTATATTCGTGGCAAGAACAACCCTAATGCACAGTACAGACCAGCTACGGATGGCAGCACATTGGGCAATATGTATGAACTGATGAACTTCACCAGTTTGTCAGACTTGCGCAATGAGGCATACATCACAGGTTCTACTGCAGCCAATTCCTCTAACACCTTCATTATCAAAAAGGGAAGTGGTGTTTCTTATACAGTAGGTTTAAACCTCGGTTCTGAAATTACAGCTACAGGAAAGTGTAAATACCCAGTAGCTAATACCATTAAGGCGCATTCTTTGACTCTTTATACCAATACCTCACTTGATACCTACTTCGGTAATATGTTTGGTAGCAGTTACAAGAATACTCCAAACGTAACCAAGAAGGAGCAGCTGGAGGATTATTATATATTAGGTAATATATATGGCGATAATGTTGATGGCGAAACTGAGGCTAATTATATCAGGGGCTATATGTTCCCAGGTCATAAGAACTGGGATAAGACTTGTAATGGCACTCCTGTTATCAACTACTTCAAGATGGAGAAGCAGGTTTATCTCAACCCTAATGATCCTAACAAGGTAGATAGTATTGTCTATAGTAAGATTGTGCCAAGACCAGCTTCTGGCAGCTATGCTAACTTGTATATGTCTTTTGCTCCAAAGTCGCTTGCTGATTACGGAAATAGTTATCAGTGGACTTGTGATAGTTACGTGAAGGAGCATAAATGGAACTACGTGATTCGTCCAGAGGTCTTCGACCAGAAGGATGGTACTGCGGTTACAGGTTCGGTATTCATAACAGGTGTCAACAAGAATTCTAAGCGAAATGGCGAGCAGTCTCTGAATCCTCAGGTTCAGAATGATAAGGAGTATTACATCATCCGTCTGAATACGACCACAAGTACTTATCGTGTGGAGTTTGTCAATAAGGGTGAATACCCAATCTCTAAGAATGGTATCCGTACTTTCTGCAGCCGTTTCAATTATGAAATTCCAGAGGGCTATGCCGCTTATGCAGCCCAGTCATTTGAAGAGGTAAAGAATAGATCTCTTAACGGTCAGCCTAACGGTAATGTGAAGTTGCGCCGCTTGAAGTTCATCCCAGCCAATGAGCCAGTGGTTCTGATTTATACCAAGAACTTCGCTCATCCATTTGATGATTCAAATGTACCAGTGACTGCAAATATGAAGGTGATTACTGATGGAGCAGGCGACCCTAATCATTATTTGGATTTGGAGACCGAGGAAGACTGGTGGGTGAATAATTATAAAGATGATTATCACAACCTGTTGGTGGCTGCTCTTGATGCAGAGCAAATCGAGAATGGTAAATATCACGATGCAGGTAATGGCAAGTATCATTATGACTATCGCCACTTCGCATTGAACCAGTATAAGAAGACTGATTATTTCCAGAACAATGATGTTCCAGAGGGAGAGAATTATATCGGCTTCTTCCGTGCAGAAGGTTTAGTTCCTGCCACTTACGCTTACCTTCGTCTGACTGATACGGATTTGAATTACAATGGTCAGCTGTTGGGTGATATTAAGCAGAATGGTAATATTGATGAGTTGCCATCAGCTTCCACCACAGCTCCTTCCAAGTTCGGCTATGTCTTCGATGTAGCACCTTGGGATGACGTGACTGCCATTCAGGAAGTGAAGACTCAGGTAGTTTCTGACGACGCTTACTACACGCTTCAGGGTATGAAGGTGAAGAATCCTACCAAGGGCCTTTACATTCATCATGGCAAGAAAATCATGATCAATAAGTAATCATTTAAATTGGAAGTAATTATGAAACAGTATATAATCCCCATTACAGAAATAATGGCAGCTAACCCTGCCACTTTGTTGGACTCATCGGTACTCGAGGGTTCTCAGATCAAGGACGACTTCATGTCAAAGAAGAATGATTTTTTCTTCGATGACGCTCAGGAATTAGATGAGAATGCTTGGGAAAAGGGTTTTTCGGTTTGGGAAGAATAAATAGTTTTTGAGTTAGGTGTTTTAAGTAAAAGGAAGGGTGTGTCATGAGCTTTGACACACCCTTTATTTTACTTTATAAAATAGAAAACTGACACTATCTATTTTTATTAAACTGAAAGAGTAACTGCTTCAATTTTCCAATCCGTAATATTATGTGTAGCGACATCAAAGTTGACGCCTACCTTTACGATTGGTAAGCCACATAGAGCAAAACGTTTAGGATATTCCTTGAGGTCAATTTGCTTCATCGCTGCAGCTGCATCCTTGTTCAGTTTCAACTCAAAGAGATAGAGATGCGTGGCTGTTCTCAAAACCATATCCACTCTTCCTGACGGAGTGCGAACTTCTACGTCCACGTAATTATCAAGAATAGAGAATATCACATACATCATCTGCTGATAATGTCCCTCTGAATCCGCATTGTTGCAATATGGAACCGTGGCAAGAAAAGCTTGAAGCATCTGCAAAGCCCCATTCATATCATTACGGCGAATAAGAGCCGACATCTTTGCGATGGTGGTTGTTCCCTTAGGCGTAGTCATACCTATATAATTAGGTAAGAGACTGCGATATAGTCCTACACGAATCTCCTTGTTAGGAATATCAAGTGTAAATAGTTCTGTTTCAGGGTCGTAGCCTTTGATGGTTATATAACCACTTTGATACAGTAAAGGCATGATGGATACCATCATTTCTGTTGGTGCATCAAACTCTGACTTGTCAGCCTCACAACGTCCTATATCAGAAGGCATTACCTGAAATTTCTTAAGCATTTCTATCAGATAGGTAGGTGTGCCAGAAGTAAACCAATAATAATCCAGACAGCCTGCAGCCATAGCATTCAATAGACTATATGGATTGAAGATGTCGGGGGACTGGGCTGCAAAGTGATAACCATCATAAAACTCTCGCAATGCATCAAGAGTCTGAATTCGGGTTAGATTCATCTTAACTGCCAAAGCATCAACATCTGCTGACATTTGAGTCTCCAATTCCTCCTTGGTAATACCGCAGATGCCTGCGTAATCATTACGCATACTTATATTGGTAATATTATTGAGTTCACTGAAGATGCTCATCTGCGAGAATTTAGTGATACCTGTCAGGAAAACAAAGCGAAGCATAGGTTCACAATCCTTCAAAGGACTATAGAAATTACGCATGACATTGCGCAAATCTTTCAAATGGGAATCTTCATGCACAACATCAAGTAGGGGAGCATCATACTCGTCAATGAGTACAACCACCTGCTTGCCGGTTTGCTGATAAGCTTTAATAATTAAATCTGCCAAACGGGTATTAGGATCCTGACGTGGAGTATCAATACCAAAAAGTTTCTCCAGTTTATTCAATTCGAAATCCAAATATCTTTCCAGCTGGTCTTTCTCCATGTGTTTACCACCAGCCATGCTGAAATGCAGGACAGGATATTCCGTCCACTCCTTTTCCAACTTTTCAATAGCAAGTCCTTTGAAGAGTTCCTTCTTTCCCTGGAAATAACTCTTAAAGGTAGAAACCAATAGTGACTTTCCGAAACGGCGTGGACGACTTAAGAAGAAATGTTTTCCACCGCTATGAGTCATGCGATAGACATATTCCGTCTTATCAACGTACAGCAGATTTCGGGTGATGATTTCCTCGAAAGTCTGGATTCCAACTGGATATAATTTCAATTCTGCCATGGTTTGTTCTTTTAAGTTTCTGGTGATAATACCTTATCAGCCTATTTGCTTTTGCAAAGCTAATCATTTTATTCGGAATAACAAAGGAAAAAGGCTAAAATCTGCTGTTTGTGCAATCGATTGCATTAAAATAAGTGTAGAAATATGGGGTAAAAGTGAACAGGTTTTAGATATTTTTACTATCTTTGCCCGATAAAAGTTAGTATAATAAAAGTTTCTGACTCAGTAATGGATATTGCTAAAAGCATGTTCATCTTAAAAAAATAGACAAAGTTAAAAATGACGTATAAGTTCCTAAAAGAAGTGATGATTATCTAACTGAACAGTTTCAAGGTCATCTACCCGCTCATAGAAGCTTAGAACAACATATAAATAATAACTTAACTAAAATAAAAGATGAAAAGATTTTTTACGTTTTTAATGGCGGTTTGGGCTTTATTGTCCATATCGCAAACGGTAAAGGCAGCCGATTATTGTATAATGAGCTCCTTTGTCGAGGGACAGGATGTTGGTGGTTCTTCTTCAACAGAGACCGGTGCTAAGTATTATTTGGTTGGTGATATGAATGGTTGGGATGGAACTGATTATCCTTTCACAACAACTGATAATGTTACTTATACTTGTACTCTATCTGGTCAAAGCGGTAAGTTGTATTTTAAACCAAGAAGTTCAGCAGACAAAACTTGGTTAGCCCCTGGTGATACTGACGCTGACATTACTACAGAATATCAATCAACAACAGCTGGTAACGGTGCTTGGATGCTTGAAGCGTCAAGTGATAAGACTTATACCATTACTTTGGATTGTTCTAATGCGGCAACCCCAAAGATTAAGTATTCAGTGCAGGAGAGTGGTAGTGTAACTCCTCCTGCTCCTCTTATCAATCCAATTGCTAATCGTAAATACAGCGAGGGTTATTATCTTGTAGGTAACTTCTTCAACTTTGATGGTGAAACAATCAACTATAAAGATGCTGTGTTTAAATTCCAGGAGCAAAAAAAAGATGCAGAAGATAATGCCGTTTATATGGTTCAAATTCCTGCAACTCTTACTGCAAAAGCTCAGGTAATGAGTGTGGACGCAACAGGAACTCCTGTTGCTGTTTATGGCCCTGGTAAGAATTCCAAAACTATTGATAATACTTATCCTGTAATGAATGAGGATGATCATACAGCAACTCTCGTCTTTAATAATTTGGAAAAAAGTACGGATATTTCAGAATCAGAAAATGATGGAAACTACTGGAATATGAAAAGCCGTAGAACAAAAACTACCGAAGGTGGTCAAGATGGTTCTTATACTATTTATCTTACAATTGGCCATCTTAAGAAAGAGCCAAGTTCGTTGACAATCAAATATGATGATATGAAGCGTGTTGCTTATTATCTGAGTACAGATGAGGAGGCTACAGCTATGACTTTAACTTCTGATAGAAAAAATTATAATGTACAATCCGACCAAGGAAATTTCTATGCTGGTAAATTTTATGGTACTTTGTATGCACAAAAGGGCTCTGAGTTCTATGCGATTTCTAATGCAATGAATAAAGATGACCAAAAAAATATTTTTGATGAGTATAAAAGTCAAGTAGTGTATCTGGATAATATTCTTTCTACTTATCCAAAGTTGTTCTTGTGGGGTAATGGAGGCAAGCCTCTAAAAAACACTGCAAACAAAATTAATGCTAAAAATGGAACTTTTAAATTAAATGATGATGTTGTAGGTGTTTCGACATGGGAATTTAATAGCAATAAAGGCAATAATGATGATAATAAGTTATGGGGAAATACTGGTGGAGAGGTTCTAAGTACAGGTCGTAAAACTATTACTTCCCTCTCAATGGTAGGTACAGCTATTCCTGGTACTACTACTGCAGATGGTGAATGGAATTGGGGTTCTGATGTTGCTGATATGGATTTTGATGTTTCAGAGAACTGCTATAAGTTGACCATAGCTACTACTGGAGACAATATGAACAAGCCATTCCGCTTTGTCGGTAATCATACGCAGGCAATCAACTGGTTTGAAAATGGTACAAATCCAGAGGATAAGGCAGCAACTTATCCTTATGATGAAACTGCTCCATTAGGTCATAAAGCTTCACGTTCTGATCCTAATGAGGTTTCTTATACAGAGAGTGGTTTGACAGCAAGTACGGATGAGAATCTCAATATCATATGGAACCGTCCTGCTGGTACTTGGACAGTAAGATTCTACATCTATACTTCTACTGAGGGAGGTAATTCATCTTACAGATATTTCTATACTATTTCAAAGAACCGAGATTTGGAACTTCGTGATTTTGGAGATGTAGTTTACATGTCTAAGGAAAATGTTCGTAATATTAAGAATAGAGGTGATTATCGATACTTCAGAACATGGAGTGATAAAACGGCTTGGAAGCGTCCTAAGAATGTGGATGTCTTTGTTGTATCGGAGCTTACCGCTGCAGATGCAAATAACCACGTAGAATTTAAATTGAAGAATATTAATAATTTTGATCCTTCTGAAGATGTTATTCCTGCAGAGACGGGTGTAATCTTGGCTTTGAAGGACGGTGCTGAAGTTCCTGGTGCTAAGTTCCATAAGAGAAAGTCTTTGATTACTTATAATACTTTGGTTATTCCACTGGAAGAGGCAACTAATAAGGATTTGAGTTATACCAAAACCAATCGCTTGGAAAAATGTATTGTAGCTAAGAATATTCCTACACAGGAGGGTGATAATGTTAATTATCTCTTTGGATTCTATCATGCAATTCATGGTTTAGGCTTGGATAACGCATCAGACAAACAAGGTTATAATCAAAACGATTATCTCTTGGGATTCTGGATTTCAAATGGTAATGGAAAGTTCTATTCTAACAGTTGTTACTTGCATATAGCAAAGGATACAGCTGAGAAACTCAATTTGGGTACGAATAATATTACTTTCGGTAATATCCCTACAAATCCTCAGGGTGTGAGACTTATACCAGCACTTCTTAGTGATTTTGCTAAAGTCGATAGTGGGGTAACTGGTATCAAGGATGTTGTTAACAATGGTAAGCTCTCTGATGGTAAGTATTATACTTTAAGCGGTCAGCAGGTAGAGAAGCCTACAGCAGGTGGTATCTATATCCACAATGGCAAGAAATATATTGTTAAGTAATAAATGATGTTTAAAAAAATGTAGTTATGAAGAAAATATATATGATTCCGAGCATATCAGTTGTATCTCATGGAGTGCAGGCTGTCTGTCAGTTAAATGGAGGTTCTGGTTTGCAGAAGGATCAAAATGATTACGGTGGAACTGGTGCCAAGGAAAACGACTTCTCTTCTTGGGATTACGGTTTCGATGAGGAGGATAATTCAGAATCTAATTCCAGAAGAAAGTCGCTCTGGGATTAAGTGAAAATTCAGATGAAATGAGTTTGAAACAAAAATATACAGAGTTTATATAACAAACTTTTATTAATCATCTTTTACTAAAGTTAGGCGAGGGTTGTAGGGATGCAATCCTCGTCTTTCGTTTTATAGTGCAGAAGGTTTAGTTCCTGCCACTTAAGCTTACCTTCGTCTGACTGATACGGATTTGGATTACAATGGTCAGCTGTTGGGTGATATTAAGCAGAATAAAGGGCTTTTCATTTTATTTGAAATAAAAAAGGGAATTGGCTAAAAAATGCCGAATATGCAATCGATTGCACAAAAATAAGTGTAGAAATATGGTGAGAAAGTGAACAGGTTTTAGATATTTTTTCTAACTTTGCCGGGATAAAAGTTTGGATAATAAAAGTTTCTGTCTAAGTAGTGGATTTTGCTAAAAGCATGTTCATCTTAAAAAAAATAGACAAAGTTAAGAATGACTTATAAACTCCTAAAAGAAGTGATGATTACCTAACTGAAAAGTACAAGGTCATCTATCTGCCAATAGAAGCTTAGAACAACATATAGATAATAACTTAAATAAAAGATGAAAAGATTTTTTATGTTTTTAATGGCGGTTTGGGCATTATTGTCCATATCGCAAACGGTAAAGGCAGCCGATGTGACTGTCTATTTCCAATGTCCGAGTGATTGGACTACTCCTGTGCATGCGTATGCGTATAATAGTGGCACTGACCAAGCTTCGGATTGGTTTTCAGCACCAGCAGGTTCTGAGTATTATACCTCTACTGGTGTAAAATTATGGAAATGTACATTTGATTCCAAGTACAAATTAGTAATCTTTAAAGCAAATTCTGGCGAGCAGCAGTATCCTGGAAAAAATGAAAAAGGTCTGGATGTCAAAGATAATTATGTTTATACCTATACGGGTGACATGAAATCTCTGTCTGATTTTGAGAACGGTGGTACGACTCCTTCTAAGTTTACTCCATTGTACATTTATGGAAATTTTGTAGGTAAAGGTTGGGACGAACTTGATGGCACTCGTTCATTTACAACAACTGATGGTAAGATTTATCAATACGAATTTGGTACAGATTTTACAAATGCTTTCTCAAATAATACTGCGGAATTTTATTTTCGTGTAAAGACTGCATCAAAGCAATATGCACCTCAAACTAATGATGATCCTGTTGGTACAGAATATACCAGCGCTAAAGAATCTAATAATGGCGCCTGGAAATTTACCATGACAAAAGGTAAGTCTTATACTTTGATATTCGATTACGAGAAAAAGCAGATTAGATATACTGAAGGCGGTTCTAGTGTTGTTACTAAGATAATTAAATTATTCAATGGTTCTTCTGAGATAACAGGTTCTAACGGAAAGTACACTCTTAATTTGAGTGGCGATACTTCTTCTGATGCTAATATTACTCTTACTATTGATGGTGTTACTTATGGTTTGGCTACTGCTAAAACTATTGCTGCTGCTGGAACCACATCAGGTATTGCCTTCACAACAGAAGGAAAAAATGCCTTGACTTTGAAGGCTGGTCTTATCTATTATCTTTCTGTAACAAAGGATGGTAAGATGAAAGTTGTTGCAAAGGAGAAGGGTATTGCTGATGGTAACTATTATTTGGTTGGTAACTTCTTTACAGAGGATGGTGACGACATCAATTATGATAAGAAATATTTCCGTTTTATTGATAATGGTGATGGAACTCTTTCTTTTGATATTCCTACTACTCTTACTGTAAAAGCACAAGTTTTGGCATCTGATGGTAAATGTTATGGTCCTACAAAGAATGGTAATATCGGTATAGACAATCCTACAGCTGATGGTAAGACTGTAAATGGAAATTTGGTTGCAGGAAGTAATTATTTTACTTTTACTGATCGTGAACTTACAGGTGATGGTATCTATAAGGTTACTATAGCTGTTGATGAGACTGGCATTCCTACAAAGTGGACGGTTGATTTTGATAAGACCCAACGTATGGCTTATTTCATGGTTGATCCAACTGAGGATGCTGATGCAGTAGCTCATCCATGTTATACAATAAAAAAAGATAATGGCACAACTGATAACAAATTTTTCGGTAATGTTTATCTGGAAGCTAATCAACATTGTTTTGTTGTAGGTAATATTCAAGTATATCATGATGATGATAATACTCATATTTTGAAGACAACTAAAAAGTTGTATTTCCAGGGTAATGGTGGTTTGGATATTACTACGAATACTGGCAGTTCAAGTGATGGATGGAAATATACTAATGTATTCCCTAATAAAAATAAAGGTTTTTATTTCCCTACAGCACAATCTTTGTATTTGGAATATAATCCATCTGCAGGAAATCGAACTTACGAACAACAAAATTCAAATACCTGTCATGGTATAGCTGGTGAGGTAAAACCTGCAAATGGCGATATTCCTATTACTTCTATTCAAATTGTAGGTAATGGTGTTGTTGATTCTTGGGATTTAAATGATGCTAAGGATATGACCTATAATAAGACTTTGGACTGCTGGGAATACTCTTTCAGAACCGAAAAGGCAGAAAGTGCTGACAATAAGTTCCGTTTCTTGGCTAATAGAAGTTGGAAAATCAACTGGGGTGAGGAATCTGAAGAACCAGAAGATCAAGCTCGTATTTCTTATAAGGATAATACTAAGCCAGGACATGAGGCTTCTATTACTGATCCTAATAACTTAGGTCGTACAACTGAAGGATCAGCTGATAATAGAAATGGTGAAGGAACATTTGCTGATATGGTATTCAATCGTCCAGCAGGTCAGTGGACTATCCGTTTTTATATTCGTTCTGTATCTACTGAAGGTGGTAATTATTTTGAAAAGGCATATGGTTATACCATCACTGGTTCAGAATCTAATGAGGTATTCCTTACATATCGTACAGGTAAGTTTATCCGTACTTATAGTAATAGTAAACCGATGAATCCTGATAATGACAATGTTAAGATTTATGAGGTTTATAAATATGAGAAGCCAGCTAAGGTCGATGATATTTATACTCAAGGAAAGGTTTATCTGCGTCGATTGAATTACGTACCTGCTAATGTAGGTGTTGTTTTGATTGGTGAAGTTCCTGCTGATGGTAAGACTTATACAGATGGTCAAAAGTTAGCTTTCTCTTTGTTGGAGAGAACTGAAGAGTCAGTTGAGCCTGGTGGCGATTATCGTAATGTTTGGACTAAGGCAACTGAATATAAAAACGCTAATGACCAGTGGAATAACTATCTTGTTCCAACTGTAACGGCAGTAAACGATTTGGGTAACGCACAGGTTGATGAGTCTGGTAAAGTAATTTATCGTTATTTCGGTTTGGGTAATTATTACCGCACTAATTATCATGCGAGCCTTGGAAATGCTGATACTCAATCAGATTATATAGGTTTCTTCCGTTTAACCGCCAATGGTAAATCTGGAGCTAACAAGGCTTATTTGAGTATTCCTGCAAATGCTGAAGTGGGTAATGCAGTTGGTGCTACTTATGGATATATTGATTATAATGGTCAGTTGTTGGGTAATGAATATGATGATAGTACAATTCCAGCATCCTTGGCAAAAATGGCTTTGATCTTCGATGATTTAGCTGATGGTAATGAAGTTACTGGTATCAAAGAGTTGGAGACAGAGAATTTGAATAATGATAAATACTATAATCTGCAAGGTATTGAGGTTGCTCATCCTGTGAAGGGTATTTATATCCACAATGGTAAGAAGGTTATTGTTAAATAATTAAATGCATTAGTCATGAAGAATATATATATTAGACCAACAATGTTGGTTCGTCGTATAAGTAATGAGTCGCTTCTTGCGTCGGAAAGCGGTGGACAATTCGATGAAGGGGATTCCAAGGAGCACAACTTCTCCTCTTTTGATTACGATTTCGATGAGGAGGATGAGTCAGAATCTAATTCCAGCAGCAAGCCGCTCTGGGATTAAGTGAAAATTCAGATGAAATGAGTTTGAAACAAAAATATACAGAGTTTATATAACAAACTTTTATTAATCATCTTTTACTAAAGTTAGGCGAGGATTGCAGGGATGCAATCCTCGTTTTTCGTTTTATAGGTTGTTAGTGAGGGGGGATGGGGCAGATTTCTATAATTCATAGACGTCTTAACTCATTGAATATGGGAGAAACTGTTTTTGAGTAATTTGCTGATAACTTGAAGGATTCTTGCTGTTTTTTTGGTATTTTCGATAAAATAGCTTATTTTTGCATCACATTTCAGTTAAACGTTTTAAAAGGAGATGAATATGAAACGGATAGAAGAACAGCTGAAAGAATATGAGGATAGTTTGAAGGCTTACCGTGATGTCAAGAACTCTATAGATATGGTTATCTGACCATCAAGGATTATGACGAGGGTGTTTATACTTTAGGCATTCCTAACTTTGAAGTAAGGAAAGCGCTTAAAGAATTACTTTAAGCATTTTTTCGGTTAAAATACTACACCTCTCTTAAACCATTACTTCATGGTTTAAGAGAGGTTTTTAATTATGCAAACTTTTGGGCGGAAATCTTTGAAAGATTTTGTGCAATCGATTGTGCAATCATATTTTACGTTCTGGTGCAATCGATTGCATAAAAAAAGTATGGGTTAAGTACTTGTTTATTTGCTGTTTACACCTATTTTAATTAAATTTGCAAACAAATGATAAATAACTAAATATCTTAACTTAACAACACAATTTATGAGAAGGTTTACTAAGAAGTTTTGGGCAGCTTTATTGCTCCTTCTTGTCTCGATGCAGTCGGTAGCGACCGATGTCTTTACAGAGAATCGTACTGACTTCCGAGACGAAAGTATCTACTTCATGATGACTACGCGTTTTTATGATGGTGATACTGGTAACAACGTGCTCTGCTGGGATAACCAGGAAGAACAGATCAAAACAAAAGACCCTTGCTGGC
>OIXY01000199.1_pt1 | contig 16227 bp, 18 predicted proteins | sample 1588051 | NCBI WGS metagenome assembly OIXY01 (sample SAMN03283247) | human gut metagenome | biome: human-associated habitat; material: feces | host: Homo sapiens | place: Peru | collected 2012 | reverse complement strand
ATCGGTGACAGTGAATTTTATAATATTATTGCAAAGTATAATTATGATGTTTGCTCTTGGAGAGTATTTGTTGTTGTTTATGGTGCAATATATACAATAGTTTCTGTTTTAATCTCTATTGCTGGATTTACAAAAACTAATATAAGAAAAACATTACCTTTCTTTGTGATATTTTGGATGGACTTTTATCCTCACGGAAGTTTGTCTTCTGAGTCGTTATATATTTTAGTAATAATATTCTTGTTGAATACTAAGGGCATGCATCCAGTAACGACAAGAAAATAGTGTCAATAATACATTTAGTCTAATAAATTAATAAGATATGGATAAAAATCTATTAGTTTCAGTAGTTGTTGTAGCATATAATGCGGAAAATACCATACTGGAAACCTTGGAGAGTGTAAAATCACAATCTTATATGAATATAGAACTTATTGTCTCTGATGATTGTTCAAAAGATAAAACAGTCATGTTATGCAAGGAGTGGATCGTCAATAATAAAGAGCGTTTTAATTCCGTATGTTTATTAACAGCCGAGCACAATCAAGGTGTTTGCAGAAATTTTAATAAAGCAATTTCTCGTGTAAAGGGTGAATGGATAAAAATTATAGCTGCTGATGATTTGCTCTTACCAGATTGTGTTAAAGATTTTGTAGATTATACTAGTAGAAATTCAGAAGCTGATTTTATAACTTCAGTACAGAAAGTTTATAGGAATTCTTTTGAAGAAGAGAATTGTATTAATCCCAACTGTATAGAAAAGAGTCATGTGTTTGATAAAGATTCTTCTGCACAACTGAAAATAATGGCTTACCATAATTTTGTAAGTGCACCGACTATTTTTTTTAGAAAAGAACTTTTCGAAGAAGTTGGTGGATTTGATGTTCGATACCCTTACGAAGACCATCCTTTCTATATAAGTATATTAGAGGCTGGGCATAAAATTTATCTTCTCAATAAGCCTACAGTATGTTACCGTTTACATGAGTCTTTTTCAAATTCAAAGGCAAAAATATTTAATTATAATTTTTTGTTGGATTCGAAAAAATTCTTGAAAGAGAGATGCTTTAAATATTATAAGTTTAACCAACGTTACGCTGTAAATGCTTATTACTTATTGTTGTATTTATTTGAAAAATATGGTCTTAATAGGCAAAAGAGGTTCAATATCCTCCTTTTTAAAATTTTAAGACACGCTATATATCTTATAGGAAAATTTTAAATTCATTACAAAGATGATACTTTCATTTATTGTTCCCTGTTACAATGTAGAGCCGTACGTCGAGAAATGTATTGAAAGTCTCGAAAATCAGGATATTCCTAAGGGGGAATATGAAATTTTGGCTTATAACGATGAGTCAAAGGACTATACTTTGCAGGTGCTAGAAAAGTTAGCAAAGAAATACTCGAATGTAAAAGTTGCTAGTCACAAAAATAAAGGCTTATCTGGTACAAGAAATCGTGGTATTCGTGAGGCTCAAGGTGATTTTATTTGGTTTATTGATAGCGATGATTGGATTTCAGAAAATTGTCTAGGAAAAATCCTTGCTTCTATAACAGATAAGACAGATATCGTTGCTTTCTCTGGATTTATACCTGAGGGCGATAGAAATATAGGGGCTGATATTTTCGGAGAAAAAGTTACAGATAAGCAAACCTTATTCACTTATGGATTTGCTGATGGTGCTCCTTTCTATATGCATAGAAGAGATTTCCTTATTAAGAATAATCTCTTTTTCAAAGAAGGTATAAAACATGAAGATACCCTATTTACTCCTGTTGTCTTGAATGAGGCTAGAGAGATTTATTTTTACCGGACTCCTGTCTATCATTATCTCTTACGTGCTGGTAGCATTACAACAGTAAAAGACTTGAAACGCATATATGATTTGAATGATAATATGGCCTATTTATCTGAATATGCAGATACTATAAAAGACTTAGTTGTTAAAAGAGGCTTTCTTAATCATATAGCTCATCATATTACTGAAATGCTGAATTATGGTATTGACAATGGACCTGCTGGTGAAAAAATTATCAAGCAAATTATGCAGGGACATCCATATTTTTGGCAAATAATGAAGAATGCAATTGACTTGAAGCCTAGATTGATATATTGGGCTGTCAAGTTATCGCCATTCCCTTTTATAATGACTTATAGACTTTTGATAAAGTTTAAGTAAATGTTTTTCTAATAAGTTAAGTTTTATATATTATGATTACTATTAATGGTCAGTTTACTGCTCGCCGTTTAACAGGTCAAGAACGCTTTGCTGTAGAGCTAGTAACGGAAATAGATAAAATCTGCCAAAAAGGGGATTATGAACTTGTTGTTCCTAAGAATGCAAAATTCGTTCCGAAATTAAGCAACATATCTGTTATTAGATATGGTAAAGCCAAGGGCTCATTGTGGGAGCAATTATATTTTGCATATTATGTTATTGTCAAAGGTCGTAAAAGCTTAAATTTATGCTCAATACAGCCTATTTTTAAACCAGGCATTATTTGTATACATGATTTAGCTTTTAAAACTAATAAGCAAACTTCTTTTTGGAATTTAACTTTTTATAAAAAAGTAAGTAAGGTTTGGCATATATTACAATACCATATTGCTAAACACTTTTCCCCTTTGGTTCTTACAGTATCGGAATATTCTAAAAATGAAATGGTTAAGGTTTATCATTATAATCCTTCCAAAGTGTTAGTTATTGGTAATGGATGGGACCATTTTAAGCGTATCGCTTTTGACGAACAACTAAAAATAAAACATCCTGAGTATTTTGAAAGATCTTATTTTTTCTCTTTAGCGAGTTTAACGCCTAATAAAAATTTTAAATGGATTCTAAAAGTGGCACAAAAGCATCCTCAATATCAATTTTTAATTGGTGGTAATGCGAATATACGTGCTTATGGTACTGACTTTCAAGATGATTCCATAAAGAACGTGAAGTTTTTGGGGTATATTTCTGATGGAGAGGTTAAAACCTTGATGAAGTATTGTAGGGCTTTTATTTTTCCATCTTTTTTTGAAGGATTTGGCATTCCACCATTGGAGGCTTTAAGTGTTGGAGCATCTATTATAATTTCTAATACGACTTGTTTGCCTGAGATATTTGGTAAAACTGCCCATTATATAGATCCTTATAATGCAGATGTTAATTTGGATGAGATACTTTCTGAACCAACAGTTTCTCCTCAGAAAGTTTTGGAAAAATATACTTTTGCAAGATTTGCCAAAATATTGCACCAAAAATTATGTAGTAAGAATTAAAATACGAATAGGAAAATTTATGGGCAAACCCATTGGCTTGAACTATAATAAAATAAAACAAGTAGTCTTATTTTCTATAGAACTACCATAATCAAGTTTACTGTTTTCTTTTAGAATAGAAAAGGGTAGTTTATATTGATATTTAATAAAATTAAATTTTATGAAAAAGTTTATTTCACGTGAAGAAAGTAAATCTATCATGCTTTCCATTATGGATGCAATAGATGAGATTTGTAAGGAGAATGGCGTGACCTACTTTATTACAGCTGGTACGTTGTTAGGCGCAGTTCGCCATAAGGGTTTTATCCCTTGGGATGATGATATAGACATTGTCCTGTTTCGAGAAGACTATGATAAATTGCTGGCTATATTGAAATCGCAAGATAAGTATTCTTGGTTAGGATTAGTTGATCCTGATAAAAATAACTATTTTTATCCTTTTGCTAAAGCTGTAGATAATAGAACTATTGCCAAGCAGGAAGATAATACTTCTGAATATGGAATTTGGGTAGATATTTTTCCACTCAATGCTTTTCCGAATATAGCAAAAGAGCAGAAAACTTTTATGAGAAATTGCCAATATTTTAGAGCAATGATTCTTTCTATGACAACAGATTTTGTTCATGCTAAATTTAATATGAAATTCATAGTCAAGCTTGTTTTTAAGATGTTGTCTTTAGTTGTTGGCAAACAAGTAATTCAAAGATGGGCCATTCATTATATGGAGAAATATAATAATAAAGGTACTAGTTATGTTGGCTCTACCTTTACTCCTTATAAAAATGAGATCATTGAGAAAAAGAAAATGCTGCCAATAGTTGAATTTGATTTTGAAGGAAGAAAATATAGTGCTCCTAGCTGTTGGCATGAATATCTTACAAATATCTATCATGATTATATGCAGTTGCCTCCTATTGAAAAGAGACGAACACATATGGTTACTGCATGGTGGAAGTAAAACTTTAAAATTTTAATTATGAATATAGCATTAATTATAGCTGGTGGTGTGGGTCAGCGAATGGGACAAGACATCCCTAAACAGTTTATCAATGTAGACAATATTCCAGTTATCGTATATACAATGACTGCTTTTCAGAAGCATCCTGGCATAGATGCAATAGAGGTTGTGTGTATTGATGGATGGCATGAAGTGGTATATGCTTATGCAAAGCAATTTGGCATTTCAAAGTTGGAGAATGTTATAAATGGTGGCAAGAATGGTCAAGACTCTATTAGAAATGGCTTGCAGGATATTGCGAAGCGTCATCAAGGAGATGATGATATAGTTTTGATTCATGATGCAATACGTCCTATGCTTAGTGATAGTATCATTTCAGACAACATAAAGGTTTGTAGAGAGTATGGTAATGCCATTACTGTAATTCCATGCAATGCCGCAATGCTCAAAACTTATGATGGTCTTCAGACTGAAGAGCAAGTGGCCAGGGATAATTTAAAAGAAACACAAACTCCACAAACATTCTTTTTAAAGGACATTTTGGCTGCGCACAAAGAGGCTTTGAAGAAAGGAATCACTGCGTCTGTGGCTTCTTGTACAATGTATATTGAACTTGGAAGAAAACTGTTTATGTGTAAGGGTTCTGAGAAAAATATAAAACTTACGACGACTGAAGATATAGATATATTCAAGGCTCTCTTGAATGCAAAGAGAGATTTATGGATGCATTAATCTGATATTGCTATGGTAGAAAATTTTATTTATTCAAAGGCTTTGAAAAAAAGTTTAGAATATGTTAATGTTACGGGGAAGTCTTTTCTTATTACAGGAGCATCAGGACTAATTGGATCATGTATGATAGATTTGTTAATGTTAGCAAATCAAGAAGGTGCTAATAATCATATTTATGCATTAGGTCGTTCTCTTGAAAAACTCAATAAACGTTTCAGTTCTTTCGCTAATAATAAGTATTTTCATGTTATTGCCCAGGATGTTTGTACACCATTAGATGATAGTTATGATTTTGACTATATTGTCCATGGAGCTAGTAATGCAGATCCTGTTTCTTATGCAAAATATCCGGTAGAAACAATGACTACAAATATCCTTGGGGGTAAAAATATCTTGGATTATGGAAAATTGCATAAAAAATGCAAGATAACGATTTTATCAACATTTGAAGTTTATGGCAAAAGTAATAAGGATCTTTATTGTGAATCTGATGCAGGAATCTTAGATTTTAATCAGTTCCGTTCATGTTATCCAGAAAGTAAACGTTCTTTGGAAATAATGTCCCGATGCTACGTAGATGAATATGATGTAAATGTGAATGTAGCAAGGTTAAGCAGTATATATGGTCCTACAATGGCAGACAACGATAGTAAGGCTCATGCTCAATTTTTAAGAAATGCTTTATTAGGGAAGGATATAGTTTTGAAGAGTAAAGGTCTTCCCCGTAGAACTTATTGTTATGTAGTTGATGCTGTAACAGGTATCCTTACAGTCTTGTTTAAAGGTGCAAAATCTGAAAGTTACAATATAAGCAATGAGAAGTCTGTTTCTTCTATAGCAGAGGTTGCACAAACTGTAGCAGACATTGCTGGAAGAAATGTTATTTTTGAGCTACCTTCTGAGATTGAACAAAAAGGATTTTCTAAGCCTCAAAACTGCATTTTGGATAATTACAAGTTACGTGGCTTAGGTTGGGAAGGAAAGTATACTTTGGCTGAAGGAATGCTGGAAACGTACACAATCCTAAAGAACTTTGGCTGATATGTAATTTCGACCAAAATAATCCTTACGGTGGTTGGTAATGAGTCTTTTGAAATGAGATTAATTGATTTTATAATATGGATACAATTGATATTTCTCAAAACATTCAAGACTTCAAGCAGGTGTTTGAAAAAGAGAGTAGAATCATTTTCTCTGCTAGGTTTGGAGATGGTAAGTCTTACTTTCTGAATGAGTTCATGAAGAGCTATATTTTGTTGTGCATTCATGAATCTTTAAGGAGAATCTCGTTGGTTGTATGCTTCTTCTATTTGTATTCTCTTTATTGAAATAATCAATAAAAAAATGAAATGTATGATGGAAAAAAATAATAAAATATGTGAAGCCAAGGATATAGAGAATATTCTTGAATTGCATTTCTTTCAAGGTCAGTCAGATTATCTTGAAGAGAATAATATTAAGGAAAATGAACGTAAGAATGCTGTCAAGGCTAAGATTGCGGAGTTTTTCAACATGAAGAATGTATGCTTTCTCTTTGGTGCTGGTACCAGTTGTCCTGCGATCCCAAATATGGCAGGTCTTTATGCAAAAGTAGAAAAGGCTTTGAAAGGCAATTATATGGAAAAACGTTTCGGCAAGATTGCCAAGGCTTGTGACAACAAGTTGGAAGAGATTCTCTCTGTGCTATACTCAGGTAGAGCTTACTATCAAGGTTTTGGTGATGGTTATAAATATAGGGAAGAGAAATGTTCTGACCTTATCAAGTTCATAGAAGAAATTATCTTTAAAAGTATCAATATTGATTTCGCCAAGAGTAAAGCTCCTGAAGTCCTTGAAACTTATAAATCTTTCTATCAAAAGATAGCTTTCCGCAACAAAGATTTATCTCGTATCTGTGTCTTTACCACCAACAATGACCTCTTTAATGAAAGGGCAATGGATAATCTGAATATCCATTATGTGAACGGGTTTAGTGGGGGAATCAAGAAGCACTTCAATCCTGCCATGTTCAATTATACCTTTTCCAAGCGTATGGATGTCAGTATTGACAAGTACGAGCCTGTGGAGAATATGGTGTACTTCTACAAGATTCATGGTTCTGTGAATTGGATTGATGATGATAAGGATGACTCTAACTTCTTTAGTATCATGGAGGATATAAATCCTAGATGGAAAGAAGATAAGAACATTCTGATTTATCCTACGCCTACTAAGCAGAACAAAAGTCTTGGTGCTCCATATGTTGATTTGTTTAGAGAGTTTCAGCATCGCTTATTGGAACCTAATACCGTTCTCTTTGTGATGGGCTATGGCTTTAATGATGAGCATGTGAACGACGTTATTTATAGAGCATTGGCTACCAATACGACTTTCAACCTTGTGGTAATCGACCATATAGCTGAGGATAAGCCAATATGCAAAATAGATGATAAACGTATATTCCGTCTTTGGGGTGAAGTGGAAAATCCAGATCCTAAAAAAGATAATATTCAAATGCATTACTTTGATTATACTGTAAGAGAATGGATGCCAAACTTGAATGCTTTTGCTCAGGAAGAGAAGATTGTTAAGGACTTTGTCAAAGGTCTCAAAGAAATTAGCAAGAAGGTTTGATAGCACTAGTTTGTAACCGTTAAAAAGTAAAGCTATGAAGATAGGAAAAATTGTGTCTGTAGAATATGATAAGTTTCGGGTTCGGTTGTTTGCTACAACCAAGCATTCTACTGTATCTATCAATGGGCAGGTTTACTACTTTGGTAACATTGGTAGTTACTTGAAGACGAGTAATGCTACAGGCGACCAAATTTTGTGTGAAGTCAGTGCTATTTTGGATTACAATCAAGAGGGAAAGCTGTTTTCTTCATTTAATCTGGATAGCTCTCGTGAGTTCATTGTCAAACCAATAGGAACGATAACTACTTCTGGGAAGTTTGCTATGGGTGTAGGAATATTCCCTTCCTTATATAGTGATGTGGAGATTGTTACGTTCCAAGATCTGCAGCAAATCCTGTCTTCGCAGATAGAAGAAGATGATGATGATAAAATCCATCATTCGATAGATATTGGCTATAGCAAGAGTTTGATAAACTACAAAATATCATTAAGTATCAATAGGCTTTTCAATATTCATACTGCAGTTTTAGGTAATAGTGGTAGTGGAAAATCGAATACAATCGCTCGAATTTTGCAGGAGGTCTTCCGTAAGGAGAATAACCATGCATGCGGCTCCAAGGTTATCTTGTTTGATTCCAATGGCGAATATCCAAAGGCTTTTAACAGAGAATTGAACGATGGCATTCATGCAATATTCTATAAGCCTAACGCAGGCGATGTCGATGAGGGTATGGTTAAGTTTTCGTTGCCATATTATCTGATGAACCTTGATGAATGGTTGGCATTTTTGATGGCTTCAGAACGAACTCAAAAGCCTTTTTGGGACAACGTCCTACAAGAGTGTTATAAGTTCTATCGCATGTTCAACACCAAGGAAGAGAATGTGGTTAAGCAGTTTGCTAATTACATTAAATGGAAGACCTGGAAGATATTATCTGAGATTATAGCAAAAGCGGATTCTGATAGTTCAAAGATGACAATTGCTAAGGGGGCAATTCAGAAGATGAAAGATATCTATGAATTGGTTCCTAAGGAAGAAGTATCTAGCGAAGTAGTTGATGATTTGGACAACTTTTTTTCTGTATGTATAGACTTGTGTGTTGTATATTATGGTAATAACAATAATTCCCTTTCTGAAGCTTTGCCTAAATTCATAAAGGATGGAAAAAATGCTCGGTATGTAAGTGTCGATTTTCAAGCTGGGGCTAATGCTCACTATGTGACATCAACTCATCGTGAGAATGATGGTGACGCTTTCGAGCAAATAGATGAAAGTTCTGCCATGAAGATAGACGAAGAAAAATTGAACTCCGGAGATTACTTCGATTACAGTTTTTTGAAAACTGCAGCCGAATTGGTTTTGTTGGAAGAGGAGGCTAAGGGCAATCTGCGTGTCAGAGAGTTCACTTCTACATTAATGACGCGTCTGGATGTTTTTCTCTACAACTCAGAATGTAAGTTTATGAAAGAAACGAATTGTCGTTATAAAAATGAAGATGACTATTTGGCTAAGGTCTTCGGAATTTCAGAAGAATCAAATGAAACTCAACTTATATGCATAGATTCAAGTGAGGTTGGAACAGATGTTCTTGAATTGATGACAAGTGTGGTAAGTCGTATTCTTTTTGATTATCGAAAGAAGCAAAAGGGAGAAAAACGTAGAAAACATCCTGTTCATTTGATATTGGATGAAGCTCATAGGTATATTAGAAAGGATACGGAATATATTATGAGAGAGAACATATTTGAAAAGATTGCCAGAGAGGGAAGAAAGTATTCTTTATTCTTGATGATTTCGTCTCAACGACCATCTGAGTTATCGCAGACTGTTTTGTCACAATGTGGAAATTATATTGTGCATAGAATACAGAATGAAATAGATATGAACTACATTTATTCGGTTCTTCCGTATTTCTCCTCTGATTATGTCAATAAGATAAAACAGGCTGTGCCTGGTGAAGCTTTGATATTTGGCAACTGTGTGCCTATGCCATTAATGGTAAAAATAGAGCAAGCTTCTCCTGATCCTAATAGTGAAAATTGTAAGATAGATAAGGAATGGTTTACCATTTCTGAAAATTATAATAATCTAAAGTAATAAATATGATACGTGAAATAAATGCATCTGCAATTATTGCATGCCTTGCTATTAAAAGCAAAGAGCCTAAGGTTAGAATTAATATAAAACGAGTTGTAGAAATTGGATGTAAGATAGAACGGAAACATCCTTCAGTCTTTGTGGATACTGACAGATATGCGTTTCATTCATTTGCCAGTATAAGTAAAAAGGCAATTTCTGTAAAAGATGCAGAAATAGTGGTAGATAAGTCAAATCCGTTATTGGCTAATCGTTTGAACCGAATGCTGCCTTCTGAAATAGTTTGCAAGTACATTAATGAAATTGTAGGATAAAGTTGGCTTATGAAAAATATACTTGATACGGTACATGGGCATATCCTTTTGCCTGAAGAATATTTGGACAAGATAATTGACACTCCGGAGTTTCAACGTCTTCGTCGTATAGAGCAGTCCCCAATTCGTTCTGTCTATCCGAGTGCAAGACATGACAGGTTTATACACTCGTTAGGTGTATATCATATCGGGCAGATGATAGCAAATCAGCTAGATGCAGAGAAAGACGAATGGGGAATAGATGTTGATTTCGAGTCTGTTGCAAAATCTTATCTGTTGGCATGTTTGCTACATGATGTAGGACATGCTCCATTTTCTCATACACTTGAAAAGTATTATGGGACAAAGAAAAACTTGGCAAAACGATTAGCTGCTGCTGTTAATACAGAAAGCTTTTCCCATGATATAGAGGGCAAAGAAAAGGAAGCAAACTTTCATGAATATGTAAGCGCATGGGTTGCGGTGAATCGTTTTTCGACAGAAATAACGGAATTGGGTGGAAATCCAGAATTTGTGGCAAGAATGATAATTGGATTGTTCTACACGGACAAAGAAAGCCATCAGATAGATAACTGTATGGTGTCATTGCTTCATGGTGAAGTTATTGATGCTGACAGGTTGGATTATACTTGTCGGGATGTATGGGCATCTGGTTATCACACATCAAGCTATGACTTGAAAAGACTTATTTCTGCATTGCATATTCGTAAAGAATCAGCGACTAATGATTATGTAGTTTGTTTTGATAGCAATGTTGTCAACGAAATAGATAACGTGATGACAGTAAAGGACTTTCAGATGAAATATGTGTTTAATCATCATACAGTTGTTTATGACCAATATTTGTTGACTTCTGCTATTGAGTATACTGCGTATAAGTTGTTTGGTGAAGACACAAAGAAAAAATATGAGGAGGAAAGTGATGCCGTTTCGGCAGCAGCTAACAAACTTTGCTGTGTCGAATCAATGTTACAACCTATACAGGTTGGCAACATAAAATTAATAAATCCCTCTGATGGTGACTTTATCTGCTTGATGAAGCAGGACGACGATAATAAAAACTTTAAAGAATGGTATAGTCGTAAATATACTCGTTTTGCTATTTGGAAGACACCGGATGAATTTGCTGGCTTCTTTAAAATTAGAAGGAATCAATCAATAGAGAATCCAAACTTTGGTAAGGAGGTTATTTCTGCCTTAAACAAAGAAGGTATTGAAACAAAAGATTTATTGATAAGAAAAGCAACATATAAGCCAAAAGTTCTTTTAAAGAGTTTGTATGTTTTAGTGCATAAGGAGCTCAAACGATTTACAGAGATTTACCCTGAAGAAGGTGCAGCCGAAGATGTAGTATTCTATTACGTCTATGTCACGAAGCCAAATCAAAATCAGAAAGAAATAGAAGAACTTAGACAGCGATTAATAACTGTTTTGTTGCCAGTAATGCAAAAACTTTATCCAGAATTATATCATCAGCACTAAAAAGTTTTTCCAATGAATATACTTGTTATCGGTGGAGCTGGTTTTATTGGCTCCTGTTTGGTCAAGCAGTTTTTGACCAACGAAAAATACCAAATATTTGAAAAGAAAGAAAGGAGGGTGGCAGCATGAAGATACTTCATATCGGCAACCTCAAAAGCGGCATAGATACTTATGTTCGCAATACAGTTGCTTTGGCTAGTGATAAGTTTGAGTTCGTTATCGTAAATGGTGCGGATGATAACAGTAAACCTTATATGCGTCATGGCAAGCAGGTTAAGACGTATAGCATTGATATGTATCGTGCCTTGAATCCTGTAAAGGATATGAAGGCGGTGATGCAGGCTATCAAGATTATCAAAAAGGAAAAACCTGACTTGGTGCATTGTCATAGTGCAAAGGGAGGAGTGATAGGAAGATTCGCTGCTTTCTTTACAGGAACAAAGGTTGTTTATACGGCTCATGCATTTTCTTTTCTTTCGGCTGAATCTGCCAAGAAAAAACAGGTGTTTCTTCTGTTAGAGAAGATTGCTAAGCTGAACTCTTATCTTCTAGCTTGTTCCGGTTCTGAAAGAGAATTGGGTATTAAGGTGGTTGGCTTCAAGGAAAAGAAGGCTTTTGCTTGGAATAATGCCGTGCCTGATGTGGATAAAGGTCTCACACGGATCTCACAGATATCATGGATTTCTTCTCAAAAGAATGAGTCTTCTGATTTACCTGTTCCGAAAGTTGGCGAGCGTTACATCACTTCTATCGGTCGTCCTTCTTATCAGAAGAACCCTTTGTTCATGGTAGAAGTTGCTCATGGAATCCATCTAAAGCATCCTGATATAAAATTCTATCTGCTAGGTGTTGGCTTCTATTCTCCAATGTTGGAAGATATGAAGAAGCTCATTCATCAGTATGATATGGATGATACGTTCTACCTCTTGCCTTGGCTAAGCCACGAGGAGACTTTGAAGTATGTGAAGGGAAGTATGCTTTACTTCATGACTTCTCTCTATGAGGGACTTCCTATCTCTGTGATAGAAGCTATGTCTTTGGGTAAGGCGATTGTGGCGAGTGATGTGCTTGGTAACAAGGATTGTGTGAAAGATGGCTATAATGGTTATCTGTTGCCATTGAAGGAAGAGGTCTTTGTTGAAAAGATGAATGACTTGATAGAGAATGATGAGAAGCGTAAAGAAATGGAGAAGAACTCCCGTTCTTACTTTGAGTCAGATTTCTTTATTAATAATCGCATCAAGGCATTAGAGGAAATTTATACAGAAGTTTATAACCGATAAATACATAAAATGAATTATATTATCACTGGCGGTACCGGGTTCATCGGTACCCATCTTACAAATTTGATTAAGGAGCGTTATCCTAACGCCCAAGTATATAACCTCGACATTGTTAAGCCTGGTACTCCTAATCCGGTTGTAAAGGATTACAAGCCAGCTTTGCGTGATGGTCAGAAGTTGCAGTCTACTTTCATCGAGTATGACATCCGCAAGCCTATCGAGAACTTGCCGTTTACTCCTACAGAGGATGATGTGATCTTCAACTTTGCAGCCGTGCATCGTACTCCTGGTCATGAAGATCATGAGTATTTCGAGACTAATATCCGTGGTGCTGAGAATGTGGTGGCGTTTGCAGAGAAGTGGAATATCAAGAAGATTGTGTTTACTTCAAGTATTGCACCATACGGAGCTGCTGAGGAATTGAAGAAGGAGACTACTTTGCCTACTCCTAATACTGCATACGGTATCTCTAAGTTGGTGGCTGAGAAGATTCATGAGAAGTGGCAGAATGGTGATGCTGCTCATCGCCAGCTCACTATCGTTCGCCCTGGTGTGGTATTCGGAAAGGGTGAGAATGGTAATTTCACCAGATTGTATTGGGCTATCCGTGGTCATAAGTTTGCTTACCCAGGCAGAAAGGATACCATCAAGGCTTGTATCTATGTAAAGGAATTGGTTCGCTTCATGCTGTATCGCTTGGAACATCATGAACATGGTATTGAGTTGTATAACTGTTGCTTCGAGCCTGCTTATACCATCCAGCATATCGTGGAGGCTATGAAGAAGGTAACAGGTTTAACTCAGTTTGTACCTGATATTCCTAACTGGGTTATCATGCCTATGGCAAGAGCTGCCATGCTTCTTGGCTCGCCAATGGGTATCTGCCCTGCGAGAGTGAAGAAACTCCAGATTTCTACTAATATCTGTGGTGAGAAGTTGAAAAACTGTGGCTATCAGTTTAAGTGGAGTTTCGAGGAAGCGCTTGCTGACTGGTTCGAGGATAATGATAGGAAGTATTTGAAATAAAGGGTAGCGGTGGTATCGGTAACATGCTATCGCTGCAATCGGTACCATCGTTTTGTTCCTTTAGACAATATGCTTTCTCATCATAAAGGTATTGTTCTAAAATCATCCCGTCCTTCTTTACCATTAAAGAAGGAGACTTTTCGAAAACCTACCCGTCCTTCCTTACCGTTAAGGAAGGCTCCACCTTTCTCACCAAGCCTCTCTTCCCTCAGGGACGAGAGGATGTAACCGCCCTCCGGTGCTCGGAACCGCTTCGCTCTAAGGTTGGCGGGGCATCAAAGCCCTCGCCAGATTGTGCGGGATGGGACCGCCTTACTATAGCTTGATGATTGGGGGCGTCTAGCTAATGTTCGGGTTTCAACATATTAACAGTATTGTTGAATTCTGAAACGTAATCTACAAAATGTGGATTGGATTTACCATCATAACATCATACGGCGAAGAGGCATTGATTGTTTTCAAAGAAAGCTGTTTCATGTCACCAAACATTTACAAACTTTGGTTCTTCTCCTGTACGAGCTAAATAATCCTGACGGAGCATCTGCTCTAACTCTGCCATACGCTTTCTTTTTCTTTCCTTTGATGCCATGAATCTTTTCATCGCAGCATCACGCTTCTCCCAAAATTCTTTATTCAATGTTTCCATAATTCCTCCTATTTTTTTAATTCTGTGCAAATATAAGGGTTTTCTGCGTAAAAGCCAAAGGATTATAAGTTTTTTTTTCGAAAACCCACCAGTCCTCCCTTACCCTTAAGGGAGGGTCCACCTCTCATCTCGGTCTTCTCCCCTCAGGGAAGAAGAGGAAACCGCCCTACTCGGTGCTCAAACCGCTACGCTATAAGGTTGGCGGACCATCAGAGGTCTACGCCAGCAGCGGAGCTGCGGTTTTTTGTGCGGGATAAACCGCAGGGACATGGGGGGATGCTGCTGATGCGACTGCAGGGACATGGGGATTGCTGCTGATGGGAACGCAGGGACACAATGCTGGATGCGGTGATGATAATACGGTTTTATTCGACTTTGGACAGGATCGACTCTGGAGAGGTTCCCATCAGGGTTATGGCAGAAATCTTATGACCTTCATTGGCATTTAATGAATGACATCAGCGCTTACGTCCTTTACCAAATAACTCAGAATGCGAACCTAAACGAACTAATACTATTGCGTTATTGTTCTTATCAAACCAAATCAAAAGTGTATCATTTTCTATATGGCATTCCATATAGTTCTTCCAGTTGCCTTTCAAAGAATGAGGATTATATTCTTCCGGTATCTGATTGCCTTCTGCCAAAAGCTTAACTATCCCCATAAGCGTTTCTACAAATTCTTTATCATTCTTAAAACGCTTATAATCTTTCTTGAACTGCGAGGTCTTTCGAATTTCTTTCATAAACTCTATTCCTCCATTGATGCCATGAAACTTTCTAAGCTATCTACTCGAACTACTCCTGCATCATGACCACTCTCTGCCTCTTTCATTGCTGCCAAAGTTTCTGCGTTTGGAACATCTTCCAAAGCAGCACTCCTTGAAACAGGGGAGTCAGAAACTATTTTAACGCCTCTCATAAGAGAGAGGACATTCTTTAATTGCTCCAACAAAGATGGACTATCTATCTGTAATGTTAACTGTGCCATAACTTCTATATTTAATTCGCAGCAAAGATAAGGGTTTTCTGTGAAACCACCAAATTTTGGGGGAGTTTTTTCAACTCTGACCAATTACTTGTAGAGATCTACGGTGATATCGAATGGTGAAGCGAAATCTTTCAGCATTGCATGCTTCGTAATAAGCAGCTAAGCACTATAACATTTTTCGACTCCCCTGTCCCCCTCTTGCGAAGAGGGGGTCCTTAACCCACTCCCAAGCCCTCGCCCTTTCCAAAAGGGCAAGGGATGTAACCGCCCTCCGGTGCTCAGAACCGCTACGCTATAAGGTTGGCGGGGCATCAAAGCCCTCGCCATGGTTGTGCGGGATGGGACCGCCTGGGAATAGCAGTTTATAGTTTACAGTTAATAGTTTATAGTTTACGGTTGATTTCGTGGTAATTCGGTGATATCTTGCAGATTTCTTGTGATTTTCTTGGTGGTTTCGAGAAAAAAGCGTAACTTTGGCGGCTGAATTAAATGTTTAATAAGGAGAAGATTATGGCAATAGATATTAAAGTGATACCAACCCTTCGAGGAGATGAAGCTGTTCGCTTTGTGAAGAGAGCGGAAGAAGTTATGAATAATAATAATCGTGTGGACTTCTCTGCAAAAGTTGCTGAAGCTCGTGCCATTTTGGAAAAAGCGGGTTTTTGATTATGGGGTTCTTATTGGAAAAATGCAAACTCGTGAAATTGGATGATAAGATATTGTCATTTTGTCACCCTTTTACTTGTGGAGATGCTGACACCATTGCGTTCTTTTCTTAATCGTCTGACTTCTCTGATTTCTTCATTGATCTCA
>OIXY01000196.1_pt1 | contig 16426 bp, 3 predicted proteins | sample 1588051 | NCBI WGS metagenome assembly OIXY01 (sample SAMN03283247) | human gut metagenome | biome: human-associated habitat; material: feces | host: Homo sapiens | place: Peru | collected 2012 | reverse complement strand
CCTGCCATGTTGGAGCCTCGCTTACGAAGTCCTCCTCAACCACGCTCCACTGGGGAGCGGGTTGTTGCGGATAAGTCTTGTCGCCCTCTTCGGTGCATTGTGCGAAGAGGAAGCCCAATGCGGCGAGAAACGAATACTTTATATATTTCATATAGTCTTTCTTTTAAAAATATTACTTCTTGATAGCTTTCATCGAGTAAACGTTGCCGTCTACGGCGATGCTGACGATATACACACCAGCCGGAACCGAGTTGCCGGCGTTCCATGTGATGTCTACATTGCCGCCTGTGTTGCAGTCGTTCCATGCCACGATACGCTTGCCGCTCATGTCGCTGACGTATACATATGTATAGGCGTCGCGGTCGACAGTGGCACGTATCTTCAGCTGCGAGTAGAACGGCGACGGATAGATGTAGAGTCCGCCCTCGGTGCCGAGGAAGCTGATGCGCATCGGCTCGCTGAGGGTGCCCACATTGCTGTTGGCAGCATAGCTTACGGCGCTCGGTGCCTTGGCTACGACGTCGCCGTCGCGCTCTATGGTCACGTCAACAGCCTCGGGCTTGTCGCCACCGATGGTGAGCATGAAGACGGTTCTGCCGTCGGGCAGAGCTATAGCCTCGGCATAGCCGCGCGGCTCGCCTGCTACGTAGCTCACAAGGCGGTCGCCCTGCTGTAGCTCTACGCCCTCCACTTCTACAACAGCCGTCATGTTGGCTGAGTAGGGGAAGTAAGCCGTTGACTCGTCCGCGCTCTTCACGGCCTTAGCCTTGCGACCTACAGAAGTCTTCGACGGATACTGCAGCTGAGCGTCGTCCTGCGACTGGCGCTGGAGCATATATCCCTTGCCGTTCTCCATGTACGTCAGACTGCCTATCCATCCCAGATTGCCGCTGTACATAGCCATCTGCGTCTGCGACTTCACGATGTCGCCCTCCTTGGCGTCGTAGCCGGCGAGAGCCTCCTTGAGCGTGAAGTTGTCTGAAGGCAGATACGAGATGTAGTTCCAGCGTGCTGTGCCGTCTGCCTTTGCTCCGCGTATGGTGAGCTTGTGCGAGGTGGGGTCAACAACCGGTCCTGAGATATGCAGGCTCTGCGGCTGCGAACTGTGTACGAGATACATCTGGTCGTTGTCGATGGCGGTGAGCTGTCCCATCCATCCGTTGCGCTTTGTCCATGATGCGAAGCCGTACTGCTCGCTCTTCACCTGGTCATCAGAGGTCCACTTGCCGTCGGCAAGCAGCTTGTTGAGATCGGAGAGTTTGTCGGATGCGATGTTCGTCGATATCCACGTCCATCCCTCGTTCAGCGTGATGTTCTGCACACGATAGTCCTTCGCCGTGAAGAGCACTGGCTGCGACGGACTGCCCACTACGGCGTTGTTCTCGAAGCTTATCGGCTTCTCGCTCTCGGCTATGTAGGTCTGTCCGGTGCTTGCGTCCCAGATGCGGAACTCGAGGTTGTCGCTGCTCACGTCGTTAGAGTAGACCGTGAGCATGGCGTAGTACATATCGTTCTGCTTGTAGTAGCGGTTGTTGCATACGCCTACGCACTTTCCGCCGCTGAACGCAGCGAGCATGTCCTCATCGTCAGAAGAGTATACCTTATTGATATACAGCTTGCCGAAGACAGACATATTATACTTGAAGTCGGCGGCGTTCACCGTCCAGTCGGGCTTCTCGCCCTCTACCTTCACCGTGAGCTGCAGAGCCTCCACCACGTTGTTGTCGCCACGCAGATAGAGCGTCTCGTCGTATGTGCCGATGTTCAGACTCGGGTCGATAGTCAGCACGATATCCTCAGACGCTGTCGGGTCGATGGTGCCGCTTGCCGGTTCTGCCTCAAGCCATGAAGGAAGGTTCTCTACGGTGAAGTGCTCTATCGAGCCGCCCTTGTTGAGTGCCTTCACCTTGAGCGTCTTCTCCTCGTTGAGCTTCTTCACTACGGTGAGAGCGTTGTCGCTCCACTTCAGCTGGTTGCGGTCGATGAATGCGCTCCATGTTATCGGCGAGAGAATCTCGTTGCCGTTCTTGTCGCGCACGCCGTCCACCGTGAACTTCACGATGGTCTTCTCTATACGCTCGTAAGGCTCCTTCAGGTTGATGATGAGCGCGTCGTTGTTCACCACGAAGTCGTAGAGCAGCTTGCTCTCCGGTCCCTTAGCCTTGACGGGTGCAGAGGTCTTGGTCTCGACGTCGCCGCCTACCGCCACAGCGTCAGGCACCTTCTGTGTCGGGTCAGCCTGCTGCTTCTGGTCTTTCAGAGAGAACTGCAGTTCCTTCACGCCCTGCCACTCGATGTATGTCTCGAACGGATAGTAAGCAAGGAGTCCCTTCTCAGTGCCGTCAAGACGGTTGCTGTTGCCGTTCTCCACGAGCGTTTCGCTCTTGTAGAGATTCCATACGCGCACCTCGTCAATCTCGCCCTTGAAGAAGTTGTCTGCCTTCTCCTGCTGCAGGTTGTCGGCAGGAGTCCACACACGAGCGCCGAGATGTATGTAAGCTGCTGCTATGCCACCAAGGTCGGCTGCCTCGAAGTAAGTGTTCAGCTTGCCGTCCACGTATATCTGTGCGCGTCCGCTTGTGCGGTTCACAGCCACAGCCACATGGTGCCAGTCGTTATCGGCGTAGCTACCGTCGCACGCCACACGCACACCGTTGTTGTGGAACACCAGTCGGCCTTCCTCAAGATTGAGTGCGAAGAGATTGAGCGAACCGCCCATATCCTCGCCGTCGCCGCGTCCGTTAGAGATGATGGTAGCCGTCTGCTGAGCCTCGTCGGCCTTGAACCATGTCTCAATGGTGTAGTCCATAGTGTTGTCCACCACACACGAACTGCCCGAAGAGAGTTTCAGGTACTGGTCCTTGCCGTTGAACGCAGCTGCGCGTCCTTCAGGGTTAGCCCATTCGGCGCCTCTCATCTCGAGGTTTGCGCCGTGTGCCTTGTCTGCAAGCACGTCGCCCTTAGCCTCCGACATCGGATAGTAGGCGATGAGATTGCTTTCGGCGCCAGAGAGCATAGTCAGCGAGTTGGTCTGCAGACGTGCCGGCGTCAGCACCTTGTCCCAGATGCGCGCGCCGTGCATCTTGCCTGCGAAGTGTCCGCTTCCGTCTACGCTGGCTCCGAACACGTAAGCGCCCTCGCCGTTGTACTCGCCCACCTCAGCTGCGCTGATAAGCTGCTCGTAGTTGTAGTAAGCCGATACGTTTCCTTCGTTATTATATACAAGAGCCACGTGTGCCCATGTGCCCTGCTCGTAGTCGAACGCCTTGTCGCTGACGATGGTCTTATCAGCCACCTTCACCTTCAAGCGGTTGTCGCTCGTCGTTGCAAGCTCTATCGCGCTGTTGGCGTTGCCCTGACTGAAGAGTACGGCGTCCTGTGCCTTGTCGGCGAGGGTCCACATCTCTACAGTGAGGTTCTTGCCACTCCAGTTGCGCTGGAACTCCGACACGAGTTCGTCGTTCTTGCCGTCCAGACGCACGCTCACGCTGTGGTCGGTCTGTGCGCCGTTGCGTATGCCTGTCACCGAGAAGTTGTTGTCGGTGAGCAGTCCGTCGGCTATAGGCTCGTTGAACGTCAGCTTCACCTCGTCGTTCACGGTGAGCACGCCGTTCGCCGGCTGCGCACTACCGAAGAGGCGTGGGTTGTACATATCCTTTATGCCGCTGTGTACGGCAGAATAGTTATAAACCTCCGCGTTGTTTATCATGCTCGTACCTACGGTGCGCAGGTCGTAACGCTGATCCTGCAGGTCGTCCATAAACCAGCTATACTTGATGGTGCCGGCGTCTGCAGCCTTTATCATCTCGGCGTTCATGCCGTTCTTCACAGCCTGGTCGTAGAGAGCCTGGTCGTTGTAGTAACTCATGAGTGTTGTCCAGTCGTTGTCGCTGCCAGACGACGGCTTATACTGAAGCATAATGCGATGGAAGTTGTCGTAGTTCACATCGAAGCCGTCAATCACTACGTCCATGTAATGCTTCTGCACGCCGTTCACCTCCGCCGTTGGCAACTTGGTGTTGTATGTCCAGTTGTCGGTCGGCTTCTTCATGTTCACATCAGTAGCCGAAGGAGTGAAGTGTACGCTGAACGTCACGTCGTCATATATTTCATCCTGAAAGTCGGTGGGGTCGCACTGACACTGCGACTGCAACATCAGTCGAAGATTGTCATAGTTCATCACCGAACCCTTGCGCACTTCGAGTGTCTTGGTAAGTGTTCCGCCTGCCGGAACAAGCAATGCTCTGCCGTTACCTATCGGTGCGCCGTCGATGAGCAACTGTGCTCCGTTAGGATTGCTGCTGTCATCGATGACAAGGTTATACCAGTTGTCGTCCTGCGACTCAGAGTTGTTGCGCAGATAGAGCGTGAAGTAAGCCGACTTGCCCGAAGGAACATTCTCGATGAAGTCCTTCTCGACGGTTATCTCCGGCACCTCCATCTGAACAGTAGCCTCATTGATGACGTGCTGTCCCGGCTCGTAATACTTGGTCTTGTATTCGCCCTCGAACGGACACGAAGTAGCGCCGCCACGAGTCTTGAAGATGAACGTAGAGAAGGTCTGACCTTCCTCGTCCTTCATATCCTTGTAGTTGATGTATTGGTCGCCATTCTTATATCCTGCCTCACGACATACGTCTACAGAGATATAGTCGGAGCCTTCCTCCGCAAGCACAAAGCCCTTGCAGTGGCGTGCAGTCTCCTCATTGGTGAACTCACCGCCATGCTCCGTAGTAAATTTCTCGTCGATATTCAGTACAAAACCAGTTCCGTCAAGACCCCAGCCTACGTTGGCAGAGTACTGTGCTCCGACCAGCAGGCTGAAACGCGTGGTCTCCGAGCGTCCCACTCCATACTCCTCAGAGTATTCGTACGAAGCGCCGCCCTGGAACGAATGGTTCTGCATGAGTTCTGCCTTCACCTTCTGCTCCTCGTTATTGCGAAGCTGTGTCTTCCAGTTCTCGATAGACTGGTTGAGATACATGATGGTGTCTTCCTTCATCACCACTCCCTTAGGAGCATAGATCTTATAGCTCGGTCCGTCACACGGGTCGTCGGCATTGGCGCCGCCGAACACCTTGTCGTTATTGCTCTTGCCATAGTTGGGGTCGTCTGTAGCCAGCTTCGACACGTAGACCGGAAGCTTTGTGTTGTCAGCCATTGCCTGGAAATCCAAAGTCTCCGACTGCTGATGCAGCATGCTGTTACGCACCTCCTCAAGCTTCGGCAGCAATACCTTCTCGATGTGTACCTGCGGATAGATGAACATCGTGCCGTACTTCTGCGAGAGTCCCAAACCAGTGGCCTTCACGAGCAGATAGTCGTTGGCAGCCGGTGTAACATCACCGAACAGTTCGTATTTATTAGGTGCAGACAGATACATCTCGCGCGAAACCACGGCGATGTTCTGCGTCTTACCAACACCGATGTTGGTAGAGAATCCGACGAAGAGGTCGCCGTCGGCTCCTACATACTGCGGGTCGCTGCTTGTCTCGAAGCGCGTGGTGGTGGTCATTGTCTTAGTGTCAGTGTCTGTACCGCCAATCGTCTCGCTATGAGATACGCCGAAAGAGTATTCGTCCTTTATCTCGTTATTTGTGATTTTTCCGGCTCCGACACCGGCAAATGTCATAAGTTCAAGACCAATCTTTGCTTCATTGTTAAGCACTCCCTCGTTGGTGACATTGCCCTCATAGGAACTTGTGCTTGTCACAGTGACGCCCTTCTCAAGATAAGCATACGAGTTGCTTCCCGGCGGGTCGCGCAGCACGAAGAGCACCTTGTCTGGTCCGTTCGTCACGAAGTCTGAACCCATTATCTTTGCTCCCACAACGACAGCCTTTGTGTTGCCCTTGCCGTCAAAGCCACCCTTCCAGTTGATTGTTGTAGAAGATGTGCTCTGGCTGTTTTCGGTGTAGGTCATATCCATAGCGGCTGAGCGCATAGCCGAAGTCATCTCCGGATTGTTCACCTGGAATGTCCATTCAGCCTCACCGTTCTCGTCAGTTGTGATATTCTCCTGTGTTCCGTACGCAAGGTCGCCTCTACTGAATGAGAGCGTAGCCTCAGGCGTAGGCACGATGTCCTCCTTAACGCCTTCTTTGCGTCTGCCGTCCTTATCCTTATACTCGTACACCTCAGCTGTGGTGATATGATAAGTGACGTATTGTCCCTGCTCATACACCGGCACGCCGAGTGTGTAAGGCTGTGCAGCATTGTCAGGATCGTAGGTCTTCACCTTTATGGTCTTTGTCTGATCGAGTGTAGAGATGCTGAGTTCTTCCTTTCCGAAGAAGTCCTGAAGCTTACCCTTCACCTTCTCCTTCACGATGATTGACGGAGTGTAGCGCTTGATGAACTGCTGCTTCTTGTTGTAATATACAGTGTCGCTGCAATTGACATACTCGTTCACTTCGTTCTGCTGAACAAACTCATTGCTCAGGTTGAGGTCTTCGCCATTGCCAGGGATGTTGTCATGGCCCGGCACAACCACATTAATCTTATACTTCTCAGGAATGAGGTCGGCGAAGAACTCACCCGTTTCTGCATCAGGATAGATAGTTATCTTATTGCCGTCGTAAGCCACGCGGTTCTGGTGCTGCTTGCTTACATACGCGCCCTTGAAGTGGTTGAGCGTAGTTTCGCGAGCCTCAGTCGTCATCTTATAGGCTTCGTTCTGATACGTAAGCTCGATGCGTACGTCGTCAGCGAGGTTATTCTTCGAAAGCGAGTGGCCCACGGGGAACGCTTCCTGCTTGGTACCGCCGGCAACACGTCCGATGTAACGTACTGTTGTAACGTCAAAGATTTCGAATCCGTTGTCGTCGTCCTGATAGTTGCGGTCGGTGCCGTCGCTGTTGGTCAGCTTGCCGCCGTTCTCAAACGTATGGTTGGCAAGCACAGCCTTCACCTCGTGCTGTCCTACGGGCACGCTGATAGTGAACTGTCCGTGAGCGTCGGTCTTCACGATGTTGCTCTTGCCGTCCATTACTGTTACGCCGTCAACTGCGAACGACACTCCCTCTACGGGCACGTTGCCACCCTTGTACATCACCTTACCCGAAATGTTGAACGACGACTTGTCGGTGAAGTTCACGGTGTGGCTCTGTGCCTGCGAGTTGATGAGGCGCAGCTCCTTAGCCGACGCAAACTGATGTATGCCGAGTGTCGGCACAATCATATACGTAGTTCCGTTGCCGGTATAGGGCAGCGAGCGAATCTGATAAGATCCGTCTACAGAAGTGTAGCTGCTATGTCCGAGCTGAGCAGAAGTAGGAATGTCTTTCGAACTGATCTTCACGCCCGTAGCCACACCATGATTCATGTTGTACTTGGTGCCCTTGTACGAAATGTCGTAGAAGGCGTCATCAACCGAATAGTCGAAGGTGTAGTAAGCCTGCAGACCGTCCTCGTTACCCACGAGATAGCGGCTATAGTCGCTTGCGATGGTGTCAGCGCTGAGCGCCTTGTTCCACAGGCGCACCTCGTCTATGGCTCCCTCGAAGCCTTCGCCCATCACCACCTTGTTGTTGTTGCCCGTAATTTGAGCCGTACGCTCGGCTTCTGCCACAGCCTCACCGTTTATATATATAATAAGGTGTGTAGCGCTTGCCACGGCTGAGAGATGCACGAACTGGTCAGAAGAAACGTATTCGCTGAGCTTCTTCGGAGTCTTCAGCGTCTGAGTGCCGGCTGAGAACTCAATCTTCTTGTCGTTATACGCCAGCTTGTACATGCCCGCCTTCTCGATGATGGTACCTTCAGCTGTCGGGCGCACCCATGCCTGAAGCGTAGCTGCCTGCGTAGCGTCATTCAGAAGCTGGTCGTTGTCTACGGTAAGATTAGACGCTCCGCTGAACACGTACGACTTGCCCGGAACGCCCGAACCGTCTGTAGGCTCAGCACTTACCTTGGCGCCCGACACAGCCTGGCCGCTCTCGAACGTCACGCGTCCGTAGATGTCGCCCGTCGGTGTGCGGAAGCCCACGTCGGTGAGCACCTCGTCGCTCTCAAGCAGATTGCCCGAGCACATAACCTGACCCTTGATTTGATAGTCGTAGACCACGCCCGGAACGGCGTTCACGTCGTTATAGTAATAGTCGTTCTGAGCCTCGTTGCCCTCAGCAACGGCTATCTGCTTATAGTCTGTATCAGGAGCGCCATGCTCCTTGCGGTTGATTACGAAGCGCTCGAAGTTGCCCTTGCTACTCCATGCCAGTTCAATGCGGTCAGAGTAGTAGCCCTTGCCGGCTGTAAACGCAACAAGATTGCCTATGCTTATAGGCATAATCGACTCCGGTGCAGCCACCGTAGGCAGAGTGCCGTAAGCCTCGGCAGGCTTAACAGTAAGGCGGTAACGATATTCGTTGCACACCATTATCATGTCGTCAACATACTTGCCGCTGAGGAATTCTTCCTTCGACAGCTCGATGTTGTCAGTAGTGTTGCTCGTAACGTTCAGTCGCGTAAGCACAGCCTTGGTGCCCGAACTCCAGGTGTCGCCCTCTGTCTGCCAAGTGATAGTGGCAGTCTTGTCGTCTTCACTAAGCGTGGCATGTACAGAACCTACCGTAACATTGCTGTGCTTTGTAGAAACATCGAGAGAGGTCGACTTGCTGAAAGCGTTGTTCCACACGTCAGAGTTGCCTGTATGCGAACGCTTAACTCTGAATTCATAATTCATGCTCCTGCCTAAAGGCACGTCAAACTCATAGCCATATGCTGTCTTACCAGCCATATACTTGATATTCTGTGTGGTAGTGTTCGCAGTATTTGTTGCCTTGTCCGTACTCTTGATAGTGAGCACCATATTGTCCTCAATGCAGTTCTGCGTAGGTGCCGCACTGAGATTCCAGTTCACCTTCACCTTGCGCGTCGTCTGATTGTAATCGGCACTGATTACCTTAACCTGCGGATAGGCAGGGCGGGTGTGGTTGGCAGTGCTCGAAGTCTCGTAAACCACCTCTTTGTTATAAGTCGGCTGGTAGCTCTGTATTATCTTGTATTCAGACGGATTGTCAAGATTCAGACTCTCCGCCGGGATAAAGAACTCTCCACTGCTATTACTACTTGCATCGATAGTGGAGATGTCTGGCACGGGGGCACCGTTTGAGTCGCAAAGTATGAAATTTCCCAAGATGTCGATGGAGTTTATGTATACCTTTCCGTCTTTCTTCCATGTGATGACATAGCCCGGCTTATTCTGCTTTACGCCATAATAGGCATTTGTGATTATGGTCGGCGTACAGCCGTATCTGGTGTCTACGATTTCAGTGAATTCAACTTTCTGGTCTGTCGCCGTTTTAGTTCTGCGCCACCATTTTCCATTATATTTTACCTCTTGGTCTTTACCGATTCGGTCCTGCGTCAGCGGAACGGTAATTCTCAGGAAATAGGCGCTCTTGCCATTGCTCGTGACAACCCTTGGACCGAGCCATTTCACGGCTACCTTCTCATCGAGTTCTCCTCCCTCGTCGTTCTTGACATATTTTTCGAAATCTTTAGAATTGTTCCACGTTCCGCTCGGACCGTTTATCTTAATACCATATCCAGCCACAGTGATTGTCAGATAGCCATCGTCACCGATGAATCCGCAATGGCCGTCATCTCCTCCACCCCACGATTGGTAAACGCGGATGTCGAGCACGATAGTGGCTTTTTCCGGATCATACCATTGAGTTATCCATTTGTTATCCCAATCGTCATACGCCGACGCCTTCTGCACTGAGAACGCCATCAGCATCATGACGCAAAGGAAGAACTGCATGAATCTTCCCGCAGGCGTCCGCATGGAGCGCCGCGCAGAAACAGAATTGCCTGCAACCCGCCCGTCCAAATAAGGCGGAGGTTGCTTCTCTCTTCTTCTTTTCATTTTAATGATGTTTTATAGTTATTGATTAATGTAAATTATGTGATTTCGTTTCACATCACAAATTTAGACTTTTTCATTAAAATTAAGTGTCTGATTGCTGCGTCGCTGTGTCTACTTCCAACAAAAAAGGTGTCCACTTCGTAGGAAGTAGACACCTTAACAGTGTGTATCTTAACTCGTTATTATGCTTGTTTGTCTCGCCAGGCGAAAGGCGTGCATCCCTCTTTCTCCTTAAACACTCTGTATAGATATGAGCGCGAGGAGAAGCCGCACTCGGAGGAGATGATGTCGTTGCTGTAGTCGGGATACTCCTTCATCATGCGTTTGGCTGCATTGAAACGTATCTCGCTGAGCCATATACGGAACGTGGTGTTCTGGCACTGGCTGAAGAACTGCGTCAGTTCATTTTTGCTGATATTCAGCGAATGTGACAACGTGAGCATGTTCGCCGAACTGTCTTTATACCCCAGGTCGGCACACCACTTGTCGAGCGCTGCCTGGATGAAGGCTGTGCGTTCGGCAGAAAGGCGCTGCGCAGACTGGTCGCAGTCAGCCGCCGACTGCTGGGCGCAGCTATCTGCCGTCGTCGGCTCGTCGTCTGCGTCGTCCTCGTCGTCCTCGTCGTCGGTTTCGTTGTTGCTTCTTTCCATATCCAGCAGCTCCTCGGTAGGTACGTAGCAGTTGCCGAACGCCACAAAGTTGACGACGAAGAACAGCAGTACGAGGAGACCGACCGGACCTACTATGTACAACGACTTGGTGGAGAGGACGGCGAACGGCATGGATACGGCGGTGAGAAGAAGCATCATGACGCTCGCACGGGCATATCGCAGGAAGGGCACCATATCGGTGGCTGCCATCGTTTCGAGCATTCGCTTGCGCTTCTTCATCTCCTTCTTCACCATGTATATGCAGTAGACCATATTGCCAAAAAAGAGAGCAAGCATCACGTAAAGCCATGCGCCAATGTTCAGGGAACCGCTAAAGCTGTAGCCCGCAGCGAAGGCGGCAAGCATGGCGGCGTATACGGCGGCGCAGATAAGGTTCATCTTACGGCGCTTGGTGTGGGTAGCCTCAATGTTGTAGATAGCCATCGAGAAAAGCGTGAAGCAAGGCAGGTAGACCAGCACGTTGATGACGGCTCCCACATCTTCGTCCGTGGCGCGGAAGCCGAAGTACATCTGCAGGAAGAAGTGTACCGCCATAAAAAGCAGGGCTGCGAATATCATCCAGCGCGACCACTCATACCGCCGGTTTATCCATCTCACGTGAAGACGCGTGACGGCAATGAAGAATGCGCTGATAAACATGAATATCAGACATGCAAACTGTAACAAATATAACATAACTCTTCTGGTATATATTAATCGTATCTTTCTCTGCGGATGCGCATCCGCTTATGTTAAGATACGCAAAGTTACGCAAAAAACGGAAAAGCATAAAGAATAAAGAAAAGAAGTTGAGAGTTTTTCTTGCGAAAGAACCGCAACAATGCTGTTACAACGCCGTGGTAACGTTGTTACCGTTGCGCGGTAACATCGTTACAGCACCGCGGTAATGACGTTACACCACCGCGGTAATGGGCTGCAGCTCCACAAGGTTTGCTTTTTTTGCGCAAATAATTCATCGTTTTCCACATTCGTGTTGTTTTATTTCATATATTTGCAAAATCTTTTATAGAAATAACAATCGTAAAGCAACGATGCGCAATCGTAAAGCAAACCGACAACTACTATTATCTATTATCAACCTAATAAACAAGACGTTATGAACAACATTCCATTAGTATTTTGGCTTATCCCGATAGCCAGCGTTGTAGCATTGGGAATGGCATGGTTCTTCTTCCGCTCGATGATGAACGAAGACGAAGGCACAGACAGAATGAAAGAGATAGCAGAGCACGTGCGCAAAGGCGCAATGGCTTACCTCAAGCAGCAGTACAAGGTTGTGACAATCGTGTTCGTGGTGCTCGCCATCGTGTTCGCGTTCATGGCTTATGTGCTTAAGGTGCAGAACCCGTGGGTGCCGTTCGCATTCCTCACCGGCGGTCTGTTCTCGGGTTTGGCAGGCTTCTTCGGCATGAAGACCGCAACCTACGCTTCGGCACGCACCGCAAACGGAGCACGCACGAGTCTGGACAAAGGTCTGAAGATAGCATTCCGCAGCGGCGCCGTTATGGGTCTCGTCGTTGTGGGTCTCGGACTGCTCGACATCGCCATCTGGTTTGTTGTTCTTAACGCCGTTTACGACGGAGAGGCTACCGCCCTCGTCACCATCACCACCACTATGCTCACCTTCGGTATGGGTGCTTCTACGCAGGCTCTCTTCGCCCGCGTCGGCGGAGGCATCTACACCAAGGCTGCCGACGTAGGAGCCGATCTCGTGGGCAAGGTGGAGGCTAACATACCCGAGGACGACCCGCGCAACCCCGCCACCATCGCCGACAACGTGGGCGACAACGTGGGCGACGTGGCTGGTATGGGCGCCGACCTCTACGAGAGCTACTGCGGCTCTATCCTGTCGACGGCTGCGCTCGGCGCAACGGCGTTCGCCATGAACGCAGACATGCAGCTGCGCGCCGTGATAGCGCCAATGGTGATTGCGGCTATCGGCATCTTCCTCTCGCTCATCGGCATCTTCCTCGTGCGCACCAAGGAGGGCGCAACGATGAAGGAACTGCTCCACTCGCTCGGTCTCGGCACCAACGTGAGTGCGGCGCTCATAGCCGTTGCCACCTTTATAATATTATACCTGCTGGGCATTGAGAACTGGCTCGGACTCTCGTTCTCGGTGATTAGCGGACTCGTGGCAGGCGTCGTAATCGGTCAGGCTACCGAATACTACACCTCGCACAGCTACACTCCGACGCAGAAGATTGCGGAGGCTTCGCAGACCGGTCCCGCTACGGTTATTATAAAAGGTATAGGAACGGGCATGATATCGACAATGATACCCGTAGTGACCATCTCGGTAGCCATCATGCTCAGCTATCTCTGCGCCAACGGCTTCGATATGTCGCTCTCGGCTAAGTCGATAAGCGCCGGTCTCTACGGCATCGGCATCGCTGCCGTGGGCATGCTCTCGACACTCGGCATCACTCTCGCCACCGACGCCTACGGACCTATCGCCGACAACGCCGGCGGCAACGCAGAGATGAGCGGACTGGGCAAGGAAGTGCGCGAGCGCACCGACGCTCTCGACGCTCTCGGCAACACCACTGCGGCTACGGGCAAGGGCTTCGCCATCGGTTCGGCGGCGCTCACGGCGCTGGCTCTGCTGGCTTCGTACATAGAGGAGATAAAGATAGCGATGATACGCGCCGTGGACAACGGCAAGCAGTATCTCGACGCAGCGGGCAACGTGTTCGACCCGACCAACGCAAGCACGATTGACTTCATAGAGTTCTTCCAGGTGAACCTCATCAATCCGAAGGTGCTCGTCGGAGCATTCCTCGGAGCCATGGCAGCCTTCCTGTTCTGCGGCCTCACGATGGGCGCAGTAGGTCGCGCTGCGGAGTCGATGGTGCAGGAGGTGCGCCGTCAGTTCCGCGAGATCAAGGGCATACTCGAAGGCAAGGCAACGCCCGACTACGGTCGTTGCGTGGAGATAAGCACACGCAGCGCACAGCGCGAGATGATTGTGCCGTCGCTCCTCGCCATCGTCATACCTATCGTCGTAGGCTTGGTGCTCGGCGTAGCCGGTGTGCTCGGTCTGCTCACGGGTGGCTTGGCGGCAGGCTTCACGCTCGCCGTGTTCATGTCCAACTCGGGCGGCGCATGGGACAACGCGAAGAAGATGATAGAGGAAGGCCACTTCGAAGGCAAGGGCAGCGACAACCACAAGGCCACCATCGTAGGCGACACCGTGGGCGATCCGTTCAAGGACACCTCAGGACCGTCGCTCAACATCCTCATCAAGCTCATGTCTATGGTGAGCATCGTGATGGCTGGTCTTACCATCGCCTTCTTGTAACGTAAGGGATTATTGGGCTAAAAACAGAAAGCCCCAGCAAATAAAAACGTTTGCCGGGGCTTTCTTTTTAACTAATAATGGGCAAGAAACAAAATATTAATGCTTTTTTATTAACTTTCTCATTTATTTAGTTTAATTTTGCAAAACGAAAGGAAATAACAACCATCTAACTAAATTTTTGTGTAATATGAAAAAGTTCCTCCTTACTTTTGCTATGCTGATAGTAGCTGTCAGCTCGGCATTGGCACAGGTTACGACCTCTGCGTTATCAGGAAAAGTTTCGCTTCAGAGCAACGGCGAGTCGCTTATCGGCGCTGTTGTGCAGGCTGTGCATGAGCCTTCGGGCACACGCTACGCCACAGCGACTAACATCGACGGACGCTATACCATTCAGGGTATGCGTGTCGGCGGTCCGTACAAGGTGACTGTTAGCTACATCGGCTACACCAAGAAGAACATTACGGGCATCACGCTGCAGCTCGGTGAGACCTACAACCTCAACGTGAACATGAGCGAAGACCAGAACGAGCTGGGCGAGGTAGTAGTAAGCGCAAAGGGTTCGAAGTTCGCAGGCGAGAAGACCGGTGCAACAACCAACATCTCGCAGACACAGATGCAGAACATTCCGACCATCAACCGCAGCATCTCTGACATCGCACGCCTCTCGCCGTACGCTAACGGCATGAGCTTCGCAGGCGGTGACGGACGTTCTACAAACTTCACACTCGACGGTGCGAACCTCAACAACAACTTCGGTCTGACATCCAAGCTCCCTGGCGGCGGCAATCCTATCTCTATGGACGCCATCGACGAGGTGCAGGTAGTGGTTTCGCCGTACGACGTGCGCCAGACCAACTTCATCGGCGGCGGCATCAACGCCGTTACAAAGTCGGGTACGAACACCTTCAAGGGTTCGGCATACATCTACTACAACAACGAGAACATGCACGGCAACCGCGTTGACGACGCCGACCTCGGCGAGCGCGGCAAGAACCGCACAACAACATACGGCTTCACCCTCGGCGGCCCGATCGTGAAGGACAAGCTCTTCTTCTTCGCCAACGCCGAATATACAAAGGTGCCGGGCGTAGCTAACCGCTGGGCTCCGTCTGATAACGGCAAGGCTGACATCGACAAGTACATCTCTCGTACAAAGAAGAGCGACCTCGACCGCGTCGCTCAATTCCTTAAGGAGAAGTACGGCTACAACCCGGGTTCTTACACCAACTGGGGCGCCGACGAGCACAACCTCAAGTTGCTCGGCCGCATCGACTGGAACATCACCAACGACCACCATCTTGCAGTGCGCTTCAACCACACAGCCAACAAGATGTGGAACGCGCCTAACGGCAACTCGTCTGACACGGGCTACCGTCTGCGCAACATGGACCGACTCTCGCAGTACTCGATGTCGTTCTCAAACTCTATGTACTCAATGGAGAACAACGTGACATCTGTAACTGCCGACCTCAATAGCCGCTTCGGCGAAAAGTTCGCCAACCAGTTGCTCTTCACATATACAGACATGAAGGACGGACGCGGCTCTGACTCTTCTATCTTCCCGTTCGTCGACATCATGAACGGCTACGAGACTCTCGCCGACGGCACCGTCAAGCAGGACCTCTCGCCGTATATGAGCTTCGGCTACGAGCTCTTCTCTTACAACAACCAGGTGAAGAACAAGGTGCTCAGTCTTACCGACAACTTCACATGGTATGCTGGCAACCACAAGGTGACAGCGGGCTTCAACTTCGAGCATCAGCTTGCTAACAACGCATACATGCGCGGCGGCACAGGCTACTACCGCTACCGCTCGCTCGACGACTTCCTCACTGGCGCTGCGCCTGAGACCGTGGGCCTCGCTTACGGCTACAACGGAGCTACAAGCCCTACATCAGAGGTTAAGTTCAACCAGTATGGCATCTACCTGCAGGACGAGTGGAACGTGAACGACCGCCTGAAGCTCACCGGCGGTATCCGCTTCGATAACATCGCCTTCGACGACGACGACATCATGACCAACAACGCCATCAAGGCGCTCGACTTCGGCGGAAAGCACATCGACACCGGTATGTGGCCGAAGAGCAACATTCAGATTTCGCCGCGCGTAGGCTTCGTATGGGACGTGCTGGGCAACAAGAGCCTCAAGGTGCGTGGCGGTACTGGTCTGTTCGCAGGCCGTCTGCCGTTAGTATTCTTCACCAACATGCCGAGCAACTCGGGTATGATTCAGCAGAACCCGTTCAACGCTGTAACAAAGTACAACAGCGACGGCACAGTGAAGTCGTCTGACCCGCTGCTCAACAACTTTAAGGGCGGACTCGTAACCGACCGCGACAAGATTCGCGAACTGCTCGGTGCGCCGGCAAACATCACTCCTGACGACGGCACTCTGGCAAGAACAATCGGCGGCGTAGACCGCAACTTCAAGATGCCGCAGGTATGGAAGTCGTCACTCGCTGTAGACTATCAGGTGCCGGTTAGTTTCCCGATGACACTCACAGCAGAGTTCATCTACACAAAGAAGATCACCGACGTGATGCTGAAGAACTACAACATCAAGGACGACACTTCTGAGTGGGA
>OIXY01000194.1_pt1 | contig 16475 bp, 11 predicted proteins | sample 1588051 | NCBI WGS metagenome assembly OIXY01 (sample SAMN03283247) | human gut metagenome | biome: human-associated habitat; material: feces | host: Homo sapiens | place: Peru | collected 2012 | reverse complement strand
CTTGTACGCCCTCCATCTCAAAGAACAAAGGTGGGGTGTCGGTAGAGAATGTGCCATCCGGAAACAAGCAATGGTTTGTATTAAGAGTTTCTTATGGGCGTATTATCAAGGCAAAAGCATTCGTTGAGGCTAAAGGATTGGAATGTTATGTTCCTTTGCGATATAAAGAGGTAAGAAAGCAAGGAAAAAAGCGAATCATCACGGAGCCTCTTATTTCATCTTTTATGTTTGTTCATGCAACAGCAGAGCAAGTTGACTCTATTTTGCAAGATAAGAACATCAAGGCTTTTGAAAATAAAGCTTTGTTGAGTTACTATTACGACCATACTTCACATTGTGAAAATGCGCCAACCAAGAATCCTCCTCTTATCATTGCCGATACAGCTATGGATAATTTCATCCGTTTAACCTCCATACATAATCCTCACATCATCCCTGTTACTTCGGAGAATATCAAATATAAGTTAGGGGATGAAGTCGTGATTACAGAGGGTGAGTTTAAGGATATACATGGTAGAGTAACAAGGATTGCAGGTCAGCAGAGAGTGGTGGTAGAACTTTTTGATGGATGCTTGGTGGCTACGGCGTATATACCGAAGGAGGCGATGAAAATAGAGATAGTAAATAGAATTAGAGAATAAATGATGGAATTAACAAACCAACAAAATAAAGTTTTCGAACAAATTAAAGCATTCCTTAATAGTGATGCATCTGTTTTTATTCTTCGTGGTTATGCTGGTACCGGTAAAACTACGATGGTTAAGGTGATAGCAGACTATATTGAACAAACTCGTCAGTTAGTAATGATGGCTCCTACAGGACGTGCAGCAAGAGTTCTTGCTATGAAGACGGGGCATACAGCTACAACTATTCACAAAGCGATTTATTCCAAAGCACACGTTGAGCCTAAAAAAGTCAAGAATATTGCAGAGTCAGAGTTTAAGTTTGTATTTTCTATCAACAACTCTGAAAATGGAGGCAATATTGTTGCTATTGTAGATGAAGCATCAATGGTTTGTTCTCGTAAGATAGAACATGAATTGTTTATGTTCGGCACTGATAATCTGATGGAAGATCTCCTTACGTTTGTACGACCTAACTTTGGCGGTAAAGTGATTTTTGTAGGAGATCCGGCGCAGTTGCCTCCAGTTGGAGAATCAGTATCTAATGCATTACGGGCTGAGTATTTTAAAGAGAAAGGTCTGAAGGTCATTGAGGCTGAGCTTACAGAAGTGCTTCGTCAAAAGGATGATAGCGTTATCCTAAAGAATGCTATGATGATACGTGATCTCCTTAAAAAGGACAAACGTAACCAACTTGTATTTGAAGAGCAAAAGGATGATGTGGAAACAATTCCGTCAGAACAGTTCCTTGATAAATACCTTAATTACAGAAAAGAATCAGGAAAACACGATAGTGTTATAATATGCTATTCAAATAAATCTGCAAACAGATATAATAGAGACATCCGCAAATCTCTTTATGGAGGAGATGTGCCTCTTCAGGAAAATGACATTTTGCTTATTACACAAAACAACTATAGGCTTGATCGTATGAACGGAGAGTTTGTTCCTGTACTTTCCATTGGAGAGAGAATACAACAATCTGCTCCTGTATATGCTCAAATCGGAGGAAAGAAAGAGCGCATTGTCATTACTCTAAACTTCATTAAAGTAACAGTTCCTAATGGCGATGGTAATCCGATTCCATGTATGTTGCTTGAGGATTTACTGACAAGCGATACAGCAACAATTTCGATAGATGAAAACAGAGCTCTGTATATCAATTTCTGTATGAGGAATCCAAATTTAAAACAAGGTACAGAAAGTTTTGCAGAAGCTCTTCTCAATGATGAGTATTACAATGCTATACGTGCAAAATATGGATATGCCGTAACAGGGCACAAATGTCAAGGTGGTGAATGGGGAAAAGTGTTCGTTGACTACACGGGTAGAACAGGACTTGATGATGACAGTCTAAGATGGGCATATACAGCTACAACACGAGCACAGAAAACACTTTACGTAACAAACCTGCCACATATCACACCGTTCTCAAAATTCAGAATCGAACCTATACAAAAATGCAAGAACATAGCTCCGGAATGCAGAATCCTTAACGAAGTCCCGCCTACACCGTTCCACAACAAGAACGTAGACAATGGCATAAGGGCAAAGTACCATTGCATTGCAAAAAACATGGAGTATACTCCGTACAGAATAATAAGCGTACAGAGTCGTCCGTATTTGGAGATATACAACATACAAACTCCAGACGGAGTTGACAGATATGATCTCTTCTATAAAGCTGGAGATATCTTCCAGCCTGCAAAGGCGGCATCTCCGAATCAGCATACACCGCTTATAGAAATTATGTTGAATGACGAACAAGGAATGTCTTATAAATATAATTACATTCCCTCCGATGAATCACACTGCAAGTTGCTTGATTTGATTAGGTCGGCATGTGATACTATAAGTGTTCAGATTACGAACGTAGTTGAACATGCTGAAGATTTCAGCACTACATATTATATGCGTACCAGCGGGACATTCTCATATATAAAGGTGTATGTAAATTCTAACGGATTTATCACATACGCCAAACCTATGTCACTGAAAGGTAAAGATGACGGAGAACTTAGTGAAATAATAGAAATAATAAACTCACATTTTGTATAATATGGCAAATGTTAAAGATATAACAACAATGTGCAAGGCAGGTCAAGTGCAGGAAGCATACGAACTTGCCAAAACCGATTTGGCGGCTAGTCCAGCCGATATCTGGGCACAAAGAGCTGTTGGTTGGGTGCTATATTACATGATAAAAGCTGATTCTGAAGTTGGTGACTATGCCAAACTGTTAGAACATATAAACGAGCTTAAATCATTAGATCAGCTGACTATAGCCAATGACAGTATGATTTTTGACAATGTGCAATTCCAGATAGCAAACTTCATCAAGAATAATATATTCTTAACAGATATTGAAGCATCTTCAAAACTATCAACGTTGTTTTCGAAGTTTAAGGATTATGAATTCAAACCATCCATAGGTCATTCCTTCCTTCTTCAAGCCATTCTCAAATTTGAGAATTGGTCTGAAATGCCTGACTTTTTTGATTGGTGGAATTTGGACAACCTATCTTCTAAAGACTATGAGCCATACGTCAATCAGAAAGGACAAAAGATAATGACTCTTGCCGAACGTGCCTTCATAGCAAATTCCAAGGCGTTGCTTAGACTAAATGATCTTGGACGAATTGAGGAATTCCTTCCCAAGTTGGACAATCTTATGAATAACCATAAGGAAATGATGTATCCAGGTTATTTCTACGGGAAACTTCTCTTGGCTTTAGGAAGTAATCGAGATGAAGCTTTAAAAGTTATTATACCTTTTGCGAGAAAAAAGGCTACCGAGTTTTGGGTTTGGCAGCTTTTAAGTGATGTTTTCACGGATGATGAAGACAAACAACTAGCTTGTCTGCTACGTGCAGTTCATTGCCGAACACAAGAAACCTTCCTTGGTAAAGTTCATATCAAATTAGCCAATTTGTATATAAAGCGTGGATTACTTAACTCTGCACGTTATCATATTGATGCTGTAACACGATGCTATGTTTCACAAGGTTGGAGACTACCAAACGAAATAGATTGCTGGATACACCAACCGTGGCTTAATTCTACTATACCAGACGGAAATGTCTCTATTGATTATATGTCCATTACGGATGCCATATTATGCAATGGCGCAGAAGAATGTATTGCAGTCGTAACATACGTTGATCAAACCAATCATAAAGCTTTTATTATTTATGGCAAAGAGAAACGGACAGTTCAAAAGTTACGGTTTAGGGTACAGGCTGGAAATATTTTGAAATTGCATTATATTACAGATAATGAAGGTAAAATGAAAATTATCAGTTCAACAAAATTTCAACTGCCTTCGAATCTAAATTATGCTAAATATGTGGACGGAAAGATTAACAAAAGGGACGATAAAGAATTCGCATTCTTAAAGTCAGGTTCTATAAGTTGCTTTGTTTCACCAAATATTGTAAAAAAATACAACTTAAAGAATGGTGATAATATCAAAAGTCTGATTATCTATGATTATGACAAAAAGAAGAATGCGTGGAATTGGGTTTGTGTAAACGCTAAGAAGTAAAAAAATATGAAAGAATTAACACATAATGCTAAAATAGCAGTATTAAAAATATTGAATGACATCGTTAATGCAGATAATATTGTAAAAGATGTCGAAGTTGATTATATGAATGAAATTGCACGTTCTTTCGAACTTGCAGATAATTATATGGACGAGGTAAACAATCTTGTTACGTTACAAGCTTTGGCAATAGTAAGAACACTATCAACTGATTTAAAGCAGGAAATTGCCCAGATGATGGGAAAGATGATTGTTATTGATAAAGACATTAATTATAATGAGGTAAAACTATATAATGCAGTCTGTGAATCATGCAATATTGAACGCAATTTCAATATTGAAGACTATCCTCCTGAGGTAACTATAAGTGGTACATATGTTAATCTAAAATAGAAGTGAACAGATATGAATATAGCAGAACAGATACATTTGAAACTTCAACTGAAGGAAAGCTCTGAAATAGAATATAAGTCTGCCGCAGGTGGGTTTCCAAAGGCTGAATTTTGGCGTTCTTTTTCAGCCTTGGCCAATACCAACGGTGGCACAATAGTATTGGGAGTGAAAGAGAAAAATCATAAATTCACACCAGATGGTCTTTCTGAAGAACTTATAGCAAAATACAGAAAACAGTTTTGGGATGATGCACACAATAAGTCGTGTGTGAACATTCCGTTGTTGGTAGAGAGTGACATCGAAGAAATAAAGACTGACGGAGGGCAATATCTACTTGCCTTTAGAATTCCTCGTGCACAATATGACTTGCGCCCCATCCACCTTACACTTACCCCATTTGGACATACTTATAAGCGTAGGGATGAGGGGGACTATCTCTGCAGTGATGATGAAATAAAGCAAATGTACTCGGATGCCAATAACATGAGGGCGTCAGCAGACTCCCGAATTTTAAGAGGCTATTCCATTGATGACATTGACATACCTACTCTGCACCAATATCGTCGTGCGTACGATATTAAGCATGAAAACCATCCTTGGACAGAGCTTGATGACAAAAAGTTTTTGGAAATCATAGGTGCCTATCGTAAAGATAGAGCCACATCAACGGAAGGATTCACAGTTGCTGGCATGCTGATGTTTGGCAAGACCAATAGTATTACCGACCCAGAGTGCTGCCAAGAGTTTTTCCCAGACTATCGTGAGCATTTGAGTGACGACCTTCAGGTACGTTGGACAAACCGTATATATCCCGATGGGACATGGGAAGCCAACCTTTATCAATTTTTCACTCGTGTCTTACCTTTATTGCAACACGCTTTGCCTGTGCCTTTCAGTCTTGACAACAATCAGATGAGGAATAATACAACCACGGCTCATATAGCTTTGCGTGAGGCTTTTGCCAACAGTTTGATTCATGCAGCATATACGGTAAGGGGCAATATTGTGATTGACAGATACTTCGACCGTATTGTTTTGTCAAATCCTGGTACAATGCTTATCAGCATGGAAGAATACTATGAAGGAGGACATAGTGTATGCAGAAACCCTGTAATCCAAAAGATGTTTGTATTCTTGGGAATTGGTGAGAAAGGAGGAACTGGCGCTGATGTTATTGCAAAAGGATGGAAGGATAATGGTTGGAGCATACCAACAGTTGAAGAAAAGAGTAATCCTGATAGAATAGAAACGTGCCTAAAACTGGAGGGAAATATTAATGGAACTACGGAAACATCCTCTGTAACTACGGAAACTCCTTCTGTAACTACGGAAACAACTACGGAAACTCCTTCTGTAACTACGGAAACTTCTGCCGATACTACGGAAACTATTCTAAAAATAATCAGCAATAATCCTAAGGTTACGGCAAAAGAGATAGCATCCGTATGTGGTATAACAGAAGATGGAGTTGCTTACCATATCAAGAAATTAAAGCAAAGAGGACGATTGATTAGAATCGGAGGTCCACGCAATGGAGGCGAGTGGAAGGTGGTTGAATGATTTTTTCAATACTTTTAGGCAAACTCAAAATTGAATTCATAATGTTATTAGGAAACGAGATAAAGTCTCTTAGAGACGAACAAGGAATATTGCAACGCCAAGTGGCTGCATACTTAGAAATTGATACTCCAATGTTCAGTAAGATAGAACGTGGGGATAGGCGAGCAAAGAGAAGCCAGGTACCCCAACTGGCTGAATACTTTCATGTGGATGAGAAAGAACTGCTCACCTTGTGGCTGGCAGACAGAATATTGGATGCCATAGAAGGCGAAAAAGAATTGCAGTTTCGTGCTATTGAAGTAGCAAAACGCGAATTAACAAAGGCTGATTTATAAAGGTTATATCAGTTCTTATCAACAAGACGATAGGTTTGTCCAGTTTGGATAACCCTATCGTCTTGTTATTTTGTAAGGTTTCAATGTTCTAAGCTCCTAAAAGTCGTGAAGAATGAATCCGAGTGGATAAGTGAATCCAACTCTTGATAATCCTTCTTTCTCTTTTCATCCATGATAATCTTCTTGTAGAAGACGCGGTTGGTTCTGTCAAGGTCCATAACCCGGCTTTGATATAGGGATGAAAAGAGAACACAGGCGATAATGCCAAGAATGACAAGATACCATTGGGGCAATCTCCATTTGTCTGTCCTTTGTTTGAATCTGTTCCATCTGTAGAACCACCATGATTTCAATGTAGGTGGAGGAAATGGCTTGGGACTTGTGATGGTTTGCAGAGCATCGCCCCATATTTTCAAAATCGCATGTGCTTTTTCTACAAATTCATTCTCGTCAAGAATTTTCATGCCGACGTAACGGATTGTCCGTTGAATCTCAAGAGAATATTGTGGCGCCCATTCAGCAACTTGCTCAATGGTCATTAAGCCTTGCGCTTTTCGCTTTTGCAAATACACGTTGCTTTAACCTTGTATTGGAGCATTGACAAAAGTATATTACAAAAACAAAAGCAGGAAGGTTGGGGCAAACAGATTATAGAGCAACTGTCAAAGGATTTAATCTCTCGTTATCCTGATGACCGTGGTTATTCCAAACGCAACCTTGGCTATATGAAGAGTTTTTCCATGCAATATCCAGATTTTCCATTTTTGCAAATGCCACTTGCAAAATTAGAGAGTGAAGGTAAGGATTTTGTGCAAGTACCGCTTGCACAAATATCTTGGTATCACCATATTTCATTGCTGCCCAAGGTGAAAGACGAAGCAGAGCGTGTCTACTATATAACGGAAACAGCTCAAAATGTGTGGAGTCGTGATGTGATGCTTCTTCAGATAGACAATGGTTATATCCATGCAAAAGGTCATGCCATCAAGAACTTTGAGCAGACCTTGCCACCTCTCCTCAGTCTGACTTGGCTCGCTACATATTCAAAGACCCTTACAACTTTTCATTCATTGGAACGGTTGCATTGCAAAACGAATTGGATATAGAAAAATCATTGACAAGCAAGATTACCGATTTTCTTCTTGAAATGGGGCGTGGCTTTGCATACATAGGCAGACAATACCACATATCGGTTGATGGTGATGATTACTATATCGACTTGCTGATGTTGCATCGGCATTGCCACAGATTGAGAATTTGGAAAATTCTATGGATGATTTGGAATATGATAAGTAAAATAAAGATAGATGGCTATATATAATAAGGTGTAAATTATGTCTATTCGGTTGTTTGATTTGTATCAGTAAGAGGCAAGTCCAAAGTTATCCTCTTTGTGGCATTCTCTTTCTTCGCATCAATAACCTTTGCATAGATTTGAGTTGTACGTACATTGGTATGACCAAGCATCTTGCTTACTGTATAAATGTCTGTACCGCCCGCCAGCTGGAGCGTAGCATACGATTATGCCATTCAAATCTCGTTTGGGCTTGATTTGAAATTTTGCTACTGGCATAATTTTTTTATTGTATAAACGTAATCGAATATCAGGATTTTTTTTAGAAACGGCACTCGTAAAATCTCGTCACCCTTCATCTTTTCGCCTGAATCCCCTGTGTTTATCGGGGTTTCCGAGGGATAGAATGGCAAGTTCTCAATAGAAGCGCAAGTACAAAATATAAGGAAGCGCTTTATTAAGGTCTAATGATGCGCATCGTTAGGTGCTAATAATGCGCATCGTTAGGTGCTAATAAAGCGCATCGTTAGATGTTAATGATGCGCATCGTTAGATCACGCAGATCTCATATAAGCTATATCCTTGAAAATCAACAAATTACGTTCCATTTCAAGACAGCAATTTTCCGTCTGATGGACTCCCACTTAAAATTTCAATAGATTTTCGTCTAATGTAGAAGCACTATCATCGCCAAACAATTTCCTGTTTGCTTTCTTTCTCGCATTACTTATCGTCTTAGAAGTTGTTTTCACAAGAAATGAAATATCAGTATTGTCTATATTTAAATAGGTAAGAACACATACCTGAAATTCCTGTGTACTCAATCGGCTTCTTATTATCTGTTCATATAGAACGGGCAGATAATGCTGGAACTCGGCAGATAATGCATCCCAATCTTTTGGGCTCGGACTATGACGATTATGATGTCTGGCCATCTCTTTAAATTTCAGAAAGATGTCGCTTGCCATCAATGCATTCTTGTTGCCTACCTTATTAAATTGGTCACATTTCTCCTTATATTCTTGAAGAGCAACTTGCAATGACGAGATTTCTTCTTGTTTTCTCTTGACTGAAAGATCTATATTTTCCTGCAGTATTGATAATTCTTGGCGAGCCTTCTCCATATTCTGAAATGTCAACACATAATTTCTATTCACTTCTTTCAGCTCTGCCGACATTTTCTTCTGCATATTTCGATAACGGCGGACAAGGTAAATCACAAATAGCAATATGATGAAGCCAGCAATGATTGCCACATATTCATCTCGCAATTTCTGTTGCTTTTCCTCCTCTATCTTTTTCTGCAACCTTGTATAATTATATAAAGAGTTAGCCAGAACAACTGCCTTCGCTTGTGTTCCATTCAATATCTTATCCATTTCCTGCTCACATAATAAAGAATATTTATTGATGGAATCACTATTCAGACGTATTCTATATACATCCAACAAACCTTTCGCCGTCTCATATCGGAAGCCATAACATCCTAACTTACGAAAATAATATTCAGCGGAATCGATTTGATTTACTCCTAAATAATACTTTCCCTTAGCCACATAATAATGTTCACGCCCAGATTGGATATGATTGTCTTTATCAAATAAGCCAGACTCTTTTTCGTAGATATTCATATAATGATGAGCTTGCTGATATTGACCACAATTCAAATAGGCATAGATAAGTGTAGGAAGAACCTGTGCTGCATCCTCATGCATACCCTGTTTCTTGTAGAGCGTATTACATTTTAACGTTAGCTTCATCGCTTTCAATGTGTCACCTAATGCATAATATGCGCTTGCCATTCCATCAAGTCCCTGTATTGATTGGGCTATATTATTGGCCTGGGCAGCATAGTAACTATACTTCTGACAACAACTCAAAGCTTCCCTTTGTAAATATTGATAACGGTAAACATCCGCCATTTGTCCATAGATTCGAAACAAAGTAGTATAATCACAATCCCTACTCAAAGTATCTGCACTCTCCACTGCATCCAGATAGCATTCAATAGCCTTGGGTGCCTCTTTCATATCACGATAGATACATCCCAAGAGATAATGAGCCTCCATCTTCTCATTAGGAGTACCTTTGCTATCATAATAATCTACGACTTCTTGAAACAAGGAGTCTGAAGGCATTGGCTTGAAAAGCTTATTCAAAGCCTTTGCTTCCAACATACGATAACGCATTTCTACTTTTTCGCCACATTGTGACATGTCCTGGCGATGATTGCACAAACTGTCATACGCAGCCTGCGGATTCTTCTCCATCAGACTATTCATTTCTGCCAACCATACCATTTGTACACGATGGTCTGAACAACTTCCTGTCAACAAAAGCAAGAAGAATAAAAAGAAAAACAGAATCTTCTTCATCAACCTAATTTCTGCAACACTATAATTAATAATTTATATAAACACCTGAGCAAAAAAGCTCATGATTTTGCCACGTCAGAAATTTCATTTATATTAGTGTTGCAAAAAAACAAATAAAACTCTGAATGACATAGCAAAAGTACAAATATAATCTGAGAAAATAACTCCTTTTGGAGTTTTTTTCATTTTGTTATTTTTAAAGCTTCATCTAAAATATAATCGTCACATCTATCCAAATCAAGTTTCTTCGGATTTATCAGATAATCTATTTTTACACCATTAGGGTATGTATTTCTGCCATTCATTTCATATACACTATAATTCGTATAACGTGTCCAAACACCATTTAAATAAGGAATATAAGTAACTTGTCCAAGAGTACCTGCCGTTTTTTCCCCAACAACAATTCCATCGGGAGCATTCCTTATTATCTCAGCAATACATTCAGCCTGACTTACAGTAAAACTATTCACTAAAACGATAGCACGCCCTTTATAATAATCGGGATTTTTCTTACCATATCCCAAACCATCAGGGTTCTTTAAGAATACCCCAGGTTCTTCTATGTCCGCATAGTCTCGCTGTAAAACTATTTTAAAATCAGGGAACAGAAAGTTGCCCAAAATAATATTTCCATGATCATTATGAATGTGATAGGGATAACCTCTCATATCAAAAATTATATTACGATATCCTTTGGCAATTTTAAGACCATCTGTCAGTTGCTGCTCTGATGCGACACATAGGTTGATATAATAAGTTCTCTCATTGATAGCCTTCAAAGTATCTGGTTTAGTTTCTATGACACCATTCCAGCAATCAACATAATCAGGAATATGAACCTTTATTTGTCTTCCTTTGCGCAGAACCGTATAACAAACACTGTCCGTATCGAAGCTGGCATAAGCCCCGTCAAAGAAATTGTTTTCAGGATTGGCCAGCATACTGTAATTGTTTTTCTTTTTACAAATTTCAGACATAGAGACACCATTGACTTCTGTAATCAAATCTCCAACTTTCAGACCAGAATTCTTCATGCTTTCAGAATTCAATTTTGTTATCAGCATATTCGAACCACAGAAATACAAATCCATAGGTAGAAAATGCGAATTCCAAACTTGCTCACCTATACCATTATATTTTACTCCATACATTTGAGAATGAGTATCTTTCAATTCGCAAATAAACTGAGCACAAGCATAGTCATAGGATTTTTTATCTCTTGCTTCGGCAAATATTTTTATATACTTTGGCAGAATCTCTATCCAATGCTTTTCTTTTGCAGCCATGAACGGAGAAAAATAGTACAAAAAATTCCACACTCTAAAAAGTGACAATAGCCTATAACCATCATCGGAAATCTCAATACTATCATAAGCTATTTCGTTTCGTAAACACAAAAAACGATTTGTAGATTCCCATTCTGGGTATCCTATATGATAAACATTTTGATAACCACGCTTCAGTTTCTTTATCGAATTTATAGAAGTTCTTATATCGGAACTAAATTTGTTTAGCCACAAGAAACCAACTTTATTCTTTATATTTTTTGTGGGTTCCTTACTATTCCTTAGGGGTAAATCTGCCCAAGATGGTATAGTCTCCAAAAGTTTTTGAGAAAAGACGCATTCATCTTCGATGGCATATAATTTTAGTTGTCTAAACAGTTGGTAATTCCAGTTATATTTTCCATGCCTTACAAGCGGGTGATAATATTTTAAGAATCCCCAAAGATAGCATATTTGCTCTAACCTTCTGATTTCGGACTCGCATAAAGACTTTTCCAATATAAATTTAGAAGATTCATCAAATTCTCTATCATTGTTTGCTTCTGTTATAGAATCTACCTCATCTATATCTTTACCATCAACAGTTATGGCTAAATGATGTAAGCCTATCTCATTTGTACTATTAAGATTAACCATTATTCTCACCGCCATACACATATTTGTCCAAGGCTTATTAGAAAAAGGAATGGTTAATCTAAATGTACTATCCTTAGAACCTACAAGTTTTGCATCCTGCATAACAGTTCCATTCAAAGTTTCTTGAAGAAGTACAACTCTTGCACTATCATTTTCTGCCAAATTAGAAAATCTTCCATCCAAAACAACTTGCTGTGGTTTATCATTCCAAAGATAACAAATGGGAAAAACCATATCTACATAACCCTTTCCTGTTTCTGTTTTCTTCAACAACGTTTTGTTATTTTCAGGACTTATATTGACATTTTCCAATTCATACAAATGCCAATAATCATTATGAAACAGCATACAACTCAAATAAGGCTGATAGGAGCGAACATCTATGAATTTTACACTATTCAAAGCCTGTTTATAACTTCTACGCTCGAACTTTTGCCCCCAAGCAAAACTTGGGAGTAAAAGACCTAAGACTATAAAAAACAAAAACTGTTTCATACCCTCCATCTTCTTTAGTATATATGCTACCATCTTGACTTGCTTACAAAACAATATCAATGTTATTTTAATAGAATTTAAGTTCGGCTGCAAATTTAGGAATCAAAATACAAATATGCAAATTTTGAGACGAAAAAATGTCCACCAAAAATCCACTAATATATATTTTTTTTCGTAAACGACATATCGTTTACAAATTCTGCATAAGAATTATCATACACGACAAGATGAAGATCAAAGTGACAAATTCCCCGTATCCATTCTTTATGAAGACTTGATTTTCCCACAACAGATATAACACAGTTTTTCATATTTTTATTGACTACTAAATCTGTCGTTTTAAAAAATCGCATAAAACACCTGTATCTATTTTCTTATCCACATCATCATGCTCCTTGTGCATAATATTGACTATCTTTTGAAATTGCCCTCTTTTATCAAACAAAGCTACAACATAGTCAACATAAGGCACCACTTCTCCCTTAGGAAAATCACATTCTAAAATCATGAAACATAGAAACAGACGTTTAGTCTCTATATAATGACAAGGAGTCCAACTTAAATCCTTCGGCCAACATCTTCCACATATATCCTCTTTTGGCAATAATTTAAGCAAAAGGGAACTGGCTAAAAACGAGTTATTTCCTTGTGAATACACAAACAAGGAATCCCCAAGTTCTTTCTGATTCCACTTTTTGAATTTCTTCAAAAAATCCCCGAATTCCAATGGAGGATTAGCACATAGCTCTTCATCTTGAATATGTTGCTTGTATTTATTTAGTTGTTTCACTTTAATTTCACCTTTAGGACTTATAGTTACCTTACTTCTCTGTACCATATAGTCTAAACCATTATAATCATGTGTCATAGCTGGGTCTTCCAGAACAAACTGCGACACACAAAAAGAATTATCCTCTGCTTCATCAATGGCAATGCGATACATTCCATTGCTATTTTCTATGCATTGGCTATCTAAAAGACTACTTATTTTTTCTAATACTAGTTAAAGTATATTCATGTGTAGTTCCTGTACAATTCTTCTCCCATGACTATAATCTCATCGGAAGCTGCATTGTAAAGAAGGTAATTGCTACCATTGTCAAAGACAAAATTATAAATACTTGGTTTCATTTCATTTTATTTTTTAGGTTGTTTATTGAAGCGATATGCTATGTGCAACATGGCATAACGGGGTGTAACATGATGCCATACTTCCGTACGACCAAAAGCATCTATTGAGCGGCGGACATTAGACAGATTACCTAAGATGTCAAAGGCATCCAACATACAAGCCAGGCGACCTTTCAGGAATGTCTTTGTCAACCGGGCGTTCCAGACCAGTTCGTCCGTGTTCATCTCTCTGTCATTGTAACCACGCCGACTATACATCGTTAAGTCGGTTGACACCTGCCACTTGAAAGGAAGTTGCCACTGAAGGGTTGCGCCATAATCAAAGTCACAGATACTGATGTTTTCAAACCCTTCTCGTCTGCTGGTAGAGTGCTGCGTGTGGGCACCTGACTTCAAGCCGATGCCAAACTTTGAAGTAGGGCGATAGCTCAGTTTCAAGGTCTCCTCGAAGTAGAGAGAGCTGACGGAGCTGCGTTGCGACGTTGGATGTTGGCTGTCACTCAGAAGATCCACCTTGTGCCAGAAATTCACGGCATTGTCCCATTGCAGCATTACCTGCCTGTCACGGAACAATGGCAAGGATAAACCACTGTAGAGACTGGTATTCCAATTTCCATTGACCGTAGTTGGAGTCACCGTTCGCACACCTGTGGAGAGATTATATGACTGCCCCATCGCCAATGAGTTTCGATGTATGGCAAACAACGTTCCCACATGGTATATTCTTTGTCCAGGCAAAGTCTGTCGCCAAGTAACGGAAAAGTTATGTACCTGCTCGTTCCTCAAACTCTTTGCTCCTTGCACGATATACAGGGGATTGCTATTGTCTGTTCTGTTCACCCAATATAGTAAGGAAGGAACATTGACACTCAAGTTATAGTCGACAGATAGATCATACCGCCCTCTTCGGGGAGTTCCCTGCATGGAATAAGTCAAGGATGGCATGAACAGCACATCTGTGTGATGAACGGTCGTATCCGCCATAGCACTGGCATATTTCAGTTCAGACCTCTTGATACCAAGAGGAAACTTAATCATGATTACATGCAACAAGGAGTCGCTTACCTTCCTCTCCGCATACACTCCCAACTGAGGTGTATGGGTTTGCACATCTGAACAGGTGCGGTTGCTGTTGGAATGATCCAATGCAAGTTCCAACTCCTGAACGGAAGGTAACTCGCCAAGAAAATGTCCAGTGTCAACTCCCCAACCTGACAGTTGGTTCAGTAAATACAGGTTTCTTGTGGTATTGCGATGCGACAAGCCAAAGCTATAGCTTGTCTCTAAGCGAAAAATTTGTGACGAAGCGTTGACAATATCCCAACTTTCTTCTATCCGAGCGGAAACTTGATAACCCGAATTCTTCACCTTATCAAAACGGTTGCGATAATCCATCTCTCCCTTCTTCACATAATCAAGCCTGTAATGGTCAAAGCTATTACTCTCGGCATTGTCATATTGATAGGAGCCACCGAAAGATATCGAATGATCGGAACGGTGCGGTATCCCTAAGAATTGACCATAGTCAATCCCTCCTTGCCAATCCCACCCATCCCCTCGGGTATCTACCAGGAGGTGGTTGATGGCATATTCTTTCAACAGAGTATTACCCAAAGGCGATGCGATGCTGTCCATCCACGTTTTTCCCCATAAGTCAAACTTATTTTCCAAGAGCGTGATTGATGCCTGAGTACCGGTCCGATTGAACTTATGATAGGAAAAACGAGGTTTTACTTGGATATAAGTGTAAGCAGGAGTTTTCCATGTAAACTGATGCTGGGTGCCTACACGCACGTCACGAACAAGACCGGTCAACAAACCTCTGCCAAAGGTATTGCCACTCGTAAGGAAACTCTCGCGGATTGTTCGGCTTTCATTCGTCATGCGCTTGCTGGAAAATGAGACATTACCATCTGACGAAAACACGCCCTCCTTTGACTCTATGGCATAATCGATGCCAGCCGTCCGTATCGTCGTCTCATTTACAGGCTGTTGCAAAGGTGACCAATCACTATTGTTTCCAGGCTTTCTCTCATCATTCAAATTATTGAAATTAGCAAAGGCGGAAATCTTTGAGCGTGGTGTCAAACGCAAGGCAAACAACCGCCCAAGGAAGCGGTCGTCACTTCCCAATCCTCCCTCTATGGTAGCAAGCCAAGTAGTTTGGTATTTTCGTTTCAAGCCGATGTCCATGACATACAACTTCGGACCAACGCTATCCCCTCTCAGCTCTTGCAAGTCTGTTTGCTTGTTGTAAACTTTTAGGTGATTGACCATAAACGACGGGAGATTGTCAAGGATTAGCTTGCGGTCATGATTGAAGAAAGCCTTGCCATTGAGCAGCAATTCATCCACGAGTTTGCCGTTGACGGAAATCTGGCCATTGTTGTTCATTGTGACACCAGGAAGTTGCTTTATCAAGTCATCCAGCATGCTTCCTTCCTGCAGGTTAAAAGCATCCGCATTATAGACCAAGGTATCCTTGTTCATATAGAACTTTACTTTTGTTGCCTTCACCACAACATCTTCCAACTGCTGCACTTCGTCCAAGGAGCGCGGTTTAGGATATTTACGCTGCATATACAAAGGCTTCCTCAAGATTCTTGACCTCTCTTTTTTGTAAAATTTCTCTATTTCAAAACTCTCGTAAACATCTTCATAATCAGGATGTGAGGCATGAAAAATATATTTGCCAGGTTTTTTAAGAATAAACATGACTGCGCACTTCCTGCCATTGATGTTTACATTACTGAAGCTCGTAGCAATGAGAGTGCTGTCTTCAGACAACAAATCCACCTTG
>OIXY01000193.1_pt1 | contig 16530 bp, 11 predicted proteins | sample 1588051 | NCBI WGS metagenome assembly OIXY01 (sample SAMN03283247) | human gut metagenome | biome: human-associated habitat; material: feces | host: Homo sapiens | place: Peru | collected 2012 | reverse complement strand
ATTTGTATTCGACTTGGTACTGCGGAGGCCGGAGACCTCCGCTACTTATAGGTTCGTAATTGAATCACTCCAAATTCCGGAAGAGCCTTAAGAGCGTTAAGCTATAGGCTTAAGAGCATTAAACAATAGGCTTAATAGCGTTGAACAATAGTTGTAAGCTGATTACCGCATACAGGTAACATCATTACCGCATACCGGAACTTTCATTACCGCATACATGTAATTGAAGTTCCAGTATGCGGTAATTGTGTTTTTATCGGGTCACAACCCGATTCGGTGTGTGGTTTTATTGGCAACTCTTTCTTGATTATCCAAGATATTTTTTACCTTTGTAAGCCAAGAAACACCTCTAGGCGATGGAACGTTCACCCATCAACGACTTCGAACTGCGTTATCTCCTCTCACAGAACCTCACTTCTGATACGGAGAACCGCAAAGTGATATTCAAGGGAATAGAGCAGAGCTATTACTATGAGGGGTATGAAAAGTAAAATAAATAATTACAAAAATGACTATTATTTCATTATTTAGTGGAGCAGGAGGTTTAGATTTGGGTTTGATACAAGCTGGCAACAATGTCATTTGGGCTAACGATATTGATGCTGATGCCGTAGCAACATACAAAGCTAATATCAATGACCATATAGTACAGGCAAATATTCAAAATATAGACATTACAAAAATACCATCGGCAGATGTTGTTGTTGGTGGTTTCCCTTGCCAGGGATTTTCTATGGCTAATATGAAGCGTAACATTGATGACGAACGAAATGTATTATATAAATTCTTTTATAACGCCATAAAGGAAAAACAGCCCAAATTCTTTATTGCCGAAAATGTAAAAGGCATATTAAGTTTGGGCAAAGGTAGTGTTGTAAAACAAATCAAGGTGGATTTTGAAGATGCTGGATATATTGTTGAAGTACATAAAGTGAATATGGCTGATTATGGAGTTCCGCAACACCGTGAAAGAGTTCTATTTATTGGGCAAAGAAAGGATTTGGGGGCGAATATGATTTTTAGCTTTCCTAATCCAACCAATTCTAAAGATGGTAAAGACGGCCTTCCCCAATGGAAAACCATAAAAGAAGCAATTGGTGATTTGCCACCAATAGGAGATACTAGTAAGGATCTCAACAATTATGGGTCGGCTTATCGTTTTGTTGCTCGCGATTTTACAGCACATAGAGTGACAGACCCCGATAAGCCTTCGCCTACAATTTTGGCAAGAGGAAACGGTAAGGGTGGCGTTTGCGCTATTCCTCATTATAATGGAGAACGCAGATTGTCAATACGAGAAAGTGCAGTTGTGCAGACATTCCCACGAGATTTTGTATTTATGGGTAAGATGGGAGCTTGCTATCGCCAAATAGGGAATGCGGTACCCGTGCATTTTGCAAAACTATTGGGCTTAGAATTGAAACGTTTAGAAAAAATTATATCATAATGAAAGTTGTATCATTGTTTAGTGGTGCTGGAGGTTTGGACTTGGGCTTTATAAAGGCAGGTCACACCATTGTATGGGCTAATGACTTATACGGTGATGCTGTAGCTACTTATAGGAAGAACATCGGTAACCATATCGTTGAGAAAGATATAAAGGAAATACCATCGGAAGAAATTCCTGATTGCGACATCGTTATCGGTGGATTTCCTTGCCAAGGCTTTTCTGTAGCAAATACAAAAAGGCATACGACAGATGAGCGTAATGTATTGTATAAAGAACTCCTAAGAGTTATTAAAGATAAGAACCCAAAGTTCTTTCTTGCAGAAAATGTAAAAGGAATCTTATCCCTAAACAAAGGAGAGTCTTTTAAAATGATAATGAACGACTTTCGAAATTTGAACTATGAGGTTCAGTATAAAGTTCTAAATGCTGCAAACTATGGAGTACCACAGACACGTGAAAGGGTTATTATTGTTGGTGTTAGAAAAGATATAGATTTTGTTTATGAATACCCACAACCTACAAACTCTAAAGATGGAAATGATGGACTTCCGAAGTGGCTGTCTGTTGGTGAAGCGCTCAAAGATATTCCAGACCCAGACCTGCCAAATAATGTATTAAACCATATATACTCTAAGTATAAATTGAATATCAATGGCTACATTGGGCATCGTCTGTTAGATCCTAACAAGCCAGCCCCGACAGTTACAGCTAGAGGAGACAATAAAGGTGGTGTCGTTATTCATCCTCATCCAAATGGACTAAGAAGAATGACATGCAGGGAGCTTGCTACAGTTCAAAGTTTTCCGTTGGATTATTTTTTTGAGGGTACAAACTCTTCCATTTATCGCCAAATAGGAAATGCTGTGCCAGTACAATTAGCATATAATATAGCAAAACAGTTTAATCTTTACAAAGAAAATGAAAATGGGAAATAAGAAACTTGAAATACCGAAAAAGCCATTTGCTGATTTCAAATGGAAGTGGGCAAGCGTACAATGTACAGAGGGTATCAATGACCCTGTTGTATTGTTGGGTGTTTTGTTCCGTATGGCAAAATTAGAGGGAAAGTATAGATATAGTTCAGAGCAGTTTGGCGACGAATTAATTGGTCTTTCGCATGATTTACAAGGTACAGGCGTAAATGTTGATTTGGAAAGACGTGTTGGAGAACGGAACATAATCAGAAATTCGGGACAATACTGGAAAGCTTTGAACTTGATTCCGGCAGAGAACACAAGAGGTATAATTACACTTACAGACTTTGGACGTAAGGTTGCGAACCATGAGATTTCTCAAACCGAATTTTCTGTTCAGTCCATCATTAACTTTAAATTACCGAATCCAAACATTCAGACGGAAGAAGAATGTGCTCAGTGGAAAAAAGCAGGGATAGAACTTCATCCTCTCAAACTGATTTTGTCCATTGTTCATGCCTTGGGTAATGAACCACTAACAGGTAGTGACGCTTATATTACAGTTGAGGAATTGGTAAGAATCGTCATTCCGCTTTCGGGTACACCAAATAGAAAGGTTGAGAGTTATGTAGAGTACATAAGAGCATATCGAAATGGTGAATTGGATTTGAAAGAATGGGTAGATTGTATTCCTGCTGCAAATGATGAGCGTTTCGCACGTGAATACTTGTTGTTTCTGTCGTACTATGGTTATCTGAAAAAACAAGATGGAACTAGAACAAGAATGCACGAACAATATTTATACAACTTTGAGATTGATGCGGAAATACAAGAAATCTTATTAACAAAAACAACCATATCAAATGAAGTTGTATCTGATACTGAACGAAAACTTGTAAAAGGACAATACAGACCTAACCAAGCCCGTTTTAGAAAAGAAGTTCTCGCTGCTTATGGACGATGTGTTATCACTAATGTAGAAATGCCTGAAGTTTTGGAAGCAGCGCATATTGTGCCGTTCAAATATCATGGAGAAGATACCATAGCAAATGGTTTCCCTATGAGAATGGATATCCACTACCTGTTTGACGCAGGACATTTGCGTATATCTGTTGATGGCGATGTTTTCTTGTCAGATAAAGCGAGATGGTCCTATGGTGCGTCTATTCCACCAAGAATATTCATACCAGACCAAATTAATCGTGAGTTCTTGAAATGGAGATGGGATAACTATAACGGAGTTTAAATAGTGCTCACAGAATAAATAGTGTTGTTGAATTAAGGTAAAGTAAATAAATGATACAAAGTGGGTAGTGTAAACTGAACTGTGTCACGGCTCTGTTTACACTACCGATATGTACGTTTGCTTTATCTCAACTCTTCAAGACATCCTCGACAGAAGTATTTGCTGACCGTGAAAGGGCTAGTGGTATATGATGAATGTGTCAAATCAAAGTAAAATCATGTGAAAGTTCCCCTAGAAAAGTGTGGTGTTGGTGTGAAAGTTCGCCTAGAAAAGTATGGCGTTGGTGCAAAAGTTCCCCTAGAAAAGTGTGGTGTTGGTGTGAAAGTTCGCCTAGAAAAGTGTAGTGAATGCTAAAAAATATACGAAAAAGCGGCTGCTGGAAACGTTTCGTTTCCGACAGCCGCTTTTACTCTTTTACTTTTAAACCCCGAGCGTTTTACTTTTTTACTTTTGTACTTTTAAAACCTACTGCACAACGTACTTCTTTCCGTTTACGATGTAAATGCCCTTGTTGAGTCCGTCGAGGGCGCGGTCGGCATCGTTGGTAGTGCGCACGAGTGTGCCGCTGATGGTGTAGATGCGTACCGGGCGCGGAGTGGTGGGTGCGTTGACGGTGATGATCGACGTTGGGTTCTGGTAGTTGTCGTAGCTGAACGGCACGTTCTGCATGTCGCCCCAGATGTAACGCTCCAGACCAGGATAGTCGACGAATGGGTTGCGGTTCTTCTGCACGCCGTAGGCAGCCGTGTTGCGGTTAATCTCCTTCTCGCTCACGGGGTCCTGCTCAGCCCACTTCAGCAGCAGGTTGAGCGCCCACTCCTTGTAAGCAGGATAGGAGTTGCCGGCGAGCATCGGGCTCGACCAACTGCTTATCTTGCTCTCGTAGCATGTAGCCATGTAGAGATAGATGCGCGCGAAGTCGCCCTTGTAGATGTCGTTCGGCTCGAATACGGTGCCAGTGTAGCCGGGGGTTGTTGACTTACCGAGTTTGCTGAAACCCTTGTTCGATTTGTATGTCTCGCCCTTGGTCTCGCCGAAGGGATAATTGCCGCGCATACCATTTACCTTTCCGTCTGCAGGCACAACATGAACGATGTCGCTGACCATTGGCGATTTCTTGTTAAACCAACTTTTCGGGAACGAGTGTTCGCGGTTATATATATCGCCTTCTTTCTTGTAGTTGCCACCATTATCGTTGAAGTTATAGTTGGTCGTGCAAGAATACATATCCCAGACCTTGCCGTCGTCGCGACGGTCGGTCTTCTGATAAGCCGAAATAAGTCCGTTATATGAAACAACGTCTGGGTTGCCGATAATCTTTGATAATGCAGTCTTGAGAGCCTTTCCCTTCTTGCCGTCGGCAGCGCTGTAGTAGGTGCCGCTGTTGTTGGGGCCTTGCGCGAAGGCGCCAACGAACGAGAAGAGGGCTATTGCGAATAATGATTTGCGTAAAGAAATATTCATCTTTTTGTATTTATACGTTTTCATGGGGTGCAGATGTCTCATCTACACCTACATAGCAAGAAAAAACGGTTGGTGCAGATGAGACATCTGCACCAACTGATGATTAGTTGTGTACCAATGTGCCGATTTCCTCGCCCTGCATCACCTTCTTCAGGTTGCCTACGATGTCCATGTTGAACACGTAGATGGGCAGGTTGTTCTCCTTGCACATTGTTGTAGCGGTGAGGTCCATCACCTTCAGACCGCGTGTGTAGATTTCGTCGTAAGTGATGTCCGCGAACTTCGTAGCGGTCGGGTCCTTTTCGGGGTCGGCTGTGTAGATGCCGTCGACGCGTGTGCCCTTGAGCATCACGTCAGCCTCAATCTCGATGCCACGGAGCGACGAGCCGGTGTCGGTGGTGAAGTAGGGTGAGCCGGTGCCGGCAGAGAAGATGCAGACATATCCTGCCTCCATTGCCTCGATAGCCTTCCACTTAGAGTAGAACTCGCCGATAGGCTCCATGCGTATCGCTGTGAGCACCTTTGTCTTCACGCCCAGTGCGCCGAGCGCCGAGCTGAGTGCGAGCGAGTTGATGACGGTAGCGCACATGCCCATCTGGTCGCCCTTCACGCGGTCGAAGCCTTTCGATGCGCCGCTGAGTCCGCGGAAGATGTTGCCACCGCCGATTACAATACCTATCTGCACGCCCATTTCGTGCACTTCCTTAATCTGCTCTGCGTATTCGCCCAGACGTACCGGGTCGATACCGAAGCTCTGTTTGCCCATGAGGCTCTCGCCGCTGAGCTTGAGGAGAATTCTCTTGAACTTTGCCATGTTGTATGTTTGGTTTGTTTTTATTTGTTATTGTTGGGGTGTTTTCTGCTTGGTTGGTGCACCTTAGGGGGTGCAGCTGTCTCAACTGCACCAACAGAGCTGTTGGCGCTATTCTTTGCTTGGTTGGTGCACTTTAGGGGGTGCAGCTGTCCCAGCTGCACCAACAGAGCTGTTGGTACTATTCTTTGGTTGGTGTTCTCTTGCTTGGTTGGTGCACTTGAGACAAGTGCACCCCCTTATGTGCACCCCCTTATGTGCACCCCTTGTGATGCAAATGTACTGCTTTTTTGTGATGTAGCCAAACCATTAGACTATAAACCTCACTTCCTTCATCCAATACGTGCGTTCCAGTCCTTGCCTGTCTATGAGATGCAGGCGTCCGTTGGGCGCTACGCGGCTTATGCGTGCCTCGAAGCGCTCGTGCGTAGCGCAGTCTTCGTAGGCGTGCATGCCCTCGCGGCGGAATAGAGCGGCGTTGTATTCGGCGCAGATGCCGTCACGGTCGCCCTCCACAGCGCGCCGGTAGTAGAGTTCGAAGCTGCGGAGCACGGCGTCGAGCATTTCCTCGAGCGGCGTCTCCCTACCTATTATATTATATAGCGACACGGGATTGGGCGCATTGCTGCGAAACTCGCGCTGGTTCACGTTCAGTCCGATGCCGTACACGCAGCGGTCTATGCGCTTTCCCTTCACTGTGGTTTCGATGAGCGTTCCGCTTATCTTGCGGTCGTGCCAGTATATGTCGTTGGGCCACTTCAGCTTGATGTGGTCGGTGTAGCGGTCGAGCGCAGCCTTCAGCGCCAGTGCCCCAGCCATCGACAGCACGTATTGGTCGGCTATGGCTATGTTTTGCGGACAGGTGAGTATGGAGAACAGCAGGTTCTTGCCGCGCTCGCTCTCCCACGAGTTGCCTGCTTGTCCGCGTCCTGCCGTCTGATATTCCGCCACCGCCACAACCATCTCGCCGTTTGGCGGGGCAGGGTGGGCGAGAAGCACGTCGTTCGTAGACGCCGTCTCAGTGAGTTTTAATATATCCATTTGAAGAGTTTTGAATTCAAAACGCCATGCACGGGTTAAACGCATCGACGATGTGCTCCACTTGCGCCGTCTCTTTCGTTCCGCCGATGACCGAAACGACGTCGAAGCGCAGTTCGTCGAGCACGTTCAGCATCTTCACGTACGTGTTAGCCGCCATGCCGATGTTGCGAATCTTGCGTCTGTCAACCGCTTCCTCGGGCTTTGTAATGACATCCGTAGCTCGCGTCTTCACCTCCACGAACACGATAGTGCGCAGGTCGGGCGACCGCGCGATGATGTCGATGTCGCGGTGTCCGTCGCGCCAGTCGCGCTCGATTATTTCGTAGCCGTTCTCGCGCAGATAGTCGGCAGCCAGGTCCTCGCCCCATTTGCCCGTGTTGTTATGCTTTGCCATGCTGTTTCTTTTCTTGGTGTCGTACAAAGGTAGTTTAAAAATATGATTAAGCCGGTAAAATGAATATTTATTTTATTGTGCAGCAATAACAAAATGTCTGAATAGCCATTTACCGGCGCGGCATCTGTTGTAGGCAACGCAAAGAGTCGGCCAGAATACTGACCGACTCTTTGCGTTTGTTGTATATATTCTTTTATCTTACAATCTGCTTGACAGCCTTTCCGTTCTGCTTCTTGATGTAGATGCCCTTCGCGTTAGCGTTAGTAATGCGTCTGCCCGAGAGGTCGTACAGCTTGCCGTCCGTAAGTTTGTCTGCGTTGATAGCGTCGATGGCGTTCGTGCTGTCCGTCGTCGTTACGACCACCTCTGCCGACGGCTTTGTCTTTTCGCCGTTGCGCACAGCCTGAACCGTCAGACTATACTCGGTGAGGGCGTTGAGGTCGGAGAACGTGAAGGTAGTGGCGTTCTGCACATCCTTCATGTTGTAGCGGTCGAGCGGGTGGTTCTTTATGCCCTTGCCGCTCACGCTCACGTCGTCGATAAGCACGTTCGATGTTGCGCTGCGCTTGAAGCAAATCTTCACCTGCGTTGTCGGCTCGAACTCTACCATAGCCGTTTCCTTCTTCTCCGTAGAAGCGTCGATAGTCTTCACCGTCGTCCACTCGTCGTCGCGCATGGTCTGCACCTCGATAACCGAACCTTCCTTCGGCACAGCTACGTAGTACCAGAAGCTGAGTTTGCTTGCCTTCGCCTCGCCGTTGTTGGCGATGATGTAGCTGTTGTTAGCCGAGAGACGCAACGCCGGAGCAGCCTCGCCGTAGTAGCCCTCGCTGCTGATGAAGTTGCTGCTGTTGGTAGACCATCCTTCGGGCATGCCGTCCTTCTTGTCGGCGAAATCGTACGATGTGGTCTGCTCGTCGCCGTCGAAAGCGCGCGTAGAGAGTGTCACGAGATACTGCTGCGCCTCGTCCATTGCGTCCCATGAGGCGCTAAGCGTAGAGCCGCTGATGTCTGTCACCTTCACGTTCTTCACCTGCTTCTTCGTGAACGGCATCTGCGTGGTGCTTACCGTTTTTGTCTCGGGCTCAGAGTAGAACGATGCGGCGCAGCTGCTGAGGCTCACTTGATAGGTGGCGTCCTCGTCGAGACCCGTAACGAGCACTTCTTCGCCCTCAACAGCCATCTCCGTGTAGTCGCCCACTGCGCTCAGCGAGTTGTCGGCTTCCACCTTCTTTATGTCGAGGATGTGTTTCTCGGCGTTAGCCTGCTTCTGCCACGAAAGGCGGAAGCGGTCGTAGCTCACGTCGCTCACTGTGAAGTCGGGCTTGGTGAGTCCGGCGTCCGATCCTGCCACGATGAACGAAACGACGCCGTCTGTCTCGGTGATGTTCTCGATAGTGAGCAGTTCGGTCTTGTCCCATGCCTTGAACTTGTGCGACGTCACGTTGTTCGCTCCGGGGAAGGGCACACCCGTCTGATAGTACTGGTAGCCCGAGAGCTTGCCGTTAGCCTCGATGATGTCCACGTGCTGGTGGGCTGCGTTGTTGTTCACCTCGTTCTTCTGCCACACTTCGGGCACGTCGTCGATGTGCCAGATGAGCATTCCCTGACCAGGCAGGTAGGCATCCCAACCGGTTTTCTGCCTGTTCTCGAGCAGGAAGTATTCGTTGTCCTTTCCAGGCACGCTCACTCTGTACGCTTTGTTCGAACTGCCGAGATTAGGCAGACTGTTCACACCGCCGCTGCGGTGAGTAATCTCCTCGGGCTCGATCCAGCCCATCTCGTATCGCTCGAAAGCCGAGTAGAGCGGGGGCGTGTTCGAGTTGTTGCTGTACGAACCGCTCGCCATCGTGTCCCAATCGCCTGGCGTGTAGTTGGCGCTTGCGTCGCGCGTGTCGTAGTGGTCGGCGAAACCCAGACAGTGACCGAACTCATGCACGAAGGTGCCGATGCCAGTCGTGAGGTTGCCCTCACGTGTGCCGTCCACCTCGTTGCTGCACGTGTAGCTGCCGATGCCCACGCCGTCGTTGGTGGTGAGATTGATGTTCCACTTGCGCAAGTCGAACGCATGGGGCCATATCGTCTGCGTGTCATCCGAGTCGGCAGCGCCGTTGCCCGCATAATAGATGTACACGTTGTCGACAAATCCGTCGCCGTCGTGGTCGTACTTGGAGAAGTCGACCTCGTCGTCGAGCCCTTCGATGGCAGCTTTCACGAACGTTCCCATGTTTATCTTGGTGTTGTACGTGCCTTGTCCGGCGTCGTGCTGGTTATAGTTGATCTGCACCGGTCCGTAGACGTCGAAAGTAGGACTGAACATGCCGTTGCTGCTCGCGATGAAGAAGTCGCGCGCACTGCCGTTGGCGCCGTTCTCCGCCGTGAAGCCCTCCTGGTTCATGGCGTTGGTGTAGTACTGCTTCGGGTTGTCCATCGTAGAGAACTTCTTGTCCTTGAACTCCATGAGGATAACTATCGAGTGCTGTTCGCCCGTATGCGGGAAGTTGTTCGTCAGCGTCTTCTTCGGCTTCGCGTTGCGCTTGTATGTGTCGGTTCGCTGCATCAGCACATTCGCGTTCATGCTCTTCGCCTTTGCCGCCGACAGCGTAGCGTTCTTGTCGTAGCTCACAAGGAACTGCTTCGCCTGCGCCGTACGCATCGAAGCGTCGGTTGCTATGATTCCACTCGTGCGCAACGTGCTGCCCGAGAGCGTTGCATACTCGTAGTTGCCCGTCTGACGGTTGAGCAGAATAGGGTAACCGTCGTCGGTTGTCATGAAGTTAACTCGCTCGTCGCCGTGCAGTCTCACCGATAGTACGGTGCCGTCGGCTTGCTTCACCTTGATGATACCAGGATAAGCAGGCACAGCCATCGCGCTCTCTGCCGAACAGAGTAGCACGGTGGCTGTGACAATTATATTACGTAAGTTCAAAATCTGTAGATTTTAGGGTTTTTACTTAACGATAACCTTTGCTGTGGCCTTCTTGCCGTCCTTGAAGTTGGCAACCACTACGAATACGCCCTTGCCAAGCTCGCTTGTCTTGAGCAATTCGCCGTTAGCTCTTGCTACGTTGCGTCCGTCGAGAGCGAAAGCAGCCATAGAGAGTGCGCCTTCAGCCTTTACAACACCGTTGCCAGGCACGATAGCCAGAGCGTTGTTGTCTGCGACAGTCTCGTTGATGCCGTTCAGAACAGCTACAGTCACCTCGCAAGCTACGGTTACGTTGTCGAGAGTTACGTTGATAGTAGCCTTGCCTTCCTTCTTAGCCTTCAGAGCGATGATGACGCTCTCCTCGTCGGTGTCGGTAGAAGTAACCTCTACGACCTCGTCGTTTGTCGACTCAACGTCTGCGTTCAGAGCGCTTGCGCCGTAAGAGTTAGCAACAAGTTCGCACTCATCGTTAGGCTTCAGAGTAAGCTGTGTGCTTGAGAGTGTGAATGCCTTGAGAGAGTTCTCGAAGTAGAGCACTGGCAGAGCGCTTGTCTCCTTCCAAGGAGCCTGATCTGTTGTGCCGTAAGCATATCCGAGTGCCTCAAGAGCAGCCTTGTTGAGTTCAGCTTCGGTAGCGGTCTTGCCCTCTACGGTAGCAGCGTCGTCAGATTCTACGGCTACGCCGTTCACCTTCATGCCCTTAACGGCGAAGTTGTTGGCAAGACGAAGCTCCTTGTCGGTGCAATCTTCCTCGTTCTCGATGGTGCGACCCACGATGCGGTGGATAGTAGCGTCGCTTTCAGCGCCCTCAGCGAGAGCGATCTCACCCTTTGCTACGTTGTTTGTAACGAGAGGTGTAGCTTTGCCAGTCCAGTCTGGAGCGAGAGAACCGACGATGCCGCCTGCAGAAAGTCCATCCCACATAGCTTCCTTCACGGTGATGGTGCCGTCGAACATACACTTGTCTACGTTAGACGAGTTGTTGCTGCCGAGGATACCGCCTACGGTGTTGTCGGCTACGAGAGTAGTGCCGCTCACGTGAGCGTCCTTAACGGTAGACTGCATTGCTGCTCCAACGATGCCGCCCACGGTCTGCTGAGCGTTGATGTTCACGTTGTTGGCAGCAGCTGCTGCGATGACGGTAGAAGTGCGGATGTCGCCAGCTATTGCGCCTACGCTGTTTGCCTGCGGAGCGTCGATATCTGAGTTGTTGAGCGATACAGACGAGAGGCTTGTCTCGAGAGATGCCTGACCAACGATGCCACCAATCATGCCACCTGCTTCGCCTTCGATGTCGGCGTCAAACACATGCACGTTCTTGATTGTGTCGCCTACAGCGCTTGCTGCGAGAACGCCCACTGTGCTGTTGTTGTTGGTGAGCTCGATTTCGGGATTTGTGAGCACGAGGTTTTTGATAGAAGCCTTCTCTGCGAGGTCGCCGAAGAGACCTACGCTTGCCTTAGAGCTGTTGATGTAGAGGTTGTCGATAGCATGGCCAGCGCCGTCGAAGTTGCCTGCGAAAGCGTCGATTGGTGTCCATGTGTCGTTAACAATATTGAAGTTGGTGAGATTGATGTCGTTCACCATCTTGTAGAAAGCCTTCGGATCGTCCTTCATAGCGATGAGGTCGCCCGCAGTAGCTACGAGGTACGGGTTCTGCTTAGTGCCGTCGCCGCCGTTGTGATACTTCTCGAACGGGAGCTGGAAGAACTCAAGATAATACTTGTTGCTGGTCTCGTCGTTGTACTGTACGTAGAACTCCTTGCGTGTAGCAGTAGCGTTGTAGCAACCTGCAGTTGTAGCCACGCCCTTGTCCGAGCTTGCGAAGGTGCGGATAGTGTTTCCGTCCTCGTCAGCGATAACGAATACGTTGCCGAGCTTGCCGGTCTCCTCGTTTCTAACCTTTGCCTGGTAGCAGAATTCGAGCTTGTCGTTGGTGTCGAACAAGTACGGGTCGAGATAGTTGTCAGAGAGAGACATGCCGAAGTTCTCTGCCTGCGGTCCGAGGTTGAATGTGGTGTAGTGGTCTACGGTGAGATCCTTATTGATCCATGCCACGCGTGCGATGACATTGCCCTTGCCGTCGTCGCCGCCGTGACTGAGTTTCATGAGATACTTGTAGTTGTCTGCGCTTCCGTAGCGGTTCATGACGGTGCTGATGAGGTTGCCCTCAATCTCTGCCGGCATAACCATAGCCTCTTCGCACGACGGGAGGTTGACGATGCGCAGCTGCTGCGACGATTCGTCGGCTGTATACTGCATGAAAGCCATCTGGTCTTCAGCGCCCTTTATCGAGTTGAGGTCGAACCAAGCATTGTATACGCCGTCGCAGATATCGCCAATCTTGTTGCCTTCATGGTCGTATGCCACAAAACGGTAGCGATAGTCGTCGTGAGCTGTCATATAGTCGAAGAACGTAACGACGTAAGCCAGCTTGTCGTCCTTCTTGAAATAGTCTTTGGTGAGCGTCTTCGAGCCGAAGTTACCGATGAGCGCCATAGCGAACTGTGTGTCCTCCTTCTGCTCAACGGGCACAGCGAGCGAGTCGACGCGCGAGTAGCGCTCGTCGTAAGTTTTGATGACGAGTTTGTTGTCCGGAGTAGGTATCGGGTCGTAAGTCTCCTCGTCGTAGCCTTTGAGCCACGGCTTCTCGTAGTGTGACACCATATAATAAGGAGTGCCGTCTACGTTGAACACCTGCACCGGTGCACCGTCGTTGCCGTAGTAGGTATAGTCCTCGTCCACTACGAACTGATGCTCAACAGCCGGTCCTGCGCCCCAAGAAGCGGGTTTGTAAACGTCGATATAGTCGTTTGTGGTGTAGTATGGGCTGCCGTCCTCGTAAGTCTTGCCGTCGATAGCCTCGTACTTGGCGTTGCTTATGATGAGGCGCTGATACTTGGTCCATGAGTTTTTCGGTATGTTAAGGAAGACGCCGGCGCCGTTGAACTCCTGCACGAGTGTGCCGTCCTCAATGCGGTAAGCCTTTGTGTAGTAAGAGCCCTGATAGTTGTTGTCGGCGTTGCCCACCTGGTGCAACTCAACGAGCACTTCCTGCGTCTTGTTGTCGAGGTCGAAGAATTTCTTAGTCACCGTTCCGTAAGGCTCCACGCGGTTAATGTCCATATCCTCGGGCACTTCCACATTCAACGTACCTGCCAGTTCGTGGTTCTGATTGTAGACGTTGATGACTGCCTTGTTGATAGAAGCGTTGAAACCAGTGCCGCGATAGTCGTTGTCCTGGGTGTAGTACCACACGTTTCCGTCTTCGTCGTACAGGAACCCGTAAGTCTTAGCCTCCATCGTGCTCGACGGTGTAGAGGTCTTGGCTTTAGCGAGGCTCGCTGCAGGCGAGTCGAAGCCATGAAGCTTTACGAGCGGAGTCTCGAGCTTCTTGGTGCGATACTGTTCCGTCAACTTGGCGAGTTTGCCGTTAGTCGGGAAGTTGCTTCCTGCGGATGCCGAAGTGGCAACGAGTGCCATAAGGCTGTAAAGTAGTGACTTCTTCATGCGATTAATTAATTAATTGTTAGTAATCAGTTCGCAAACCATAGGAACGCACAATGCATACCCGGCGGAATACGAACCGGTTATATGTTAATGTTTCGTTTTTTTAAATTCTCTTGTGTGTTTTCTATTTCTGTACTCTCTAATACAAATGTGTATCTTCTAATACAAAATAAAAAATATTATTAGCGTTAACTCTCTCTATTGCGCGCCTGCTGTTTAACATCTGCGTTAATCGGCGGCGCCTTTGTGGTTTATCCTTTCTTTTTATCTCTCTCTTGCTTTAATGTGTTTTAATCGTTTAAATTATTGTTTTTATAACTCTTTGTGTGTGTTTCTCTCTCTATTTTTGTCTAAATGGTGCTGCAGGCGTATTGTCTGCTTGCATCTTGCATATCGCAAAGTTAGAAATAATATTTTAAAACGCATAACATTTTGTGATATTTTTTTAACTAAAAGTGAATTTATTGTTTTTTTTCATGCTGTGCTTGTATGGTGTAGGCGCACAGCGTTCTGTGGCGTCAGATTATTCGTGCAGAGCGACAAAAATAGACGAGCATGTTTTGTAGTTTCTCGCTTTCTCCGTAACTTTGTATCTATATATAATAAGGTATGAATATGGACAAAACCGAACAACAGAATAAGGACGAGCAGTTTATGCGCCGCGCTCTTGTGGAGGCGGAGGCTGCGCGCGACGAGGGAGAGATACCCGTGGGCGCCGTCATCGTGGCGGGCGACCGCATCATTGCGCGAGCGCACAACCTCACGGAGACGCTCGGCGACGTTACGGCGCACGCCGAAATGCAGGCGATAACGTCGGCTGCCAACCAACTCGGTGGCAAATATCTCGCCGACTGCACGCTCTACGTCACCGTAGAGCCGTGTATAATGTGCGCCGGAGCATTGGGTTGGGCGCAAGTGCGACGCGTGGTTTACGGTGCAAGCGACGAGAAACGCGGTTTCCGCATGTTCGCTCCGAAGGCGCTGCACCCGAAGTGCGAGGTGGTGAGCGGCGTTCTGGAGGAAGAATGTCGAACGCTTATGACCGAGTTCTTCAAGGCGAAGCGTTGAAAGCCCTGCGCTTTCCGACGGACACCGAACGCCGCCCGTGTGGACACCGAACGCCACCCGTGCGGACACCGAACGCCGTCCGTGCGGATACCGAACGCCGCCCGTGTGGACACCGAACGCCGCCGACCGTTGGAATTAAGGCAAAACGCAATAGGAATAGGGTTTAATAAATCTTCCTTTTAGGTTCTATAAATCATTCTTTAGAATTTTATACCCCGTTCTTTGGAATTGAATACCCCGTTATTTATAATTTTATACCCCATTCTTTGGAATTGAATACCCCGTTCTTTTACAAATAAAAAAACTTCTTTTAAAGATTATAATGAAAAAAACAGAAACAAAACACACTTGCTGCGGCGGAGGGCAGAACTTCTGGCTGTGGATAGGAGCTCTCGTCGTGGGCTCGTGCCTCGGACTGCTCGGCGTGGAGTGGGTGAACACGGCGGCTAACTTCGTGGCTACCATCTTTACACGACTCTTTCAGTTTATAGCCGTGCCAACCATCGCACTCGCCGTCACCACAACACTCGCCACCTTCGGCATGCAGCGCGAGACACGTCGCATCTTCCGCCATACCATCAGCTACACGCTGCTCACAACCGTGGCGGCAGCCGCCGTCGGAATGGTGCTTTACATCATCATCTCGCCCGATAATCTGCCCATCGACATGGTGCGCAACAGCACTTTGGGCGATGCCGTGCCTGCGGAAGTAGCCGACGGATCGTACCTGAAATACATGATTGGTATCGTGCCCGACAACTTCCTGCGTCCGTTCATCGAGGGCAACGTGCTCTCGGTGCTGCTCATCGCCGTTGCCGTAGGACTGGCGCTCGCAAAGATGCCCGAAGGCGATAACAAGCAGTTGCTCATGCGCGGACTATCTGCGTTGCAGGACGTCGTGTCGCGACTCATTCGCTGGCTCATCACCGTGCTGCCCGTTGGCATCGTGGCGTTCGCCGCGCAACTCTCGGCTGAGGTGTCGGCTGGCACGGTCGTAGCCTCTATCGGCAAGTACGTAGCCGTGATACTTTGCGGCAATCTGCTGCAGTTCTTCGTTGTGCTGCCGCTGTTCCTCATGGCGCGCGGACTCAACCCCGTACACGTGATGCGCCGCATGATGCCGGCTGTGCTCATGGCTCTGTTCACCAAGAGTTCGGCTGCCACGCTTCCCGTCACGATACAGACGTCGGAGGAGCGCCTCGGCGTCGACAGCAAGGTGGCGCGCTTCGTGCTACCTATCTGCACAACCATCAACATGAACGGCTGCGCGGCGTTCATCTTCGTGACGTCGCTTTTCGTGATGCAGAACGGCGGCATCGAACTCTCGCTGCCCGTGATGCTGCTCTGGCTTTTCATCTCGGTTGTGGCTGCCATCGGCAACGCCGGAGTGCCGATGGGTTGCTTCTTCCTCACGCTCTCGCTGATGTCGGGCGTGGGTGCGCCGGTAGCTATATTGGGTATTATCCTGCCCGTCTTCACCGTGCTCGACATGATAGAGACCGCAGAGAATGTGTGGTCGGACTCGTGCGTCGCGGCAATGGTGGATAGGGATATGAAGAAATAAAAAGCGGGGATTTCCGCTTACGCTGATAAACCAAAAAAGGAGTCAACAATCGTTGACTCCTTTTTTGGTTATTGTTTGTTGGGGCTAAGCCTTCTTAAGCCTTTTCTAAGCCTTCTTAAGCCTTTTCTAAGCCTTCTTA
>OIXY01000191.1_pt1 | contig 16683 bp, 12 predicted proteins | sample 1588051 | NCBI WGS metagenome assembly OIXY01 (sample SAMN03283247) | human gut metagenome | biome: human-associated habitat; material: feces | host: Homo sapiens | place: Peru | collected 2012 | reverse complement strand
GTTGCCATCATAATCCAGCGTGACCATGGCAGCCTGCGTGCGCACGTTGCGGTAGTAGTAGACAGTGCCGTCCTCGCCGGTACGGGTCTTGGGGGTGCCGTCCTCGTTGAACACCTGCACATCATCGTCCGAGATGGAGGTGACCTCCTCCTCATGCCAGCCCGCCGGGAAGTAGGCATCGTCGGTGTTCAGCATCAGGTTTTCCATCTGGGACTGCAGCTTGGTGTTGACAGTCGCCTCGATGGTAAAGCCGCCGGTGTAGAGCAGCTTCTGTGCCTCAGACTCGCTGATGCCCTCCTTGGCCATGATGTCCTGCACGACCTCGTTGAACAGGGCATCGGTGAAGTAGGAGGTGACGGTGCTGGGCTTTTTGCCGCTGTCCTCTTCGGCCAGCACAAGGGGCTGCGCAGCACCGTTGCGGTAGTCCTCCTCGCTGATCACGCCCTGCTGCCACATATTGTACATGATGAAGTTGCGGCGGTTGATCAGGTTTTCGGGGTTCGTGTAGGGGTTATAGTTGGTGGGGTTTTTGGTAATGGAGGCAATGGTGGCGCACTCCCACAGGCTCAGCTGGCTGACGTCCTTGTTGAAGTACTCGTTGGCCGCCGTCTGCACGCCCTGAATGGTGCCGGTAAAGCTGATGGTGTTCAGGTACGCCTCCAGAATGGTCTCCTTGGAGTAGCTGCGGCTCAGGCAGAGGGCGCGGTAGATCTCGCGCACCTTGCGCAGTGCACCATTGATGCCGCTGGCGCTGTTGTCATCGGTCAGATTCTTGATGAGCTGCTGCTCCAGCGTGGATGCGCCCTGCTTGGAGCTGTAGATGGGCAGCAGATACTCGTTGATCATTGCGCCGATGGTGCGTTTGAAGTTGACGCCGGGTTCTGAGTAGAAGTCCTTATCCTCGGTGCAGATGAAGGCATACTGCAGATTGGAGGGGATCTGCTCAAGGTCTGCCCAAACACGGTGGCTGTTGGAGGAGCGCAGGGTGGCATACTCCACCTGTGCGCCGGTATCCGGGTCGGTAGCCACCACCATACTGGACTGGCTCAGCTGGATGTTGTCCAAGTCCAACAGGTCACCGTCGTTGGCAGTAGCCTGCACCACATAGAACACCATGCCCACGGCCACCACGCTGCCCAGCATGATGCCAAGGCAGAGCACCGTAGCAAGGGTGCGGCCAATGAACCGCAAAAGGGGGTGTTTGCTCTTTTCCTTTGGCGGCTTGGGGCTTTTGGGTGCCTTGGGTGCGCGGGTACGGTTTTCCGCTGCGGGGCGTGCCTCGCGGCGGCTCTGGGAAACATTGACCTTACGTCCCACCGGGCGGGCAGGCTGTTCCTCGCCGCCCCGATGGATCTTTCTCATCTCATTGTTGGAGATAGGGATCGCCTCCTGACATTTCAAGACTGTTGCCGGGCATTGCTGCGCCGGGTTTTATCCACATCGTTTGTGACACGAAACTTCAAACTGCAATACCATATTATAGCACGCACGCCCCAGCCGGGCAAGAACCAATCTTTGCGCGCTGAGCAGATATAAATAGTATAACACACTCTGTTGTGGAAAGTACAGTGCCCGTGTGTGAAAATTGTCTGCCATCCGCTAAAACGGGGCATACTTACGGGAGAAGGGAGTGTTTTTTATGCGCAAGCTGTCTGTCTGCCTGTTCTACGGGCTTTGCGTATTCACCATTGTATTCAGTCTGTTCTGGATGGCGCTGCCAAAGCTGCCGCTGTCCCAAAGCCCCGCCGGGTCCGAGACTGATCCCGCCTCTCCCCTGAGCCTTGCCGCGCAAGCCGTGCCTCAAACGGATGCTGCCCGCTACTGTCTGCGGGACAGCGACCGGCATCTACACCAATCTTCTGCCGGAAAACGATGCTTTGCGCATCAAGCGCGGGCTCGTGGTCAACAGCCCCCGGGAACTCGACCTGCTGCTGGAGGATCTGGGGGAGTAAATGCCCAGCAGGGCTAACGATTTTCAATGGCCTCCGCTTGCGCTCTGGCCATATTCAGCGGAAAATATATTTTTAATTTCGGGATAGCGGAGCGTCTGCGGACGCTCCGCTATCCCATTTTCACGAGGGGGATTGCAAAGATATACGGCAGCACCTACTGCATATTCCTGCGTGAAAACGCAAAATAAGCCAGACTCGCAGGCCCGGCTTATTTAAAAACAAAAAATATTTTATGCTTCCATTTCTTCCAGCGGCACAAGGTATTCCTTGCGGCACTGCTCGTATTCCAGCATATAGTCCTTGCTGGGGCTATGGTGCATAATGTTTTTCAGGGTGTGGGAGTCGTAGTCATCGCCGGCCTCCATGCCCACCATGCGCACCGCAATGTTGGAGCAGTGGTCGGAGATACGCTCGGCGTTGTTCAGCACATCCAGGAACACCACGCCGGTGTCGATGGAGCAGATGCCGTCCTTCAGGCGACGGATGTGCTGGTCGCGCAGGCGCTCCACCATCACATCAATGATCTCCTCCAGCGGCTCCACCTGTGCAGCCTTCTGGGTATCATCGTTTTCAAAGGCCTCGTCCGTCAGCGCCAGAATGCGCGCCAGTGCGTCATCCAGCAGCTGCAACTCCTTTTGGGCGCTCTCGCTGAAGCTGGCTTCCTTGTCGTGCAGTTCCTCGGCCTTTTCCATGATGTTCACGGCATAGTCGCCGATGCGCTCGAACTCGGTGACAAAGTTCAGCAGTTCGGTCACCGCATGGCTCTCGTCGTCGCCCAGTTCCTGATCGGTCAGCCTGATCAGGTAGTTGGTGATTTCCACCTCCATGCGGTCGATCAGGTTCTCGCGCACCTTGATGGCGCTCACGGTCTCCTCGTCCATTTTCAAAAGCAGCGGCGCGGCCAGACCCACGTTGCGGGCGGCGCGGCGGGACATTTTGATCACTGCATTCTTTGCCTGCTGCAAGGCCACAGCCGGGCTCTTGTACAGACGCTCGTCCAGCACCGGCATACTCAGTTCCTGTGCTTCCTCCACGCTGCTGGGCACTGTGAGCATCGCCAAGCGGCTCAGCACTCCGCTGCAAGGCAGGAACAGCAGCATGGCGCACACGCTGGACATGGTATGGATGTTTGCAATGGAGCTCTTGTTCATCACATCGCCCCACATGGGAATGCCGATGGTGAACTGCACCGCATAGATCAGCGCCAGCAGGATAACGCTGCCGATAACGTTGAAATACAGGTGGATGAGCGCTGCCCGCTTACCATCCTTGGAGGAACCGCCGATAGTGAGCAGCGGGGTGAACGCCGTACCGATATGCGCGCCCAGAATGATGGGGATGGCAGAGCTGAAAGTGACAAGCCCTGTGCTGGACAGTGCCTGCAGAATACCCACCGAGGCGGAGGAGGACTGGATGATCACGGTGACCACCACGCCCACCAGAACACCCAGAATGGGGTTGGTCATGGTGACGAACAGATTCTGAAAAACGGCGCTCTCCCGCAGAGGTGCCACACCGGTATCCATCAGGCTCATGCCGGTAAACAGGATACCGAAGCCCAGCATGATCTGGCCGATATTCTTCTTTTTGGCATTGCGCAGGAACACATAAAAAATGCAGCCAATAAACGCCACCACAGGGGCAAAGGTCTTGGGCTGGATCAGGGTCAGCCACAGGCTGTCGCCTGAGATATCCGCCATGCGGATCAACTGACCTGTTACCGTAGTACCAATATTTGCACCCATGATCACGCCTACCGACTGCGTCAGTGTCATGATACCGGAGTTGACCAGACCGACACAAATAACCACCGTACCAGCCGACGACTGGATGACGCCGGTGATCAGTGTGCCAAAGATCACGCCTTTAATGGTGGAGGAGGTAAGCTTTTGCAATACGCCCTGCATCTTGCCGCCTGCCAGCTTTTCCAGTCCGGCGCCCATGATGGACATACCGTACAGGAACAGCGCAATGCCGCCCAGCAGAGAGGTAATGTGTGTGATATCCATAACGATACTCCTAATATGAAACTTCCCTTTTAATCCTTTACAGCACACAGCCGCCGGAGCCCTGCACGCGCAACGCTCGCCCTGTTCCGGAAGCCGCTTATTTTTATTATACCATCAAAGGGGGCGTCTCAACAAGGTTTATTTTACAGGAAAGTTACTTTTTTCACACATTTCGCAACATATTTCCGGGCAGCAAACAAAAAGCTTTCCGTTATTTTACATACATTTTACATTCAGTTCTTCCGGATGCGGTATGCCGCCGCTTACCCGGCCAACTCCTCCATAGCCTCCCGCACTGTATCGGCCGAAAACAGGAACACACCACTGCCAGTGTATACCTCCACATGACTGCCCACATAACGCAACTCAAAATCCTTCATGGTGTTTCCCTCCTGTGTGTCTGTTTTGTACCCGGAGCTTCTCCGGTGAACACAGTATCGCACATTAAGGATACCATAAAAAGGACTTTCAAATGTTTTCTGTGATTTTTTGCGTAAAAAACAGCGTATGATCCCTATCCTTCTCGGAGATAGGGGCTTTGTCAGTCCCCGCAGCCTTCATCCTTCCGTCAAAACTGCTTTCCTTGAGAATAAATCTTCCCCCAGCGCCGCGTTTCCGCAGGAAACAGGTTCCGGAGCTGCCGTTTTCCGTCACGTCCCCTCCCGTGAAAATGGGATAGCGGAGCGTCCGCAGACGCTCCGCTATCCCGAATTAAAAATATATTTTCCTCTGACTATGCCCAAAGCGCACGCGGCGGGCATTCCAAATCATCCCTCTGCGCCAGCATTATTCTGCCGCGTCCGTCACACGGACGGGGTAGCCCGTCCGCACACAGCGCACCGCATAGCGGGCGTTGCCGCTGGAGGTGCAGGTGAACAGGGTCAGATCCCAGCTGTCCATCTCGGTGGCGGTGGTCATCTCCTCGATCTGGGTGGGGTGCAAAGTCTCCACGCTCTCTACCTCGTAACTCCAGCGCAGACCGTCCGCATCCGTAAAGTAGACCGGGCTGCCGATCGCCAGCCACTTGATGGGGCTGAAATGCTTTGCGTAGTTGTGGCCGCAGAGCACCAGATCATCAGCATAGGTGGTGCCGCTATACCGCCCGGGGGCCACCTTTAGCCCGGCGTAACTCCACTGCGCCATCACCGGCAGTTCCAGCCCTGCCGCCGGGATGGAAAGCACCCCGATGTAGTCATGCCCCTCCACCTCTACGGTAGTCATCTCCTGCGCCGGGTCCAGCACCGGCTGCGGGGCTGCGGTCTCGTTTTTCTGCCGGTGCTCCGTAATGGTCTTTTGCATGGTCTGCTCCAACTCGCCCAATACTTCCTGCGAGACCTTTTCTGCCCGGGCGGCATCCCACCGATTGTAGCCAAGCAGCCCGGCGGCGCTTAAGATCAGCACCGCACCCAGCACCATGCACAGCCTGCCGATTTTCCGTTTCATTGCATTCCATCCTTTATATATAATAGTATGGTTTGCTTCAGTATACCATTCCCCGCTCCGGTTTACAACCGTTCCTTCGGGCGATTTTTATCGGGCAGCAGCGTGCAGACCAGCCGCACCATCTGCCCGGTCAGGGGCAGCCATACCAGCGCACACAGTACGTTGAACAGGGTATGCGCGTTGGCGATCTGCCGGGCGATCACAGCACACTCCGCCCCCGTGGGCGAGCACAGCCGCACCAGCGCCGCAAACGGCTGCAAGAGTGCGCAGCACACTGCCGCGCCGCTCAGGTTAAAAATGGCGTGGGCTGCCGCCACCCGCTTGGCGTCTCTTCCCTGCCCGATGGCGGCAAGCACCGCCGTGATGGTGGTGCCGATGTTATCCCCCAGCAGAATGGGAATGGCCGCCGCCAACCCCAGCAGGCTGTGTACGCCGTCTGCCCCGGGCTGCGCCGCCATGCTTTGTAGCAGCGCCACCGTAGCAGAACTGCTCTGCACTGTCAGGGTCATGCAGATGCCCGCCAGCAGCCCATGCAGGGGGCTTTGCTGCACCCGGGCAAGTTCCAGCCGGAGCAGCGGGCTTTGCAGCAGCGGCTCCATAGCGCTGCGCATCACGGTAATGCCCTCGAACAGAAGCCCAAAGCCGAACACCGCCTCGCCCACGCAGCGGCCTCGCCAGCCCTTGCAGGCCAGACAGAGCAGCACCCCGCAAAACAGCAGCAGATACCGCCAGCTTTCCACCCGGAACGCCAGCAGCTGCGCCGTGACCGTTGTGCCGATGTTTGCCCCAAACACCACCGGCACCGCCTGCCGCAGCTGCAACAGCCCCGCCGCCAGAAAGGCAATGACCATGACCGTGACCACCGAGCTGCTTTGCAGCACCGCTGTTACCGCCGCACCTGTCAGCAGCCCTACCGCCGGGTTTGCGGTGCACCGCGCCAGCAAGCTGCGCAGCCGTCTGCCCGCCCCCTGCTGCACTGCCCGGCACAGGCTGTCCGTCCCGTACAAAAACAGCGCCAAGCCGCCGAATACCTGCAGCAGCACCTGTAACTCCTGCTCCATCCGCACCCTCCATTTCTGCCTTTCCTTTATTTCTATGCAGCAGGTTCCGGTTTCTGGCCTGACAAAGTCCACAAGTTTTTTGTGAATTTTTGTTTAATATTTCCCTATTCCCTTGCAATCCGGCAGCAAAAGGAATATGCTTATCAGGCGTTAATACTTAACAGCTGTTAAGTATTCAAAAATGTAAACGAGGAGGGACTGTTGTGTCCGAGCCAAGCACCCCCAGCTTTCAGGGGATGTGCCACTATATCGGGCAGCTGAGCAAGGCATCCAAGGACGGGATGCGGGCGGCGCTGGCCGATTGCCCCAAATGCCATTTCAATATGCTGGAAGGCCTGCTACATTCCATCAGCTGCCACGGAAAGGACGGCGCCATTTATGTCTCCGACCTTGCCCGGGAGATCCGTCAGCCGCTGCCGGCGGTCTCGCGCGGGCTGCGGTTGATGGAGCAGGACGGCACCGTGGTGCGGGAGCCAGACCCCGCCGACCGCCGCAAAACGCTGGTGCGCATCACCCCCAAGGGGTATGAGCTGTGCCGCCAGTGTGAGCAGGCTCTGCGCAACTACTTTGCCAGCGTGCTGGCACGGCTGGAGCCGGAGCAGGTAGCCCAGATGGACGCGCTGCGCGGCGCGCTGATGGATGCCATTCTTGCGGAAAATGCCGCGCGCAACATTGACCCGAAGGGAGAAACGAACCATGACAAAGATCTTTAAGCAGCTGGCCCGGCACTGGGCCGTCTGTCTTGTGGTGTTCGCACTGCTGTTCGTGCAGGCGTACTGTGATCTGTCGCTGCCGGACTACACCAGCAAGATCGTGGACACCGGCATCCAGCAGGGCGGCATTGAAAGCCCCCTGCCCCAGACGGTGCGCAAGAGTACGCTGGACGCGCTGAGCCTGCTGATGAGCGAGGAGGATGCGCAGAAGCTGCAAAGCGCCTACCAGTACTACCTGCAGGACAATGACGTATTGCAGCTGCGCTCCGACCTGACCGAGGCCGAGCTCACCGCACTGGAAGATGCCGTGACCACCCCGGACATCGTGCTGTATATGGCTGCCGCACAGGCTGCCAACACCCCCGCCGGGCAGAGCAGCATGGGCATGACCGGCCTTGCCGAGATGCCCTCTGCCGCTGCGGACACCGACGCCGAGACCGTTGCCCCCACGGCAGCAGATCTGGATACCGTTTGCAGCCAGTTTGCCGCCATGAGCAAGATGCCCGGCTTTGACCGCAGTATGCTGCAAAAGCAGTTGGACGGTGCCATGAGCCAGCTGGACAGCACCCTGCTGGAAAACCTGAAAAGCCAGTCTTTGCTGCTGGTGCAGCTGGAATACGAGGCACAGGGCGTTGCGCAGGATGTGCAGATGCAGTACCTCTTCCGGGTGGGCGGCCAGATGCTGGCGCTCACCCTGCTGATGGTGGCCGTGGCTGTGGCCGTGGGCTTCCTTGCCTCCCGGGTATCTGCCGCCATCGGCCGCGACCTGCGCCGGGAGACCTTCTCCAGCGTTATCGGCTTTTCCAACGCGGAGATCGAGAACTTCTCCACCGCTTCCCTCATCACCCGCACCACCAACGATATCCAGCAGGTGCAGTTCGTCTGCGTCATCCTGCTGCGCATGGTGGCCTATGCGCCCATTCTGGGCATTGGCGGCGTGCTGCATGTGCTGAACAGCAGCACCGGCCTTTCCTGGATCATTGTGCTGGACGTGGCCGTTCTGCTGCTGCTCATCCTCTTCCTGATGAACATTGCCATGCCGAAATTCAAGATCATGCAGAAGCTGGTGGACCGGCTGAACCTTGTCAGCCGCGAGATCTTGACCGGCATCATGCCGGTGCGCGCGTTCAGCCGCGAACGGTTTGAGGAAGAGCGCTTCGACAAGGCCAACAAAGACCTGATGAGCACCCAGCTGTTCACCAACCGCGCCATGGTGGCCATGATGCCCTTTATGACCCTCATCATGAACGGCACCAGCCTGCTCATCGTTTGGTTCGGCGGCAAGGCCATGGACACCGGCACCATGCAGGTGGGCGAGATGATCGCGTTCATCACCTACACCATGCAGATCGTCATGTCCTTCCTGATGCTGGCCATGGTGGCCGTCATGCTGCCCCGCGCCGGTGTGGCTGCGGATCGTATCGACGAGGTCATCCGCACCAAGGCCACTATCCACGACCCGGACGAAACCGCCGCAAAGGCTGCACAGGCACACACCGACTGGCAGGGCGTGGTGCAGTTCGAGGACGTGAGCTTCCGTTACCCCGGTGCGGACAGCGACGCGCTGGAGCACATCAGCTTTACCGCAAAGCCCGGCGAGACTACCGCCATCATCGGCTCCACCGGCTGCGGCAAGTCCACCCTGCTCAACCTCATCCCCCGTTTTTACGATGTGACCGGCGGCAAGGTGACCGTGGACGGCATTGACGTGCGCGAGATGCCGCAGGCACAGCTGCACGACCTGCTGGGCTATGTGCCCCAGAAGGGTGTGCTGTTCAGCGGCACCATTGACAGCAACCTGAAATTCGGCGGTGAGGATATCACCGACGCGCAGGTGCACAAGGCTGCCGCCATTGCGCAGGCCACCGATTTTATCGAGGCAAAGCCCGAGGGCTACCAGAGCCCCATTGCACAGGGCGGCTCCAACGTATCCGGCGGCCAGAAGCAGCGGCTTTCCATTGCCCGGGCAATTGCCAAGGACCCCAAGGTCTATCTGTTTGACGACAGCTTCTCGGCACTGGACTACAAGACCGATGTAACGCTGCGCCGCGCCCTGAAGGCACAGACCGACAACGCCACCGTGATCATTGTGGCACAACGCATCTCCACCGTGCTGCACGCAAACCAGATTCTTGTACTGGACGAGGGCAGGCTGGTGGGCAAGGGCACCCACGCCCAGCTGATGGTCAGCTGCCCGGAATATCAGGAGATCGCCCGCAGCCAGCTGAGCCAGAAGGAGCTGGCGCTGGATACCCTGAATACAGAAAAGGAGGGTGAGTGATATGCCCAGACCCGGACGTCCCACCACCGAGCGCGCCAAGGACTTTAAAGGCACGCTGCGGCAGCTCATCCGCACCATGAGCCACTACAAGCTGCCCCTTGTGGCAGCCATGCTGTTTGCTGTTCTGTCCACCATCTTCAACATTGCAGGCCCCAAGGTGCTGGCAAAAGCCACCACTGCCCTTGCCAACGGCTGGATCGCCCGGCTGCGCGGCACCGGCAGCATCGATTTTGTGTATATCGGCCGCATCCTGCTGTTTTTGCTGGGGATGTACCTGCTGAGCAGCGCCTTCAGCTTTATTCAGGGCTGGCTGATGACCGGCCTTTCCCAGAAGGTCTGCTACGACTTCCGCCGCCAGATCAGTGAAAAGATCAACCGCCTGCCGCTGGCGTACTTTGAAAAGCGCACCGTGGGCGAGGTGCTCTCCCGCATCACCAACGATGTAGACACACTGGGTCAGAGCCTGAACCAGAGCATCACCCAGCTGATCACCAGCGTGACCACCATGATCGGTGTGCTGGTGATGATGCTTTCCATCAGCCCCCGCATGACCCTGATCGCTCTACTGATCTTACCGGTATCGCTGGCGCTGGTGCTGGTGGTGGTCAAGTTCAGCCAGAAGTACTTCAAAGCGCAGCAGGCCACGCTGGGCGTGGTCAACGGTCAAGTCGAGGAGATCTACGCCGGTCATAACGTGGTCAAGGCCTTCAACCGGGAGGCCGTGGTGCTGGCAGACTTCAACGCCGCCAACGATAAACTGTACGAATCCGCATGGAAGAGCCAGTTCCTCTCCGGCCTGATGATGCCCATCATGAACTTTGTGGGCAATCTGGGCTATGTGGCAGTGGCCATCGTGGGCAGCATTTTTGCTGCAAATGGCGTTATCACCATTGGTGATATTCAGGCCTTTATCCAGTACGTCAAAAACTTTACCCAGCCCATCCAGCAGCTTTCGCAGGTGTCCAATATGCTGCAAAGCATGGCCGCTGCGTCCGAGCGGGTGTTCGAGTTTTTGAACGAGCCGGAGGAAGCGCAGCTGGCAGACCCTGCCCGCCGCGCCGACCCCGCCGACATTGACGGACAGGTCACCTTTGACCATGTGCGCTTCGGCTACACCCCGGACAAGACTGTTATCCACGACTTCAGCTGCACGGTGCAGCCCGGCCAGAAGGTAGCCATCGTAGGCCCCACCGGCGCGGGCAAGACCACTATGGTCAAGCTGCTGATGCGCTTTTACGATGTGGACGCCGGTTCCATCACCCTGAACGGCCACAATGTGCGGGACTTTGACCGCAGCGCCCTGCGCGAGGGCTTTGGCATGGTGCTGCAGGACACATGGCTGTTCAAGGGCACCATCATGGAGAACATCCGCTACGGTCGGCTGGACGCCACCGATGAAGAGGTGATTGCCGCCGCAAAGGCCGCCAACGCCGACCACTTTATCCGCACCCTGCCCGGCGGCTATCAGATGGAACTGAATGAGGACGCCTCCAACGTCAGCCAGGGGCAGAAGCAGCTGCTTACCATCGCCCGCACCATTCTGGCAGATAACCGCATCCTGATCCTTGACGAGGCCACCAGCAGTGTGGACACCCGCACCGAGCAGCGCATCCAGACCGCGATGGACCGCCTGATGGAGGGCCGCACCAGCTTTGTCATTGCCCACCGCCTTTCCACCATCCGGGACGCCGACCTCATCCTTGTCATGCGGGACGGCGACATTGTGGAGCAGGGCACCCACGACCAGCTGATCGAGGCCGGCGGTTTCTACGCCGACCTGTACAACAGCCAGTTCGAGGACGTGGTGGATTAAAGCACCTGTTATCGCAGTATAATCGCAAAAAGAGCACCTGTTTTCCTCCTTTTCCGAGGGCAGCAGGTGCTTTTGCTTTTTTATTCCTCCACTGGTTCCAGCTTCAGGCCGAACAGCTTTTCCGAGAGGGACGGCAGCTGTTGCTGCAACGCGCGGACATAAGCCATTACCACCGGGTCCTCGCGCTTTTGCCCCAGCACGATGCCAAACCGGTGTCCCCTGCCCCAGTCCAGCACCCGCACAAAGCTGAGGTCGGGTCTGCGGTAGTAGACCGCCGGGACCAGCATGAGCGCCGGGTCTCCGTAGGGTGCACTGCGGATGCCTCCCACCGGTGTAAACTCCACTCCGCGGTCCATACCCTCCTGCACAAGACTTGTCTCGTAGACGGTCTGGTACATCTCCTTGATGAGCAGCCAGCGGTATTGCAGTGCCTGCTCCAAGGTCAGCCTGCCCGTCGGCATATCGGCGGGATACAAAGCTCCGGCGCATAGAACAGCGGCACAAAGGTAAGCCCCTGCGCGTAGAACTCTGCGCTTTCCAGCTGAAAGGAAAGATCCATCTCCCCTTTTTTCAGGCTGCGCCAGATCTCACTGCGGTTGGCGCACTGCCCCAGAATAGGCGTGTATTGCAGACACAGTTCGCTTGTCAGCGAAAACACATCATACACGAACATCCGCATTGCCTCATGACACCCTGCGATGATCAGATGTCTTTCCGGCGGTTTTGCCTGCTGCTGCACCGCGCGGGCATGGCGCACCGCCTGCTGATATACGGTGACCAGCTGTTTTGCTTTGGGGTAAAAATCCTGCCCTGCCGGGGTCAGCATCACCCTGCGCGGCACATGCTGGAACAGTTCGAACTGCAATTGCCCTTCCAGCGTGCGGATCTGCTGCGAAAGTGCCGACTGGGAAAGATACAGTGCCTCCGCCGCCGCAGAAAAGCTGTTCAACTCCACGATTTTTACAAAGCCTTCCAGTGCGCTCTCGTTCATGCTTTCCTTCCTCCCGCAATACATTAGTTTATCCTAAATTATAATATGCAAAACTTGAATTGTAAATAGCGCCCTTCCACGCTACAATTGTTAAGGATTCAGCAAAGTGCCTTTTGCTTTGCTGCACGATAAGAAGGAACATAAAGAAGAACAAAAAGAAAGAGAGCGTACCTATGAACAAGATCTCCCGTAAGGGCTTTATCAAGATCGCCGCTGCCGCCGCCATGAGCGGTGTGACCGCCGGTGCTCTGGCTGCCTGCAATGCCGCCTCCGGTTCCGCTTCCACTTCCGGTGCTGCCGGTCAGTACATCCCCGGCACCTACGAGGGCACTGCCGAGGGTATTTCCTCCACCGTCAAGGTCACCATGACCTTCTCCGACAGCGCTGTCACCGACGTGGTGGTGGATACCTCCGGCGAGACCGCTTCCTTCGGCGCAGCCGCTGCCGATGAACTGCGCGAGCAGCTGCTGGCTGCTGGTTCTGCCGAGATCGATGGCGTTTCCGGCTCTACCATCACCTCCGACGCCGTGATGAAGGCTGCTAAGAGCTGCTACGCACAGGCAAAGGGCGAGGCTGTGGTCTCCAGCGTGCAGCTGCCCACCGGCGATGAGAACGACTGGCTGGGCAAAGAGCCCGACATCGACGAGGCCGCCATCACCGAGACCGTAGACACCGACATCCTGATCGTGGGCGCTGGCAATGGCGGTATGTTCGCTGCCGCCTATGCGGCTGCCAACGGCCTGAACTTCCGTGTTATCGAGCAGAACGCCAACGTGCAGGACACCCGCCACTGGTACGGCGCGATCGACTCCGCCGCCGCCAAGGCTGCCGGCGAAAAGCCCTTCGACAAAGCCAAGCTGCTGAGCGAGATCTCCCGCTATGCCTCCGGCAAGTGCGACCAGCGTGTCGTCAAGACCTGGATCAACGAGTCTGCCGCTATGCACGACTTCATGCGCAGCATTCTGGAAGATAAGTACGGCTGGGTGTGCGAGTTCACCTCCGGCAGCGAGGCTGCATGGCCTGCAGAGAACGCCGAGCACAACACCGATTACCTGTTCCCTGTAGAGGAGCACAACTACATGGCAAGCGAGAGTGCTTCCGGCACACCCCGCAATGAGCTGCTGCTGCAGTACATTCAGGAGTTGGGCTACGATGTGGACTTCAAGACCAGCCTTGCCAAGCTGGAAAAGAACAGCGATGGCCGCATTACCGGCGTCATCGCCCAGAGCACCGAGGATGACCACTTCATCCGCTACAACGCCAATCAGGGCGTGCTGCTGGCCTGCGGCGGCTTCCCCGGCAACCCCTACATGATGGAGCAGCTGGACCCGCTGGGCACCAGCGTGACCACCGCCTGCTCCTACTCCCCCGCCGACAAGGGCTACGGCATCCGTGCTGCTGTGTGGGCAGGCGCTAATCTGGACAAGGAAGCCGCTCCCATGCTGTTTGACCGCGGCATCGTTGCCCCCGGTGTAGATGCCGGCTATGTGGACAGCGACTCTGCCTTTGGCGGCAAGGCATTCCCGGGCAAGATCCGCCAGTATAACCCCGGTACTCAGCCCTTCCTGAAGGTGAACCGCAATGGCGAGCGTTTTGCCAACGAGAGCTGCCCCTACAACGATATCGTCTACGCCGCGGCTCACCAGCCGGGCCGCGTTTACGCACAGATCTGCGATGCCAACATTCTGGAGGACGCAAAGCGTTTCCACACCATCGGCTGCTCTGCCCAGACCCGCAACGGCGGTGAGAAGTACATTCAGGGCAAGATGGACGAGGCTATCGAGGCCGGTGCACTGTTCAAGTGCGATACGCTGGACGAGCTGGCCGACAAGATGGGCTTTACCGGCGCTGCCAAGGATACCTTCCTTGCTACCGTGGAGCGCTACAACGAGTTGTACGACAAGCAGAACGACGAGGACTTCGGCAAGCCCGCTTACCGCCTGAGCGCCATCCGCACCGCGCCCTTCTACGGCTGCTGGCTGGGTGCCTCTCTGCTGACCACCGAGCAGGGCATTGCCATCAACGAAAAGGGACAGGCTCTGGACACCAACAACCAGCCCATGGAGGGTCTGTACATCACCGGCGATATGTCCGGCAGCTTCTTTGCCAACAACTACCCCTGCCTGATGGCCGGTGTGGCTATGGGCCGCACCCTGACCTTCGCCATGAAGGCCGTCAAGCAGATGGCCGGTCTGGAGAATGCCTGATAAAGCGTAGTTTTCCGACATACTCTAAGCGTTTCTTCTTTTCTTCTTTTTCATGTGAAGAGGGGCAGCCCCAAGACCGGGGCTGCCCCTCTTTGCGTTATTTTGCCCCGCACGCCCCCTACACAAATGGCCACAATTGTGCTATGATAAGCGTGAAACCGGGCAGTTCATTCCCGCCCGGTCAGAGATCGAGGTGTATGTACAAATGTCGGATATTCTGGATACCTTACGGCAGGAAGGGGTGGACCCCGCTCTGCTTACGGCAGTGCAGGAATACCGCGCCGCCCATCCGCTCAGCGAGGCGCTGCGCCCGCGCATTCCTGCCCCTGCCTTTACCTACTACGGCAAAGAGGTGTGGGAGCAGGCGCTGGCAGCCATCCTCTGCGGCGAGAACCTGCTGCTGGCCGGCGGCAAGGCCACCGGTAAAAATGTGCTGGCCGAAAACCTTGCCGCCGCCTTTGGCCGCCCCGCGTGGGACATCTCCTTTCATGTAAACATGGACGCCGCCTCCCTGATCGGCATGGATACCTTTGCGGGCGGGCAGGTGGTGTTCCGTCCCGGGCCGGTGTACCGCTGCGCACAGTGCGGCGGCTTTGGCGTGCTGGACGAGATCAACATGGCCAAAAACGAGGCGCTGGCGGTGCTGCACGCGGTGCTGGACTTCCGCCGCGCCATCGACGTACCCGGTTACGACCGCATCCCGCTGGCCGAGGAGACCCGCTTTATTGCCACCATGAACTACGGCTACGCGGGCACCCGGGAGTTGAACGAGGCGCTGACCTCCCGCTTTGCGGTGGTGCAGATGCCTACCATCACCCAAGATAATCTGGAAAAGCTGCTGCGGGCACAGTTCCCGGATCTTGCTGCAAAATATGTGCACCAGTTCGCACTGCTGTTTCTGGACCTGCAGAAAAAATGTGACAGTGCCGAGATCTCCACCAAGGCGCTGGATCTGCGCGGAATGCTGGACGCGCTGCGGCTGATCCGCAGGGGCATCCCGGCCGGGGCGGCGCTGGATATTGGCATCACCAACAAGGCCTTTGACTCCTACGAGCAGGGGCTGATCCGGGACGTGATCGCCGCACGCATCCCGGCCAAGCTGGATGCCGGAAAGCTGTTTGCCTGATGGACGCCCAAAGCTACACCGCGCAGGAGCGGCGCGCGGCCAATCAGGTCTGGGCCGCTGCCGGAGCCTACGGCTTTGAGCCGCTGTTTCTGGCCCGCAACACGGACGGCACCATTGATTTTTACATGAACTGCATCGTAGGGCTGGTGCACAAATACTACGGCGATGCACTGATCCGGGACATTTTTTCCGCTTGGGAGGGCGACACACGCCAGCCTATGCTGGACGATATGGCGTGGCTGTACTTAGAAAACGCCGCCTACCGGCTGGAACTGCCCCGCCGCCCGGTGCTGGAGGCGCTGCGCTTTGCCCATGCGGACTACTTTTTTGCCATTCAGTACAAGCTTTCGCGGCAGGAATGGATGGCGAAAAACCAGCTGGTGTACACCATGCAGGCCGCGCGCTGGCGCGAGGTGCTGGGACGCACCGCCCCGGTCATGACCCCTTACGAGAGCAGCCTTGCCGCAGCGTTGGAGCCAGAGAACGCACCGGAGCCAGCATCGCTCAAAAAAGACCTGCTGGCGTTGTTTGCAAAGTTCGCCCTGTTTGACGGCAAGGTGCGCCAGAAACCCGCGCTGCATCTTCGGCTGCAGGGCTTTTGGGCAAAGCTGGCCACCAGAACCATGCCCACCCAGATGATCAAGACTGATCGGGTGACGGTGGAGCATTCCGGCGCGGTGGATGCCGCAGGCAGCGGACTGGCGGTGGACAAGCGCCGGGCAAATATCACCCTGAGGCAACGCGCCGCGCAGGACCGCGCCTACATTGAAAGCTGCTTCGGGCGCTGCTTCTACCCGCCGGAGCAGCTGCGCAAGGCCGAGCAGGAGCTGTGCACCGGAGTGCATCTGGGCTGTCATCTGTGGTTCAGCGCCGGTGTGCCCAGCCCGGCGCAGGCGCCCACCCCGGAGGCGCGGCAGCTGGCGCAGCAGGCCGAATTGCAGGCCGAACGCAACCGCGCCTACTACGCCAAAAATCAGGAACTGCACCGCAGCGTGGTGCTGCGGCTTACGGAGCAGATCCGCAACTGCATTCTGGTGCATCAGCAGCCCGACCAGCGGGTGGCGCGCAGCGGTGATCTGTGTGCCGG
>OIXY01000190.1_pt1 | contig 16698 bp, 18 predicted proteins | sample 1588051 | NCBI WGS metagenome assembly OIXY01 (sample SAMN03283247) | human gut metagenome | biome: human-associated habitat; material: feces | host: Homo sapiens | place: Peru | collected 2012 | reverse complement strand
CAGACTGAAGAAAATAGCTGAAGATTTAGAAATCATTACGGAAGATGAATAGCCTTGGCTGATGCAAAAGAATCCTGCTGGCAGTGAGGCCAGCAGGATTCTGCATTATTGCTCTAAAGTAAACCATTCCGTTTCATTAAATTCAACAATTCTTTATCCGAGATAGATTCCATTTCTGATTTATCATAAATGGTCAATAGTTCTATAAAACCATCCTCTTCATTCATGATTGCCACAAAGGAAATAACTCTAGCACCACCACTTTTTCCTTTACCTTTAGAAGCTATACCTATTTCCTACATAATACTTGATTTTTAACACATTACAATATTATAAAATTTCAAGCAAACATAGGTTGTTTAAGTTTGAGCGGAGCGTGCTTGTGAAATCACGCTCCGTTTTTATTTATTCCTTAGATATTAGATGACGGTGAGCCAGATTGCCTCGTCTCTCTCCCTCGCCTCAGTAATGCGGTCGATGAGGCGTTTCAGCCACTGTCGGGAGTTCACCACCATGCCCTTGTATTTGTTCTCCCCCACTAGGATGCAGCCCTGCGTGTCGTCGGGATAGTTGCCAGCGTGGATGCGGATGCCCTCGAAGTTTGGCACGCCTTGCACGAGGGGAAGCCACGTCTTGAATCGGGGCGACTTCGTGATGACCACTGGGTAAGAGCCTTCGGGGATAGCCGTCTTGCCTGGTATCTTGCGAGCCTTCTTGCCCGATTGTCGGCTGTATCGGGCATCCACCTCTTCGGGCTTCAAGTCGATGCCGAGAAGGTTGCGCCAAGTCGGCTCCAAGGTGTCGCAGAAGTAATACTCCTTGGTGAGTTGGCTCTCGTCCACCTCATAGTGGATGATTCGCTTGTCGCCCAAGCGTTTGCCTGGGAGGATTTCTCGTTGCACCACTGGCTTGCTATCAGCTCCCTTAGCACATGAATTCTTCACTCTTCCCTCTTCACTCTTCACTATAAAGAGTCTTCCGATGGTATAGGTGTTCTTCTTTGCTATTCGTTTCAAAATGATTTCCATTGTCGTTTATTGTTTTAAAAATTTCAACTTGCGGAAAATCGGACTGTCACTGTCACCGTCACCACTTTCCATCCTTGCCACATACCCACGATGCACCCATTGCTTCAAGGCATCCTTGATGCGCTTGCGGTCGTCGTTGTCGAAGCCTTGCGAACGGCGCACCTTCACGTAGTCGTCCTCGGTGAAGCTGTCGGGCAAGAGGGTGAGCAGGTTCTTCGGACCATTAGGGGCCGTGCGAGAAACCTTGTCTTGCTCGCCGTCGGCATCGTATATCATCTGCCCGAAGAGTTTCAGCTTGCACCATAGGTCGTAACGCTCGCTCCAGCGGATGAATTCCTCGATGCTCTTCTCCCATTTCATGCCATTAGCCACGTAGAGGACGCACGCCTTTAGGTAGGCAATGACATTGGCTCGGAAGCTAAGATTTTCAAAGACGTAGTTCTGGGAGAGCCTTGCGAACTCGGCGTTTTCCTCCACCAGTTTCTTGGCGAGTTTCATAGCCTGAGGGCAATCCACCAATCCACGAGCCTTTAGGAGGTTGTCGATGTAGGGCTTCAATTCCTCGTCGAAGGCGGCATCGTACGTGCCATAAATGGGCATCGCCGAACCGCACGGTCTGCGCTCGATGGTGGCGAAGCTGATGCGAGAGATGGGACCATCCGTCACCACTCTGCGGAAGTAGTCGCGGCATTTCTTCGGGGTGCAACAGGCGTTCCAGTTGAAGCGAACCTTTACCGTTTCGGTCACTGATTGCACGCCCACACGGTCTTGACCGTAATTGCCGATGTCGAAGGCAAGTTCCATGATGCGGAAGTGCTGGTTGGTCTTGCCTTTGAGGGCATCGAAGAGGTTCAGCTCGTTTATCTTCGCATAAAGAAAATGGTTCTCCGCCTCTTTCATGCGCAATACAAAAGCAGGGTTCGTCATGTCGATGTTCACCTCTTGGATAACCAAGCCTTCGGGACGCTCTCGCTTGTCCTTGTTCGAGCCTTTACGGTTGCATTCGTCCTTCCAAGCTCGTTCACGCTCTCGTTGCTCGGCATCTCTCGCTCTTATATCAGCCATGATATGATTTATCGGCTGGGTGATGGATTCCTTTCCGCTTCCAGTCGGTGCGCAAAGGATGCTCATTAAGGTCGCCTCATGCTCCACGTTGTCGATGTAGCGGAAGCGTGTGTCGCAGAGGTGGGCGGCAAGGCTTGGAAACACGGCTTGCGATACGGCTGGCTGGTAAATGGTCGGGGTTCTGCTCACCAATAGCTTTATCAGCTTCGGCAATTTGCTTGGCATTTCGTGGATGCGATAGAAATAGCTTTCGGGGTTGCCGATGTCGCCGAAATCGTCCGTGTCGTAGTTGGCGGCTCTGCCTCGTGCTTGCTCGTCCTGGCAGAGGGAGATTGCCTTGCGAACGATGCTCGGCATTCGGTGGCTTTGCTTGCGGTTGCAGGCACTATCTACCGTAGCGTAGGCTCTCTGCTGCTCCTCGCCGAAGGTCGGTAGGATAGCCTTTATCCAGTCTCGATTGTCATCGCAGAGGTAGCGCAAGTAACACGACAGCGTGAAGATGAAACTGTTGCGTGAGCCATGCTGAGGCTCGCCTCCCAATAGCTCAACCAGCTTCGAGGTTATCGACGAATATGGGATTCCGTCGTATTCCATCGGGAAGTTTTTCTCGGTCTCCATTCCGCCATTGCCTTGATTCCCTCCATTATCGCCGATATGATTATCATCAGAATGATTAGTATCAGCAGGTTGGGCATGCTCAGCAGGAGAGCCAAGAGAAACAGCAGGATTGCCATTGTTGCCCGAAAGTCGATTGTCTTTGTCGTTAGTGTCATTGTTGATTTGGGTGTTGATTTGATTGTTGTTTTGATTGTTGATTGATGAATTGTGTTCTTTGAATAGCTCGCCTTCGTTGATGTAGAGGATATACTCCTCTGGCACGATAAAGGAAGGTCTCGCCAAGTCCTTTACGCAAACGTCATAGTCCGCATCCTCCAGTTGCTCCGACATCCACTTCTGCGCCTGAGCCAAATCCATGCCATCGGGAATCGTGAAGACGAGGCGCAAGCCCTCCAAGGATGGCGTTACATGCACCAAGAGGATTCTCTCCAAAGCACTTGGATTCTTCACTCTTAGTTCTTCACTCTTCACTTCCCAATATCCCTTGGGATTTGGGATATGGTCTTTGTCATAGATGCTCAGTCCGCTCGGTATGGCGTCAGCGTTGAGGCGGCGACCATTCTTGAATGTGGCGTGGGGCGTGAGGATAGGGAGCTGGCTCTTCAGCTGAGTCTTCATCGCATCATAGTCCTCCTGGCAGATTTCGCCACGGCGCTTGCGTTCGAGTGCGTCCTCAATCTGCGCGCAAACGTCCTTCACCCGGCTACTCTGGGTAGCTTGGTGGAAAAGCTCGGGGGTGCAGACCTGCACCCCTCGGCTTCTTACGCTCTGTGATATTCCAAAAGCCATTTACTTCTTCTTTTTTGTCTTGTTCTACATACGTTTATCACTTACCAACTGATGGGAATCACTCTGTCGATGAATGCGCTTGCCTTGGCACTCTCGCTGATGATGGCGGAGGCAGGCACCACATCGGTTTCCTCTCGGTCGATGCAGAGGTGCAGTCTCACGTTCTCCATGCCCACGCTCGCTCTGCCGTGAGGGAGCTTGATGTATCGGCGAATCTCTCGCTTGCCATTGCTTGTACGCCAAGCATTGAAGTTGCCCTCGTTGGGACTCACCAAGGCGATAGTGCCCTTCACTCTGTTGCCACCTGCCACGAGGCTCTTATATACCTCGTCCGAAATCTGTACCTGTATGTTCATATTATTCTAATTTTTATGTTCTTTATTTGATTCCCTCGAAGTCCACGATGGAAGTCTTCCCGAAGTATCTGCCATTGTATTCCTCCACTTTGTGGTAGAGAGCCACGCCGAGCACATCGCCCTCCTTGGCGGTAAACTTATCGACGGCATCGCCGAAGAGACGAGCCACGTATCGGTCGGGGTGAACGGCGTTCTGCACCGCCTCCAAGATAACGTCACGGCTCTTCCAAGGGTTGCCTGTCTGCTGGCTCACGCCGCTCTGAGTGGCGAGGAGCTTTACTACTTTCATTCTTTCCATTTCTTTGTTCCTTTCTTTTATTAATTTTACTAATTTGTTTGATTCTATATCTTTCATCCTCCTAAGAGAACTTATCGGACATTCCCTATATGTCTTGCCGAAAAAGAAAAAAGGCGGCCGTCGGATTCCGACGCTTCGGGGCGACCGCCTTGAAACAATATGAACCAATTAAAAACATCGATACTTGCAAAGAATAATGCTTGTCGGTTTTCTTTTCGACAATGCAAAGTTAGTGAGATTTTCAGAGGGGAAACAAAAAAATAAGCCCCCATACGCCAAGTGGTGTATGAGGGTGTATGAAGTTTTTGTGATGTGTATGAACTATTGTGTACGAGGGTGTATGTTTTCCGAAAACATCTTGTGAAAACATACACCGTCGGTCAGTTCCGCTTGCTCCATTTGAGGGAGCAATCCAAGTGGAGCGGCTTGCCTTCCTTGTCTCTTAGCAGGATGGTTTCGTGCGAGAGGGCGATGTCTCTCACCGTGCTTGCGAAGTCGATGTACTTCTGCGCCACGACGCGGTCTCTCCATGTCTCCGTGGAGAGATTCTTGGCTCTATCCAGGCAATGGCGGAAATCAGAGGAGGTTGTTCCATACACATCCTTAGACCATTGCAGGAACTCCTGTTCCGAGGCATCCGAGGCGATGATGGCGTTCTCCTTCAACACGAGGAACACCACGCACCACTTGTTTCTCTCCGTGGGGGCAATGCCAAGGCTCTTGATGTGACCCTTCAGCTTGTTCATATCGATGGAGGGATGGAATATCATGCCGTCCATTGCGGAGAGAGGATATACTTCCTCGGCTTCTGCACAGATGGCTTCCACTGGCTTCATGTATTGCTCTTGTTGGGGTGTGCCGTCGGGCGTGTTGGTCTCAGAGGTCTGCACGTTTACCGTGCCTTGGAAGAAGACTTGCTTGTCCACATGCTCGTTGTAGATGGCACCGGGCTGCATATTGAAGATGCGGTTACTCATAGCGAGGCTCCTTTCCGTATGCCATATTGATCGTTGGACAGCAGTGACAGGTCGTAATGCTGTTGCTCCACATGCTCGTTGTAGATTCCTTCTTTTTCCACGGTGATGGTGGTCGTGCCTTTCAGCTTGCCTATCTTCTCGCTCAGCGTCATGTGTTCCATTCGGTTCATCGATACCTCCTTGTCGAGTTGTCGCTCCACGAAGGCGATTTGTCCGATGGCCTCTTGATGCTTGCCATCCACGTATTTCCTCACCTCGTCGGAAAGCCCCGAATCCACATGTTTCTTGCCACGTATAAGATGGAAGATGTTGTCCTGTGGATTCCAACTTTCCACCTTGGGGAAGATGACGGACAACAACCCCACCAATTCCTCTCGTTGGCCTTTCTCCTTCGACCAGTCCACCATCAGGTTGTAGAAGTGCTGCCTCTTGCTTTGCCAGTCGAAAGCGCATCCTCGCTCATGCCGTGCGAACCTCTCCGCCGTCAGGAAGATGGAGGCGTAATGCTCCCTCTTCTCTGCGATGAGACAACCTGCGATGGCGGTAAACTTGGTATAGCCACTGCACAGGCGAGGGTTGCGGAAGTATATGGAAGCCACGATGGAGAGGGTTTCACGCTTCTCGTAATCGTTGAGCAGTTCAAACATGCCTTACTTTTCCTCTTCGGTGGCATCGGAGAGTTCCACCTTGGCGTACGCATTGAGGTAGAAGAGCAGCATGTGGGCGTTGCGCTTGTCATCGTCCTCACGTGGTATGTATTCCCCCTTGGTGAACAGTTCGAATATCTCGTCAAGTTTTCGTGTCGAGTCTCTCATTTCATCGTGGTCGATGTGGCTGAGCAGACCTTGGCTGAAGAGCAGGTACATCAATGTATGGAAGTTATATTCCTTGTCCCACTTGCGAGCGAGGTCGATGAGCTGAGGGTAAGAGGTGATTTCCTGGGCGTATTCCTTCACCTTGCCCGAAAAGTATTCGTTCCTCTTGATTCCCCATAGGGCGCATCCGCCAAACATCTCCGAGAGCGTGGCTTTCAGGCTTAGGTTGGTTTCGGTGAAGAGGGTCATTCGGTCGCTCTTCGCCTGGATGAAGTTTTCAAGGACAGCGTTGAGACGCTGCTCCATGCCGCTAAATTCAAATTTCTTAATCATCGGCATAACTACTGTTTAAAAAATGAATATTCTTGTTCTGCGATAAATGCAAAGGCATTTATTCCGCTTGTTGAGAAGTGAAAACAAATGAATCTGCGTTTTCGTGAGTACAAAGGTAGTGAATAAAAACGACACCACCAAATTTATTGCTCGGAATTTGTAGAGAGATAGGAAAAAGAAAAAGGAGGTAAGGGGATGAGTTTCTCTGCCTCCCTTTGGATAGGGTGTTTATTTCTTTGGGTGATATTTGCCTTGTATGTCATACCAACGAGGAATGAGAAGTTTCTTGGCATAGTTCTGCTTGGTAATTATCCCAAGCCTCGGAGTATAGAGCCTTTTCTATATGTCTTAGCTCTTGTTCTATCTCGGCTCTATTCTTGAATTCGTTTCTTATCCATTCTTGGTCTTCCTCCGCCACTTCATCATCGTCAAGATAGCGGAAGAGGATTTCGTGGAGCAGCACTCTGTCATCGGAATAATAATTCGGATGATACTGCTCAATGAAGTTCCAACGTGCGGTGTTGTATTCCATCATTACCAATTTTCAAATAACAAGTCTTCAAAATCACTTCTTTGTAGGTCTCTTTGGATATTTTGCCTTTACATCCATCCACCTTGGCAAAACCAGTTCCTTGCCATAGTACTTTTTGTAATTGGCACATAAGCGTTTAGCCCAATTCTCCGCAATGGTATTTCTTGTGTCGTGGTAAGCATAGATAGTTTCCTCCATTGCTGCCAAGAAGTCTTCAAGACATTCGAATGTAGGATAATCTGTCTTGTCGGAATACCACACGGCAGGACGTATGTTGTTGATAGCCTTGTTTCGATATTGCACCTTTACAGGCCACCCTGCACTTGTGCAACTTATCTCCCACACGTTCTTCAACCAAAAATCCTCAATAACGACAAGTCCACCTTCCTCCATGCGATATTTTACAAGAAGGTATTTGGCATGGAGTTTCCAAGGATTTTCCACGACTTCATTGATATAGCCTCTAAATGCCCCTATATCGAAGTTTGGACTACCAGTGAATGATTTTACCTCAAGCCAGCCATCGTTAAGGTTGTCCTTGTCCAACCAAAAATCAGGTGAAGCTTGCTTGTGATTGTGGATGTTTTCTATGCCTTTGTCGTTCATCCACTTAGCAAGCCACTCCTCCAAGATATTTCCTATGACATTATTTTGTTCTACGGTGATATGAAAGTCACGTAAATTGAATTTTATATATCCATCTGCGCCAACAAACTTAAACTCATCCTTTAGAGCTTCATAGATTTGCTCTGCTGTATATTTTTTAGTTGTATTCATGTTACAATGTTTTTAGATTATGTTCATTGTTATTTGATAAAGTCTCAATTTATGAGATTGTTATACATTCTAACAATCGGCTTGCCACGGCCTTGATGACAGGCACGACCACCGTGTTACCCAAAAGGTCGAAGCCCTCTTTCTCGCTCACATTAAAGCGGATGGTGTCAGGATATCCGCAAAGGCGAAGCCCCTCACGAAGGGTCAGGCGGCGCAAGCCTCCATTGTCGCCCACATACAATTTCTGCATATCCATAGCCACAAGCGTAGGTGCTATCTCGTTAGGCGACATCACCTTGTTGACCTCAAAGCTCAACTTGCCTGCCACGATGTTATATCCCTTTGGCTTGGTGGTGTCATACTCACGATGGGTGGTCTTGATGTTGTCCTTGTACTCCACGACCAATTTCTTAGGATACTCAAATTTGAGATAGCCTTTCTCCACGAGGTCATCCAAGATTTCCTGTAAGTCTGGCACATCAAAGAAAGTCTTTATCTGTTCGAGGGTAAGAGGCATTCCGTCCATCCAGTCTATGCCGATGATGGAAGCCCATTTCTTCTTTCTTCTCTCCTTCAAAAGTTGGTCAAGAAGTTGCTTTTGCACTTTTGATACTGCGCCCTTCGTTTCCAAGTCCCAACTATGAATATTGTCATCGCCTCCACGTTTGTCTTTGATGGACTTGCCGTAAAGTTCTTCCACCGTAAAGTGTTTCAGCAAGTTGTGGATAAATGGTGTATCCACCGTAGGCTTGCCCTGCTCCAAGATGTCGGAGAGCTTCTTTTCCACGACAGGGAAGTTTCCCAAGTTAGGCTTCTTTTTCTTGCTTCCTACAATGTAAATGCGCTTTCTTTCCTGTGGTACACCGAAATACTTGGAGTTGAGTACCTTGAAGTCATATTGATAATCTAAGGCATCCAGATGTTGCGTGATAACCTCCAAAGTTCTTCCTCCGTCATGGTTTACCAAGCCTTCCACATTCTCCAAGATAAATCCTTGTGGTTTCTTGTCACGCAATATTCTCTCCACTTGGAAGAACATCGTGCCTCGTGTGTCGGCAAATCCTTGTCGTTTGCCAGCCGAGCTAAAGGCTTGGCATGGGAATCCAGCACAAAGCACGTCAAAGTCGGGAATGTCCGAAGTCTCTACCTTTGTGATGTCGCCAGTGATGGTCTCCGTAGGATGGTTCTCATGAAGCACCTTTACTGCGTAAGGCTTGATTTCCGAAGTGAACACACATACAGGATTCAAGCCAGCACTTCGTGCCGCTTGCTCCAAGCCGCATCGGATGCCACCGATACCAGCAAACAAATCTATGAATCGTAATGTACGTTCTTGAGTAGTCTTTGCCATCTGAGGTTGTTCTTTCTTGTAATCTACTTTAGGGGCGATGTCCTTGCCTGTGATGAATACTGGTGAAAATGGCACTTTGCAAGCCTCGTTTTCATGGGTCTCTTTTACCAAGTCTTCCATATCCAAAGGCTCGGTCAGGATTTCGTCGCCAAGAAGATAGGTCATGTAGTCGCCTTGTGGGTCGGGATATTCCAACGAGCGCATTTCCTCTTCCGTCTTGACGGCAGAGGACACACACTTGAAGAGATGGTATCCCTTGTCTATTCCTTGAAAATCATATAGCAGGATGTAATCGGGCTTGGAAACATGCGTAATCCCTCCGTTTCTTTGTGAAAACAGAGAGTCGTTCAACCTCACGTTGTATATCTTCTGATATCTGCGAGGTTGTTCGCCAAGAATCCACGCCAGTTGGTTCTTGTCCGAGCGATATGCGCCGAGCAAGAACTTGGCATCCTTCTGGTCGGAATACCTAAAAGCCATGTTGTCCATTTTAGCTTGATTACAGTCCTTCATTCTAATTTTATTTTATAACTATTGGCAAAGGTAATAAAAATTATCGAGTCTACCAATTCTTTTGGAACTTTTTTATACCATATTGGTTCAATCTTTTCTTGTCTGAGTTACAATGTGGACAATTCTCCTGTTAGAGATAAAATAGACTTTTCCTTTGCTGAATATACTTTAGTATTATATTTTTTATCTAATTGATATTTTTCAATAGTTAGTTTCTTTTCATTGTCAGCAAAGAAATAATCAGAAATACGCAATCCGATAGCAGCCCTATCTATATCAATTTCATCATTCGGAGTTTGATTTTTTCCACAGAGTGCTATATTAGCACTTAATAAAGAACGAATATTCATGGATGGAATTCTTTCAAATCCATGCGTTTCCAATTCACAAATCAATTTTTGGGTCATTCTTTTATCTATTCTTTTATCACATAGCTTTTTTATTAACAGGTCAACTTTATGGTGAACATTGAATGTACCACATTGTACTCCACGAACTTTCACATATCCTTTTTCGTAGAATTTTTTGAGACCAAATATATAATCATTGACTTGTATTTTACATAAAGTTTTCAAAAACAAAGAATTGTCTTGCTTTGCGAGCCTTGGATTTGTCGTATTCAACGATTCTCGCCAACCATTTACATATTTGAACAACTCTTGGTTATAACAATGGTTTTCTTGGTTGAAAGTATGACCATCTTTATAAATATCAAGAATGCCTATATCTGTATAACAAGCCTCATGCAAATACATGGATTGCATTGATTTTACGTTACCCTGCCTTAGTAACATCATAATTTCTGTTGCAGCGACCTCTTCATATCCATAAAATGCCGTTCCATTTGCAATTTGGGAGAAGAAACTATGTTGTTGAGCAATTCTTTTTGAATACTCAATATTTTCATTGCCATTTTCATCTATGTTAGAACGTCCAAGTGTTTCATACAAGTGTTCAAGTGGCATAGGGCAAGAGAGTACCCCTTTGTTTACTTTTTCTATGATAATAGCACGTAATTGTCCCCACAAAGATGTAGGGATTGCGTTGTACATGTTACTTACTGCAAATTGGTCCAGATATAATATTTTCTTTCTTTTCATAGGCGTTATTTAAGAATCACTTCTCCATCCTTAACCTTGTCAATAGTGGCTTTTCTATGATAACCATTTTTTGTAAACTCATTTATCCAAATAAGCCTTCTTGTGCCATCACCATAAGGTTGCAATCTGAAATGCCCACTTACCTTGAAAGACTCGTCATTGCATATTTCTGTATACCACTTGCTATCAAAACGGTAGTAGTCAAGTCCTGCCTCTACTATAGTCTGAGTTTTCTTGTTCTTTTTTACCTCTTTTCTTATTGTGGTTGACACTTTGCCTAATTGAACTTCTGCCCATTGTCTTAGACACAAATAGTCCAAGACCATATCTATATAATCTCTGATATTTAACTCAGTACAACCATCTATAAGTGGTAAAACCATACAGTCCAACTGATGCCCATTTCCCTTAATCTTATCCTTTGGTGAGACACAGATGTAGTATGTTGGTATAGACAAATATTTGTCGAGATTATCTTGAAACACCCACAATGTGAGACAGCCATTCTTTATGCTATACACGACATAACACCCTGACATAAAATATGGACTGCGAACAATCCCATTCTCATTATCAAGCTCTTCGAGAATATCCATGTGAAACTGGGTAAACTTCATATAGGATTTATCCATTGTGTCAACAAAAGTTTTCGAGAATACCACCAAATTGCGACAGTTACCCCTTAGGACAGAGAGTTCTCTTATTGCGTTCTCTCTGTCTGAGTCGATACCACTACCATGGTTATTACACCAATTAAGAATACTTTGCGGCAAATCTCTTTTGTCGAGATTAAACAAGTATCGAAACAATGTGATGTCATTTATGCTTTTGCTCTTCATATTCCTCTGTTTGTTTTTTATTCATATTTCCATAATATAAAAACGACCCGCACATTTGAGCATCAGGGAGAGGCTTGGCGGGTTCTAGTACTGCAAAGATACTATATTATCTTGAATTGCCAAATGTTATTGGAGAAAACTTATGAAATCGCTTGCATATTCGAGAAAAACTTCTTACCTTTGCCACCAAGAAAAGAACAGTGTTTGCAGGATGCCCCGATGCGCCTGCCAGCACTCTAAAAAAGATAACAGCGAGTTCCGATGGCATGCCTTTGCCGGAATTCGTTTTTTATGTCCAATCAAAAACAACAAAGGACGCAAAGCATCTTGGCCTAACGTCCTTTGATTTCCTTCCGTCAAATGATGGATGAACTCTGCTGCAAAATTAAGTATTTTTTCGCTTACGGCAAAATATTCCAAATGTTTTTTGATGCGACACGAGTTATTTTAACAGTTTTATTAGCTTTCACACCGCAATGCCACTACGCATGACATCCTCGTAAAGAGGCGAAGGGTGGCTCTCGTCTATCAACACAGGCTCTATCGAAGTGTCCACGCCCAGGGTGGCAAGCCAAAGCGAGGATGTGGTGGCAAGCCAATCTCCCTGAAGCTTCGGGATAACGACCGCCACGTCAATGTCACTGTCCTTGTGAGCCTCATTGCGACTGCAAGAACCATACAGGTACACCTTGGCATCGGAAAGCAACGGAAGTATTGCCTCCTTGTAGCTACGCACTTTTATCAAAGCAGACTCTCTATCCATAATTTCAGTTCTTTGGTTTTGTCTATTAATACCCTGCAATATTCTGGCGTTAGTTTCTTGACCAGCTCGTCCTTGTAAGAAGGATACCTTGCCTCTATGTTCATTGGCATCAACACATAAAGCCGACGTACAGCCACCGACCGCCGTTGTACATGACTTCCGCCGTGTCAACGTCGTAATCCGCCAACTCTTTCCAATATGTAACTTTGTCAACTCCCATAGCGTTATTGCAATTTTTATTGGGCAAAGATAAGATTTTATTTGTAATCGCCAAATGTTTTCGAAAGAATATTCTGATAGTTGTCAAAAAAGACTGAAACTTGGTGACAGGTGACAGTGACAGTCCAAAATTCCGCAACTCCCCTCCGAGTGGAAAAAGGGTGAAAGAGAAAGTTTATATTTATATATATAAATATAAAAATATAACATTAACAATTCTTTACTTTTCTCTTCGTCCTCCAAGGCGAAGGGTTCGCAGAAGGGAGGGGTGCGGAAAATCGGACTGTCACTGTCACCGTCACCAAAGTTTCAAAGGTAAAAAAGTAAAAAGGTAAAAGGAGCTTTCTTGCTTTATGAAGATGCCCTTACTTGGTAAAGATGCTCCTGCTTGATTCTTGCTTGATGAGAACTCTATGTTTCTTCCTCGACAAAACTATGTTTCTCTGCCCGAAAGTCGTGCCTCCCCTACCCTCAGCGACGCATTTCGGCGGAAGTGCTGAAAATCGCCCCTTATCACATGTCGAAATTTGGTGGTGTCGGAAAATTGTTGTACCTTTGCATCGTGATTCAGAGAAAGATGCATCGCTCTTATGGACACCATACCGCTAAGGCTAAATTAACCACAAGGGGAGGCCTCCCCGATAAAGGAACGCCCCACTAAGTAAACACTAAACATTAACCATTAAACACTTAAAATTATGGCAACTAACACTAAAGGAACTTTGAAGTACAGAAAGATTCAGCGCACCCCTCAGACTGGCGAGAACGCTGGCAAAAAGAAGTGGTACGCCACCGCAGTGACCGACCGTGAGATGTCGTTCGAGGACTTTGTAAGTCACATCTCCGACCACGGCTCCCCTTACTCCCGTGGCTGCATCCACGGCGTGCTGATGGATGCCCTCGACCACTTGCAGGAGCTTGTCCTCGACGGCAAGAGCGTGCGACTCGGCGAGCTTGGCCTCTTCTCCATGGGCATGACCTCCCGTGCCGAGGACAGCCGAGCCGAGGTAACCGCACAGAGCATCCAGGGCGTTCACCTCATCCTCCGCAACACCCGAACTTGGAGCAACTCCGAACTTTCCAAGAAGTGCAAGCTCCAGGAGTACGGCACCTACGACGCTTCTGCCGATGATGCAGACGGCGACAATGGTGGAAGCACTCCTTCACAGGGCGGCGGAAGCACCTCTGGCGGAAGCACTTCGGGAGGCTCTACCTCTGACGGAAGCAGCTCAGGAAGTGGCTCTAACTCAGGCGAAGACAACGAACTATAGTAAAAATAACCCTTTAAAACTTTTACCACTATGAAGAAAGAAACTTGGAAAACCATCCTGCAGATTGCCATCAGCATCCTCACGGCTCTCGCCACCACGCTCGGTATCACGAGTTGCACGGCAATCTAACGTGAAAACGCAAAGGGATAGACAAAGAGAAAAAGCAGCAACCACACAGATGGTTTGCTGCTTTTTCTTTCCTCCTTACAATAAATTCTTGTATCTCAACCTACTTACCAAGGGAAATCATCAGGGTCGTTCTTCTCGTATGTACGTTGATTCTTGTTCAACCCACTAATCGTTTCCATGTCTTTTGGCGACAACTCAAAATCAAAGATTCTGATATTCTCGTCAGTGTAGTCATCATTGTCGCAACGAGGTATTGTAATGAGGCCTCGCTGCATATGCCAACGCAAGATGACCTGGGCTACAGAAGCAACAGACAACTGCTGAGTAAAAGATAAAGAACAGTTCTGAAAAATAACTGTATCTAAAAAGAGAGGACTCCGAAAAGTCCTCTCTTACAATTTTTATCCTATCCTTCAATATCATTTATTCTATCACCCAATCCTCTATGCTTCGCTGGTCTTCCGAGAAGTTAACACCCACTTTCACTACCTTCCGTCCATCATCGGCAAAAGCTTTGGCATAGTCCTTGCCGCTGATTTGCGCCATGGCGATGTCGGCAGACTTCTCATATTTCAATACTGAAATGGTAGCCATCATAATGCTGTCCGAGTTGCTGCAAGGTCTCCTCATAAGTGAGTCCATTATGCTCAGCCATCTCCTCGATACCCTCACGGAAATATTGAGTCAATTCACTCTTGGTTATACCACAACAGCTACTGTATTCATCTTTCAAAGTGAGAATCTTGAGATTGTTCAACTCGCTAAAGATGCTGAGTTGACTAAACTTGGAGTCACCCCTCCAGAAGTTCCTACCATGCTCGCCAAGTGGTCCCTCGGGGATCACGTGATGGGGAATCGATGAACATGAGATGAGCAACCGTTGCTCACGAGGCGGGCAACAAGTGCCCAAACTAAGAGCCCAAATTTGGGCAACACAATAATGATTGCCAAAATCAATCATCAACAAGAACAACCTTTAACCAGATATTCCATCATAAATAAATGAGACTTCCCGGCATCAGAACCGAGAAGTCTCATTCTTTTTATCTTATCATCTGTCAAGTCTTTATGCCAATATTTTCAACTGAAAAATGAGGCTATGAGACTTTTCTTTCAAAAACTTTTCCACGTAAGCGAAAACTATTGTCCCTTTCAACGGAAATGCTTATCCATTAGATAGCATAAAGGAAGGTACGGATGAACCAGTAGCAGATGATACCTGCGATGTAACCTACGAAAGCAATCCAGGAGATATGCTTCATATACCAGCCGAAGGTAATCTTCTCCAAGCCCATTACTACCACACCAGCAGCACTACCGATAATCAGCATAGAACCACCTACACCGGCACAGTAGGCCAGCAACTGCCAGAAGACACCATCCACAGCCATATCGCCAGCAGCAGCCACAGGATACATTCCCATACATCCAGCCACTAGAGGCACATTGTCCACGATACTTGAAAGCACACCGATGATACCAGTTACGAGGTAGTGGTTGCCATCAAATACGATGTTCAAGCCCTGACCCAAAGCTGTCAATACGCCAATCTCAGCCAAGCAGGATACCGCCATCAGAATACCGAGGAAGAAGAGAATGGTACTCATATCTACACGAGAAAGCAACTTGGTTACTCGCTTCTGAGTTCCTTCTGCATCCTGTCCGCGATGCAAACCGCGATAGAAAATTTCGGTAGCAGTCCAGAGAACGCCCAATACCAGGAGGATTCCTACGAATGGAGGCAAGTGGGTGATACTCTTGAAGATAGGAACGAAGATCAAACCGCCTACTCCCAACCAGAACACAGCCTTGCGCTGACCTTCGGTGAAATCGCTGACCGATGCATTCTGCTGGTCAGAAACCTCAGGCATCACGAGTTCGCCCTTCAACATGGTCTGAAGGATGAGGGCAGGAATCACCATGGAAACCACAGACGGGATGAAGATTTCGGCGATAACGCCGGCTGCAGTAATCAATCCCTTGTTCCAGAGCATGATGGTGGTAACGTCGCCGATTGGTGAGAAAGCACCACCCGAGTTGGCTGCAATGATGACAAGGGATGCATAAATCATGCGGTCCTTGTGATCGGTGACGAGCTTGCGGAGAATCATGATCATCACGATACTGGTAGTCAGGTTGTCGAGGATTGCCGAGAGGAAGAAAGTGAGAATAGCAATACGCCAGAGGAGCGCACGCTTAGACTTGGTTTTCATCACCTTGCGAACCCAGTTGAAACCGCCATTCTGGTCTACGATTTCCACGATGGTCATCGCACCCATCAGGAAGAAAAGTGTAGTAGCGGTATCGCCCAGATGCTCCTGGATGATTCCGGTCACCTTCTCTACCATACCTGCAGCACCACCTGTATAATCAGGGTGCATCAACTGGAGATACTGCATCGGATCCACCATGTAGAGGGTCCAACAACCTACCAACATCAACAGGGCAATCGCTGCCTTGTTTACCTTTGTCAAACTTTCGGTAGCTATGAGTGCATAGCCCAGCACAAAAACGACAATAATAGAAATTGTAAGTGTAGCCATTACTTTAATTTATTATTAGATATTAATTGATAATCAAATAGAATACCATTTTCAGAGGAAACCTCCATCTTCAGAGAGATTCAGACCAGAATTTCCCTTTTCTTCCATTCTCGATTTGGTAAGTCTTTTTGCCAAACGGATGCAAAGTTACAAAAAGAAAAGCAATAACCACCCTATTCCTTATTATAATTGTATGAAATCGTTTACTTAATTACAGATTTCTTCCAAAACCCGTTCTATTTTACGAACCCATCGCTCATCGATTTCCACTTTTTCGGCATAAGACTTGAAGTTCATCACCACGTCTTCCACTTCTTCTATGATACTAGAAGCATTTCTGATATCCTGTCTTTGTGCAAAAAGCATCAAATCCTGCTTCGTT
>OIXY01000187.1_pt1 | contig 16909 bp, 13 predicted proteins | sample 1588051 | NCBI WGS metagenome assembly OIXY01 (sample SAMN03283247) | human gut metagenome | biome: human-associated habitat; material: feces | host: Homo sapiens | place: Peru | collected 2012 | reverse complement strand
CTTCTCCAGAAGGAACTCTGCCAGATAGGAACCATCCTGACCGGTGATACCAGTAATCAGTGCAACTTTAGACATATATTGACCTCAACTTTCCTGTTGTCTTTGCAGTCTTCTGCATGGTTTTCTTGTAATACCGTATATTATTTTAGCGAATATAGTCTCAAAACTGAATTCACTATCTTGCCTTTCGCGGCAAATCGCTTACACAATATTGCCCTCTTATGAAGAAATCAGTTACATCCGCCCGACCGCATTAGAGTCAATACAACGTTTACCACTTTTCACGGAACTCAGACGGTGTGATTCCCTCGACCTGCTTAAAGATACGGCTGAAATAATGTGGTGCACCCAAACCGCACTGATATCCGATATCTTCCAATTTCTTATCCGTAAAGCGTAGCATCTGCTTGGCTTTTGTAATGCGGAGATTCAAAATATATGTATTGATACTCACACCGTACTGTTCTTTAAACACACGGGTCAGATAGAACTTGCTGATAAAGAACTGGTCTGCCAATGCATCCAAGGATACTTTTTCGGTGTAGTGTGTATCCAGATAATCTCGAATCGGTTCAAGGTTCTGCTTTTTCAATATAGCATCTGAATGATCTGCTGGATGCCATGATTCTTTCATAAGAAGAACCAAAAGTTCATTCAGGCTACCATTGATTCGCATATCCCGGATGTAGTCATCCGACGAGGCAAGAGTGAAAAGAGACCTATGCAGCTCTGTAAACGCAGTAATATTCTCTGGATGGAATACTGGGCGCCCTCCGCGTTCTTGGTATTTCTGATAGATGTCCTGCATCGTTACACCGGAAAAATGAATCCATGACAACGACCAGAGATCTTTATCGGTACTATGGGAGTACGGTTGCTGGCAATCGATGAACACGCAGTCCCCAGTTGTCAGCTTGTGTTTCTTTCCCCGATAATCCAGCTCGCCAGAACCGGAATTAACACAAAAGAACAAATATGAAGACAAGTGGGTACGTGAGGAAGTATGCGGCTGCTTTGCTTGCAGGCTGCCAATCTCCTGAAGATATAGAAGTGCAGATCTAGCGAAAGTAGTCGGTGTATAGAGGACTCGGTCGGAAGAAACAATTGGGGAGGTGTCCTGTGAATCATGTAAAAACAAGTCATTCATTGCTGGACACCTCCCCAATATTGTTGTCTTATTAGTCTCTGCGGAACAGGTCGCGGGTATAGACCTTGTTCTGCACGTCATCCAGACAGCTATCATAGCGGTTGGCAATGATAGCCTGACTACGCTTCTTGAACTCTCCAAGGTCATTCACGACCTCACTCCCAAAGAATGTTGTACCATTCTCCAGAGTCGGCTCATAGATAATGACTGTCGCCCCCTTGGCCTTGATGCGTTTCATGACACCCTGGATAGAGGACTGGCGGAAGTTATCAGAGTTTGACTTCATGGTTAGGCGATACACGCCAATCACACAAGATTTCTCCTGCGTTTTGTCATACTCATTATCCTCGCCATAGCCATAATAGCCTGCCATCTGAAGCACCCGGTCGGCAATAAAATCTTTGCGGGTACGGTTAGACTCCACGATTGCTTCAATCAAGTTCTCCGGGACATCAGCATAATTCGCCAGCAACTGCTTGGTATCCTTGGGCAAGCAATAGCCGCCATAGCCGAAGCTTGGGTTGTTGTACTGGTCACCAATTCGAGGATCAAGGCACACGCCCTTGATGATTTGCTGAGTATTCAAGCCCTTCATCTCGGCGTAGGTATCCAGCTCATTGAAATAGCTGACACGCAGAGCCAAATAGGTATTGGCGAACAGCTTGACGGCCTCCGCCTCAGTAAAGCCCATAATCAGAGTGTCAATGTTCTCCTTAATAGCTCCTTCCTGCAGCAAACCGGCAAAAGTATTAGCGGCCTTTACCAAACGAGCATTGTCCACATCAGTACCCACAATGATACGGCTCGGGTACAGGTTGTCGTACAGAGCCTTTGACTCCCGCAGGAACTCCGGGCTGAAGATGATGTTATCACAGTGGTACTTCTCACGCACAGAAGCTGTGAAGCCAACCGGAATCGTGGACTTGATGACCATGATGGCATCCGGATTATACTGGATGACCAGCTTGATGACTGCCTCTACTGCGGAAGTATCAAAGAAGTTCTTCTTGCTGTCATAGTTTGTAGGCGCTGCGATAACAACGAAATCTGCATCCTTGTAGGCTGCCTCAGCATCAAGTGTGGCAGTCAGATTTAAGTTCTTTTCTGCTAGATACTTTTCAATGTACTCGTCCTGAATCGGGGACTTCTTGTGATTGATGAGGTCCACTTTCTCCGGGATGATATCCACCGCCATGACCTCGTGATGCTGCGACAGCAGCGTGGCAATGGACAGACCGACATAGCCGGTGCCCGCAACTGTGATTTTCATATCAGATTCTCCTTTTATATTTTCTCTGCCAAAATAATATCACAGATGCGATTCACATCGCCCAGAGACAAATCCGCGTACAAGGGCAGAGTAAGCACACGCAATGCAAGATGTTGCGCCACAGGTGTTTTCTCAGTACCGGCGGTCGGATAATTTCGATAGCACTCAAAGCTGTTGGTCAGCGGGTAGAAGTATTTTCTGGCCGTAATGCCATGCTCCTGCAGCATCTCATAGATTTCATTGCGGGTGTACTTATACCCATCAAACACGACCGGGAAATATGCATAGTTACTTTCCACATTCTCCTGAATTGCGCTAAGCTTGATACCTTCTACGCCGGAAAGGCGCTCGCGGTAACGCTCCACGACCTTCTTGCGCTTAGCAATTTCCTCGTCCAGATGCCGCAAGTTGCAGATGCCCATAGCTGCCTGAAATTCGTTCATCTTGGCGTTACCACCTACAAAGCAAACCGACTCAGGGCCATGAATGCCAAAATTCTTCTGGTCGTTCAACAGCTGAACCCAACTATCGTCCTTAAAGCAGACTGCACCGCCCTCGATAGTGTTAAACACCTTAGTAGCATGAAAGCTGAACATAGACGCATCGCCAAAGCAAGCGGTGGACACGCCCTTATACTTCACGGCAAAGGCATGAGCTGCATCATAGATTACCTTCAGGCCGTATTTCTTTGCGATTGTTTCAATAGCTTCCACATCACAAATATTGCCGTATACATGTACCGGAACGATTGCCACTGTGCGGTCAGTGATAAGACTTTCAATCTTCGTCACATCCATGGTATAGTCTCTATCGTTCACATCACAGAACACCGGGATAAGACCATTGCGAACAATCGCATGGGTGGTAGAAGCAAAAGTGAACGGTGTGGTAATCACCTCGCCGCCCTCCGGCAGATTCAGGGCAGCAATGGCATTTTCTAGGGCTAGATGACCGTTGGTATAAAGAGTCACATGGGGCACGCCCAAATATTCCTCCAGCTCTGCTTGCAATTTCTTATGCTTTACCCCCATATTGGTCAGCCAGTGGCTTTCCCAAATAGGACGGATTTCTTCTATGTACTCATCCAAATTCGGCATAGACGAGCGAGTGACTAAAATTTTGTTGTCCATCACTATTCTCCTTTCACAACTGCTCTATTTATTAGACTTTAATTTTTAGGGATTTCGCTTCCTTCAGCACAATACATTTCCTATTTAATATCCTTTAACATCGAAATGTAGTCACCTTCGGGATATAGCCAAGTTCTTCGCAAGCAAGTGAATATTCGCAATTTTGCTCCACTGAAAGCGTTCTGTACAGCCTCTGGCTGAATTTCCTGACATAGACGATATCTTTAACGCGGCTGGGCTTTCCCCCAGAACTTCGTCCATATTCTCTGCAATTGCTTTACCAATCAACAATTTATAAACCTATTTCGGCAAAATATTTTATGAAACATGTACCTGTATCGCCGCTGGCGCCAAAAGCAACCACTTTCATTTATCTTTCCCCGTGCTTTAATTAATTTCAACTTTATAATAATTTTGAATATTGTTGGTAATTTTCTCCATCTCCTCGACACTGTCTGCCTTGAACAAAATCGTACCAAGAGAATGCGTTGTATTCTGATATGCATGAACCGGGTCGCCCGGCTGACTTGTGCAATAAACATCCAGCAAATTCTCATTTTTGAACTTTTCATCAAACCAGATATCTTTGAACGTTCCGCTTTCAGTGCTCAAAATCATATAGTTGCTCCAGCATCCAACGGTAGGGGTCATCTGTAGTGAAGAACAGTCTTCTCCTACAGCTGCGCGAATCGTATAGTCTACCAAATCAACGCCTGTTGCATACTGAATCAACTGCGGAATATAGCTGCCACCATTGCGCGGTCCAAGTTCCAAAATATACACGGTATCATTTTCATCAATAATAGCTTCGATGTTATATGCAGAAGTCTTCATGTGAAGTGCAGTTATCAGTCGCTGAAGTTCCTGGTCGACTTTTTCTTTCATATCAGGTGTCAGCAGTGACGGCCAAAATTCGCCCAGAGCCACATATTCACGGGTGCCATTCAAGCCGCTGTAAAGTTCATTCCCATAGCTAGTAAAAACAAGCTTTCCATTCACGGAAAATCCATCACCAGATACTTGATATCCCTTTTTCTTGATGAATTCTTCTATGATAAACCGGCCACCTCGTGAGTAAGAAAGAGCTTCCTCTACAGCTGCTTTAAGTTCGTCCTTATCGTAGATTTTTACGACACCTTTGCTACCAGAAGAATCTACTGGTTTAACCATCACCGGGAAGCGGAATTTCTCTATATCTCTCAGCGCATCTTCGTAACTGGTATAGCCCTTGGCCTTCGGACAATTCAGCCCATGCTGCTGTAAGAAGTCACGAAACAAATCTTTCTCTGTGAGAATTTTTACAGATTCATACGGATTTCCCGGAAGTCCCATTTTTTCTGCCACATATGCAGCAGTAGGTGCCGCCGGATCAGACGCATAGGCAACGATTCCATCAATATTCAGTTTCTGAGCCAACTTCAAAACGGCATCTTTATCAGTTGTACTGACATTATGATATTCATCGGCCAATTTATGTCCTGGATTATTAGGCAGATAGTCACAAGTGATTGTATACAAACCAAGTTCCTTTGCTTTTTTTATGCTAGGGATCTGCTGTTTTGATCCGCCCAGAAGAAGCACTTTCTTTTGTTTCATGATTATCCTTCCTTCACGCAATACTATCTACAAATTTTCTTATCCGATCACACGCTTCCAGAAGTTTTTCTTCTGTCAACGTGCAAGCAATCCGGATATATCCGTCATAATTGTCCCCGTAGGTGATTCCCGGTGCCACTGCCACGTGTTGCTGTTCCAGCAACCGCCGCGCAAATGTAATGGAATCCATTTTTGTTTTCTGGATGTTGACAAACAGGTAAAATGTTGCAACCGGTTCAGGGCATGATAGTTTTTCAATCGCATTGATTGCGCAACTCATACTCTGGCAGCGTTTTTTAAAAACCTCAGCAATCTGGCTGTCGGCCGCACACTCGTGATAGGCTGTAATACCAGCATATTGCGAAGGCAGCGCCGTACAAGCAGCGACATTTTCCTGAAGCTTTGTCATGTTTGCAATCATGTCATGAGGCCCAACCGCATAGCCCACACGATAACCTGTCATTGCGAACCGTTTGGAAAGACTATCAATTACAATTGTGCGTTCCAGCATCCCGGGGAAAGTAACGATACTTTTATATTGCGTTCCATCAAACACAAGCGTTTTATATACTTCATCCGATATAACTGCCAAATCGTAACGCTCCGCAATCGCAGCTACTTTCTGCAATGTTTCAGCGCTCAAAACACGACCCGTTGGGTTACATGGCGAATTTAAAATAATCGCAGTTGTTTTAGAGGTGATTGCGTTCTCGATTTGTTCTGCAGTAACAGCAAATCCTTCCTCCTCTGTTGTGTTGATAATTACCGGTATACCTCCACAACAGCGAACCATCTGCACATAGTTGACATAATACGGTGCAGGGATGATCACCTCGTCTCCTTTGTCAATTAAGCAACACAGAGAAAGGTACAGTGCTTCCATTCCGCCAACTGTTACGATGATATTTTCATCGGCCAGAACCTTAAGTCCATAGTCTTTTTCAAACTGATTGGCAAGTACTTTTCGAAATTCTATCAGCCCGGCATTTGCAGAATACCTTGTTTTACCTTCCTGAATCGATAGACACGCTGCTTCCTTAATTCTGCTGTCTGGTTGAATGTCAGGGTCGCCCAGTGTCAAATCTATAACATCCTTATAATTGTGTGCGAGGTTAAAAAGTTCTCTCGTCAGCGATGGAGTAATTGATTTTACTGCTCGTGAAGCCTTCATGTTCTATCTCTCCTTTTTATGAGTTCATTTATCATATTCCACAAATACTCAAAGGAATCTATACGACCTATAGCAGAAAAAGTAATATAAATCGCTGCACCTAAAGGAATTTGAATTAAAAGTGTTATAAAATCTGACAACTGAAGAAGTGAGATTAAATCTACACAGCATCCCATAAAAAAGGCCAATGCAATACTCGGCAGAATATCTTTTAGCTGCTCTAGATAGTTGTAATTCAACAGTTTCCAATTAGGCCACGAATTGATAATCTGGCTCAAGAGACTACTAAGTAGAAGGCTGTATGCCATAACTATAACACCCCAATGCATCGTGACTAATAGGATTGTTAATCCCATAATTTTTTTGACAATTTCCAGTTTTAAAAAAAGATCACTACGTCCCATTGCCTTAATCGCATTAAGATTTGCCGTATGGATGGGGTAAAACATATATGTAATACAGAAAATTCGCAGAAATGGTACGCATGGCAACCACTTATCTGTTAAAACCAAACGTACAATCGGTTCAGCGCAGAACGCCAACCCCATCATCAGAGGAGCCATAATGTAGGTGCTGGTTTTAATAGCACGACGAGTCATTGCCTTAACCCGGACGTAATTATCCTGTACAGTTGCCATTGTTGGCAAAAGTACGCTGTCTATCGACGTATTAATATTGGCAACTACAACATACGGAAACTTATCACCTTGATTATAATAGGCCAATTCCGCAGAAGAATACAGTTTACCAATAATCAAGCTTCGAATATTATCATATATTGTATTTAGAAGCGATGATAACAGCATTTTCCATCCAAAAGAGAGCAGTCCTTTAAGCCGATTCCAAGAAAACGCCCTCTGAGGACGCCATCTAACAGTTACCCACAAGATCAATGTATCGATTGCCACATTGGAAAGTTGTTGCACCACAATTGCCCACACACCAAGACCTGCGTAAGCTAGGCCAATACCCAAAAATGCTGAAAAGATTGTACCACCAAGAGTTGCGTAAAAGAAACGCTTAAACATCATATTTCGCGACACATATGACTGTTGGATACCTTTAACGCCAGAAATTACAATTGTAAGACTGATAACACGGATAAGCGACGTCAGGGAAATATCATCATAAAAATCTGCAATAAGCGGTGCAGCCCCATACATTACAGCATACAACGCCAAGCATAAAATAACATTGAAATAGAACACCGATGAAAAGTCCAAATCATCAGCGTCCTTTTTTTGAATCAGTGCCGTACCAAGACCACTGTCCACAAAAACTTGCATAATGCCGGTAAAAACAGTAATAAGCGCAATTTGACCATAGTCCTCTGGAGCCAGAATACGCGCAAGAACAATGGAGACAACAAAAGTTACAATTTGCGCCCCGCATCTTTCCATAAATCGCCATATAAAATTTTTTAATACGATTTCCTTTTCCATGCTCAGTCCTCAGAAAAACCCGATTCCTTAAAAATTCTATATTTAACTGTTGCTATGCAATGAATGAATTTACAAAACAAACGCTGCCTTTGTGACAAGCATCTCTGGGAGGAAGAATTTTTTTGCTCAAATATATACTCTGGCTGGCTTTCTCTTAATTGTTCTTGAACTTCATACGCCTTCTCTCCATGATTAACATATTCCTCATTAGAACACTGAATTATCTCTTTTAGATACGGAATGATTGGTTTGCCTTGTCCCTCCGCAATATCGGTTTTAACATCTTCTAAAAATCCAAAGCAACCGCACTCATATGAGTAGTGTTGCACAACAAGTGATGGCAAGCCACATCCTGCTCCATCCAGTAAAGCGCCCGCCAGACCCACATTAATAGTTGATTTGTTAAAAATCTCAATTAATTCATCCAGACTCTTTTTACCTGCCAACTTGATTCTATCTGCAATTTTTGGGGGGAGCTCACTTATTTTTTTATTTATTATGTCCTGCCCCAATCCATACCCAACTATAACCAAATATAATGAATCGTACTCTGCTGCTAGAACTTTAAAAGCATCAATTAGTCCAAGTAAGTACGCCTTATGAGGAAAATCGAAGCGCGCACAAGTGGTAATTACAATTTTGCTCTTTCTTTCAGATGCGCGTTTTTCCAATCGACCTGTATCCAATACAGGAGAAGAGGATATTGCTTTAAGTGTCTTATTATCTTTTTCATCTATTTTTATTTTATAGTTATCTTCATATGCTGTTAATTGGATTTCAGAGAAAGCCCTTACACAATTTTGCTGCTCCAGTCGATTTGCAATTGATTTGAATTCCTTATAGCATAACGCTCTTATCCCTTTTTTCTTAAAGAGCCTCTCAGGGTAGTATGCACTGCCTGTATAATGTGGAAGTAACATAAAGTGATAAAAGCTTTGCACTTTAGCCTTTTTCCTAAGTCCATCAGCATCAGCAAAATTCAGCACATCACAACTAATCATCGTTACATTTTCATTCGTATTAAAAGGGATATCCAGATTGCCAACGCCACCTAGTAATTTCTTTCCTGTGGACAAGAAGATTTTTTCTACGCGAGAATCATCAACAACATCTCTAAACGATGCGGTTTCATAGCACGACCTATTTGTAATCCATATAACTCGATATCCTTGTTCCAAACAATAACGCATTAATTTTGCAAATGTAACTTCGATTCCTCCAATTCCCATTCCCGCATGATTCAGTATAAGCGTATGCACATTATTCATAATATTACCCCCATACATCGCATATGGATTTATCAGACAATACATTCAAATAGACAATCAGTCCAAGTGTTACCGGTGAAAAAATCCAGACAGGTAACGCCCATCCCAGCATAAAGAAACCCATCAATAGTACAAGCTCTCTTTTTTTCTTAAGTCTGCACTTATTAATAAGCAAGTGTGCATAAAAAACAAAAATCAATATAATTGCAATTATCCCTCCATTATGAGCTATAACCATAAACGCGCTATCTTGTATAACTTCTCCTTTAACCGAAATAGGCCCATAGCCGATTATGAAATGCTCTTTTATCATCTTAAGCATAGGTGCTGTATTACCAACTGCCGTATCGTATCGAGTTGAAAGGCTTTTATTTAGATCAAAGATGCAGGAAAAGTAAAATGCTAGATATGCATTAATTGATTTCAATTTTAGATAGATTTCCTGTTGATACATATATGTACCAGCAATTATCACCAGTGTTACACCTGCGCCTAAAAAAGATTTCAGATTTCTTGAATTAAAATTCATCAATGGCCAAAGAGCTAAAATAACAGCACAGCCAAGATAAAAAGTCTTTGACATTGATGATATTCCAATTATTAATATGGCCGACAAATATACTTTATTCCATTTTTTATCGTTTCTTTCAAATAGAAACCAGATAAGGCAAATCAACATAATACTGCCAAGAATTGCCGGATAATTATAAATTCCGGTATACCTAATATATCTGCCTCCTTGCGCAAGCGAGTCAATTTGATTCAAGGCTTCGTCGTTATAAAAAAAACTGTCAATTATTTTTGCGGCTATGCTTGGCGTAAGCATTTGCATTATAACAGCGACGAGGTTAACAATAACAATTATCTTCAGCGTTGTTCCAAAGCTTTTCTCGATAGCTTTCGTATCTTCACGCAATAGTATTAATCCACTACAACCTATAATAAGCGGGTACTTTAATAATGTTACTACCGAAGTGAGTAATGAAATCATCGAAGCTTCCGCATTGTTTATCAGAAAACCAACACAATAGGAAAAAATAACTAAGGCGCACATTGCTACATATAGACTCGTATACTGTCCCAAATAACGTGTTCTCATTTTTAAAGCGACTAAGAAGAGCACAATCATCACAATATACTGCCCACTATACCAATGGTTCCCAATTTGTATGGTTGGGATAACCAAGAGCATACAAAAAATCTGTGTTGCAATTGACTTGCTATTTTTTAAGTCCTTCAATAGTGATATAAAAAGAGCAACGTAATATATTAGTCCCATTTAAGAATTTTTTGCCTCCCCATTACCTTAGAACCGCAACACAATTCTGGCTTTTTGGAATTACTCTCAGGCTATCGAGTTTTTTCGCACTTTAAAAGCTCAGAATTAGCATGGTTATCCACATATTAGCATGCATTTTTTTCATCAATCAAAATGTGTTTCGTTAATCTCTTAATTTTTGCATTGCTTTCTTTGCAAATGCTCGAAGTTCATTTAAGCGATTCTTTTGATATCGTTCAAATCTTTCAGCATATTCATTAAATATTTCTTTTTGGGTTACCATATACAAAGCTTTCATTTGTGCAATATGAAGATTATGATAAAACGGACTTGCAATCTTACCATCCTCGTCATACATTGACCAATAACCACAATCAAAATGCACAAGAGCCTTTTCAAGTGAATTTACTGACTTTTTGAATTTTTCTTCATATTCTCCCGTAAGCAGGAAATAATCATATAAACCAAATAGCGCGAAGATCCATCCATTCATAACCAATGGCAAATGTGTATACTCTAACAGGATTAGCTCAAAATCATTACATTTGCAAACGCCGCCATCGCGAACGTCTGTAAGCATGAACTTTATTGCTTTCTCTGCAGCAAATAAATACTTCTCATCCTTGGTTTCCTTATAAATCCTTACCAGCAGTGAAACCGCTTCTCCCTGTGGCATCGCCGAATATGGTGCATTTGGATAAATATAAAAGAAAACGCTCCATGCCCCATTATCTTCTTGATTGTCGATAGCCCAATCTGCACACCGTTTTGCTTTATTAAAATATTCAATTTCTTTTCTTATAACCCAAAGGTCGTATGCCCCTAAGCCATACTGAAATATCATCGTCGGCATTTGAACATGTGACCCATCAGAATGTTCTAAGAAAGGGATTCCCTTTTCATCAAGGTTTTTGTCTCCCATAAGGACCTTTTGAGTCATGTCATTAAAATAGCCCTTCAATTGTCCGGGTTCGAATGCCTTTCCCAGATTTTGGTCAACATGATATATGCTTTTCCCGGTAAGCATTTTTGTCCATCTTTTGATGTTATAGATACTGATTCCCATTTTAAGCCCCTCTTGTAATCTGAAGAAATTCTTCGATTACCGTTTCCGGCATATAGTCTTTAGCTTCCTTTAACGCGCATTGCTTCATTTCCACAATTTTCTCATTGTCATTGATTAACCTACTTAATTGAAGAAGAAAATCATCTATATCTCCCATCTCATACCCTGTTCCTGTTTTACCTTCGATAATTACATCGGAAAAGCTATTCCATCTTGCAGCGACAACAGGAACGCCTGCAAAGTAGCTGTCAAGAATAGCTCCCGGGATTCCCTCCGTTTTATAATGAGTTGGAAACAACTGGAGATCATATTGACTGATGATTTTTACACTATCAGAAGGATCCGCTTTTCCTTTATATGTTATTTCGCTTCCAAATGTATTCTGCAGCTGCTTGAACTCTTCGTCATAGCCATCCGTTACAGGCCCATATATATCGAAGATACACTTTGTCCCATGCTCGTTAATCTTATTGACAACTGCTACAGCATCCGCAATACCTTTCATCTTCGTTACACGCGAAAAGTAGCACAGCCTGACGGGTGAGGTTACGGCTTTGACTTGGCTCTCCTGTAATGGCTTTACTGCCTTAAAATTCCTGAGCCTTACTACATTCGAGATATTCCTCTTTCCAAGCTCTTCTTTCATCTGATTGGTTTCAACCAGTATTGCATCGAATGCAACCAAACTTTTTCTCAGTCCTGGATTTTCATCCACAATTTTTGCAAGCCACCCTCCGATAACATCGTAGTACGTCTTCGTTTGGCAAGGACCCTTCAGAAATCTGCAAAGGGGTGCAAAAATCTTAATACCCTTTTGTGCAGGAAAAACAACTACATTTTCGCTCTTGGCCACCATGTGAACAAATTTAACGAGAAAAGATATTGGATTCTTTTTATATTCTGTACTTTCTAATATGCAAATGTTCGCTTGCCCTATCTTTTCCGATAGAGCAAGATAAAATTCTCTTGTCTTAACTGACTGACCGCCTGTTGCCTTTTCCTCGAAATCAAATGCCCCGCAGATTCCAAATTGAAATGTTTTCTTCATACTTTCTCCCAACGATCCGGCAATATGTTGATGGGTGCATCATCAGCAAACCACTTAGACGGTGCCACCACCACTTTGCCTTCATATTCATTCAGTCTTGCCCCCCACCAGTGATAGGTACTATTGGGAATGATTGAATGCTTGCATCGACTCATCAAAATGAAATCTTCAAAGTCATCACTTGTGTCCGTGATATAAACGACATTCCATTTGGAAAAGTCCATGTTCTTTTGAACCCAATTGATATCATTAGAAAAAATAAAAAAGACTGGCTCTGTAACCATTTGCGATACTTTTTCCATCGCACGATCGTAATACTCTTGATCAAATGTTCCATAGTGCTCCGGGCGCACAGTCAAATAGTCACCACGGCGCACGCCGACAAACACGGAATTACATCCCTCAATCTTAGTTAATTTTTCTTCGGTTGATTGCCCCAACTTTTCCACAGGAGTAAATTCTTCTCGCAGTTCAGGCATTATGGAATCAACGTTTCGCCAATCTTGCCAATACCCATCAAAAAATTCACACTTTTTCATATTAGCAGCAGAACATCCTGCGTGGTTTCTTTCAAACAGATATTTTTTGTTGAGGATGCTTTCCAGTACTAATCCAATACGGTATAGATTCGATTGCGAATCTCCACTATGTGAGATTTTGCATACACTCATAAGATCCTCTTGGTTCGCAACAGGAAGAGAAATGTTAAACTTAAGAATTCGAGGTTTTCTAACGGTATCCCCTTTTAATGCCTTATAAGATGACAAATCAATCTTTACTTCACTCCGAGTCTCTTTCTGGAGAATCTTTGCAAAGGCATACTGAAACATTTGATTTCCAAGTCCGCCTTTAAGTTTAACAATTTTCATTCCAATTAAACCTTTCTCTTATCAATCCCGATGCCGGTACCTTTTACCCACGCCCAGCATCCGAGTTCATACAAGCTGCGTACCACATTGTGACCCTCGATTTCATGGTAAAGCTGCCAATGGTACTTTGCCTGTTTCAGCTTATTGCTGGACACCGAACCAGCACGTCCCATCCGATATGTACCCAGAACTTCTTCCATGCCGTAGCAGTAATCCGTTTTCTTCAGGATCTTCAGCCACAGGGCAAAGTCATTACGCTTCTTGATCGGCGGCACCTCAAACTTTCCCAGTGCCTCCTGATCGTACATCACCGACAGGTTGCCGATTGGATTGGAAAGTCGGATCATCTTCTTGTAGTCAGTCTTCTTAGGCGGAATGAACACCGTGTGTAAATCGTTACCGCTCTCGTCCATCCAGCCATAGCCTGTCGCGCTGAACTTAGCGCCGGTCTTTTCCATGAAAGCAATCTGCTTCTCCAGCTTGTCAGGCTTCCACAGGTCATCGCTGTCCAGAAATGCGATATACTTTCCGGTCGCCCGCTTTATTGCCTCTGTTCTGGCGACTGCCGGACCACCATTTTGAGGGAGGACGTAGTAGTGAATATTCGGATACTTTTCCAAGTACGGCTTCAGCACCTCAGCGGTATTGTCCGTGCTACAATCATCCACGATCTGAACTTCCCAGTCCGTAACAGTCTGGGCAATCACAGAATGCAATGATTGCAGAATGTACTTGCCGCAGTTGTATGTCGGCATAATCACACTAACTAACATTTACTGTTTCCTCTCTCCGCATATCAAAGATTACAGCCCAGACTCATTCTCCAAGAGTCTGAGCCGTTTATTCCTTATAAAGCTCTACTAATCGTCCTCAGCAGTGTGATCTACACACTGCCGCTATGTCTTGTGCCGTTGCATTGGGTCTCTACTACGCTCTAAATTGCACCATTTTTGACGCTACGGTAACCGCTGTCTTTAGCCCTGATGACACTATCACACGTTACGGTAACCCTTTCCTTTATTCCCGGTTCCACTCATCCATGCCACGGTAGCTCCCTTGCTTATGCCGGATCACCCCACACGAATGAGCATCTCTGCGACCATGTGTTTATCACCATCTTGCTCACATCCGCCTTGTTATCTCCAAGACCGGGATGAAATCGCAGATGATGTTATCATCACCAAGTCCCGAAACCGCTGTGTGAAAGTCACCACAGTGTCGTTAATACCCTCACGGTGCAATCAGGCATAAGCTCACAAGCTACCGTTACATCTATAAAAGTGCCTTTTCGGGGCGTAAAAGCCTCGATTCAACCTCGTTTTGCCCTCTCTCATGCCCATGCTCTCGGCATTTTGCACTGTTAGTAGCCGTATTTCAGCTTCATACAGGGCAATTCGCCCGCTTTCCAGCTTAACGCTACTGTAAGAGCTACATTTATACTTGATTCCACTCTGGAATTTCTTCCAATTTTTAGCAGATCAAAATGTGCTAAATCGTCGATATTTAGTGGTTTTCTTCACTCATTGCAGTGGTTTGACCCTCAGAAATTCCCTCGGTGCTTTCAGGCATAAACAAAATCTTCACGGTTGCCAGCATGATTTTCAGATCCTCGATCAGGCTCGGATGTGCAATGTACATCAGATCCATCTGCAGCTTATCGTAGGGGGTAGTGTTATACTTGCCATACACCTGCGCATAACCGGTCAGACCGGCCTTTGCCTGCAGGCGCAGCGCAAATTCCGGCATCTCCTCGCAGTACTGGGCGGCGATCTCCGGGCGCTCCGGACGAGGGCCAACAACGGACAAATCACCCTTCAGGATGTTCAGCAGCTGCGGCAGTTCGTCCAGACGGCAGGCGCGGATAATGTGGCCGACCTTTGTAATACGGTCATCCTTGTCGCCGGTGGAAAGACGCGCCACACCATCCTTTTCTGCGTCCACACGCATGGAGCGGAACTTCAGTATTTCGAACCGCTTGCCATCTTTGGTCAGGCGCACTTGCTTGTAGAAGGCGGGGCCACCATCGGATTTGACTGCAATGGCCGTAATCAAAAGCACCGGGCTCAGAATGATGAGTGCCACCAGCGAGATCACAATGTCCATTGCACGCTTAACGAACAGGAATTCCGGACTGGCCATATAACGACCAACACGCAGCATCGGCAGATGGAACATATGCATGGGCCATGCGCCGCTCATGATAACGTCGCCCACACGGGGAATGACGAACATATTGATGCCCTTCCCTACGCAGTGCTTCAGGATAATGTTGCGCTCATGGCTGTGGACGCCGCTGACAAAAACAGTCTCCATGCCGTCCAGAATGCTCAGGTCTGCCAAGCACTCCGACACGCTCAGGGTGACCTGCACATCGTATTTCTGGCTTAGACCGTACTCGTTGATGAGTTTTTCCATGCCGTGTCGCACATCGTAGACCACCGCGGTCTTCTGCGGCGGGAAGGTCGTATAGTACCATTTATGTGCACAAGATGCCCAGATCGCGGCCATCACCAGTTGTCCCACAATTGCCGCAATACCCGGCAACAGGTTGCAGAGTTTTGCCGACATCAGGCAGATCACAATGTACAAAATGCCATCGGTTGCCATCGCACCAAGGATCTGGCCATACACCAGTTCCGAGACTCGCTGCATCGACATCCAGAACGCATCGTAGATTTTACCGAGTGCAATATACAGGATAAAAAACAGACCTAAAATCGCAAAATGGCCCTTCCATGCCAGATTTGCATAGGTCTGGTGCGAGTAGTACAGGATCCAGCAGGCCACAAACGGCAACTCAATCATCAGAACATTCAGAATCTTTACGATCCGCAACATTACATCATGCTGAAACTTTGACATAATCCTCTCCAATAACTCCTTTAGCTTTTCTTTTTACGTTTTACGCAACTTCTCCGACCCACATTACAGCAACCGTTTTGGGTCGCGCTATTAACTACACAAACCGATATCTTTCCCCGTTTTGTGGTTAGCCGAAACATTCAGGTTTTCACTTTTCCTCTTGGTCTCTTGTGCCAGTTCTAACCGGCGCAGCCTCGAGTCCGCTTTCTCCCACCGCATCCCGATCTCATCCAGTTTTGCAATACGTTCCTCTGTCAGGACAGCACAACTTTTTTCAGGATTCTGGCGGGTATAGCGCTGCCGCTTGACCCAATTTCCAAGGTTGTAACCGCCCGGTGACACATATTCTGCCGGGACGTTCAAGTCGCCGTGGGCATCAAAATAGCGTTTTGCTTCCTGATACCCTTCGTTCCACTGACGGTCATTGCGGTTGCCCCAGTACATTCCGATACGGCTGAGCCGTTCGACCTGTTCATCCGTCAGCTTTCCTTTCGGGTAGGCCCATTGCTGGCTTGCGACCCACTGCCCCAGTCGCTCACCAGCTGCTGTCACATAGGAACGTGGGATGTTCAGATTGCCATTTTCCTCGTAATAGGCCGCAGCCAGCGCATAAGCCTTTTCCCACTTGGCATCAAAAACACTCCATACCATGCCGATCTCATCAAGCTGTGCGATGCGTTCTTCCTTCAAGCGGCCATTCAGCTTTTGCTGCCGGGTCTTGATGATCCACTGTCCCAAAGGGTAGCCGTCCGGGTCGGTGT
>OIXY01000182.1_pt1 | contig 17095 bp, 15 predicted proteins | sample 1588051 | NCBI WGS metagenome assembly OIXY01 (sample SAMN03283247) | human gut metagenome | biome: human-associated habitat; material: feces | host: Homo sapiens | place: Peru | collected 2012 | reverse complement strand
TGGACCTAGAGGGATTCGAACCCTTGACCTCTCGGATGCGAACCGAACGCTCTCCCAACAGTCTCGCTTTTGTGCACACCTTATGCACCGTGAGAAAAGAAAAATCAACGTATATTCGTCCATATAAAATGCTCTGCCATCTTAACGGCCTTTCTTGGTCGCAAGTATAGCATCCAAGCCGCTGATTTTCAAGATGAAGCGATTTGGGGCGTAATATGCTTGGCGGACAAGTGAGCTACAGGCTACTGAGATGTAGCTCACATGGGGTTCAGATGTATCGCATCCCAATTTACAATAAAATACGATATAACGTAAAAGCGCAACTTTCACTCTAAGAATAGAAGTTGTGCTTTAGTTTGTATCACTTAGCTTCTCAAGAACGAGTTATAACGTATCAGTATATGTAAGATGCCGAACAAGTGCATCCCGGTGTGCGGCTTTCCATTTAGTAACCGTGTGATCTTGCATTTTAAGTGTGCTGGTTTTATAGATAATACGTCTATGAATTTTTTGGTAGGTAGGGACCTCTCGAATAGTCGCTTCGATCTGTTCGATGGCGTGAGGGATGTCAGATCCCTTTAGCTCTATATAGTAGGCATGCTGGTCTGTGTCATTTAATATAAGCCAATCGCAGCGCAGTGGGCCACTCCCTTTTGGAAAAACTCCTCCATCAACCATAAACTGCCGAACAGCTTTTCTGCTTGGATTTTTTGCCTCATGCTTACATCCATTCTCTGAAGATACAAATGATGGATAAGTTCCTGCACGATAAGGAGTATAGTTATTGATGTTCGTCATTGTCTAACTCCTCAAAATTTTTATCAATAATGAAATCGCTCATGTCGTTGATATCAATAGATGCTTGGTCTATCAATTCGTTCTTTATTAGGGTTAATTCATCATCTCGATCCAGTGCATCTTCTATAGAACCGCCCCTAATATAGCTGGCACTCACTTGTTTCGGATCAAGCCAATACCGCTTGCGCAGCTTTCGTTTGATTTTTTCAGCAGCATTACCTTTGCTTTGTCCAGCTTGAAGCATATAATTGAAAGTTCCGAGCAAATAAGGACTATGGGTCGTAATAAGCTCTGCATTTTTTTCGTCATTGAGGAAAAGTCCCAAAAGCTCACCAACACTGCGTTGCGAACTTGGATAGAGATGAGACTCTGGTTCTTCAAGGATTAAAAAAACTCTTTTATCTTCAATCAGATAATAAAAAAGCAAATTGAATACCCAAATGATTTCTTGCTGGCCAGAGGAGGTGAAATTGATTTTAATATATTTCCGCTCATCTAAATACAAACGCTCTTCGCCATCTACATAACGATAGCTACCACCCAAAATTTCTGTCGCTTTCTCACAAAGAAGCTTGATGGCTGGACGATTCGATTTGAATTTTTTTGCAGCTTCAGAATCTTCGGAAGCCATCACATCATCTATATATCCAGACAGCCCACGCCCAAATAAAGGCTTTAATTTTAAAATGGTTTCAATATAGCGTTTGGTTACATAGTCAATCTGGCGAAGCTGTGACCCCTCCAATGAAGTGAAGATATAGTTCATCTGCTCACTCAGTATTGTAATCAGATTACGGCCTGCTGGAATAAACACGGTCTCGTATGGATCTTGGAGAGTTTTGGTGAGCACTTCTTCCCAATGGCCTTTCTTAAAAGCGTATGGATCGAGAAATACGTTGTCATCCAATTCTTGAAATAACTCTAAGAAGCCTTCCGAGAATTGAATATTAACATAGTTGTGTCCCGGACGCTCGTAATCTTCATTCAAAGAAACACAAAGAGACATTTTTTCATCGCCGTAGACGTAATCCAGCATCATATCGGAGGGCATTATCCACGAAGTTCCAAAAATTTGCAGAAATTTATCTTTCATTCTAGCCTGCATAGCACCTTTCCAGTCAGTCTTGGCTGAAAAGACTTTAGAAGGACCACCCTGCATCATGATATTTAAAATGTCTTGCTTAATCGAACGACAATAGTATATAGCTTTTGCAACAGTACTTTTTCCGTTTGACTGTGGGCCAGTAAATACATTGAATTGCTTTATCTCTAATGTACATTCATTGATTGGTCCTAACTTCTTTATATGGATTGTATGGTTCATAAGTTCACCTTTAGCGTTTTGTGCCACATTTTCAATTGATTTATAAGCGCTTTTAAGCATTATACCACAGTTTCATTTTCAATGGAATAGCTGTAATTACCTTCTTGAGGATGTGTGCCCCTTCGCAGGTCATATCCGTAAGGAGCAAATCAGCAAGGGTGACACTATGTTCTATCCGCCAGACCTGATTGACCGAGAATTAGAGCGCATGTTCAAAAGTATCCATGCGAAAAGCTGTTGGCCGAGCGCGATAAAGAAAAGCAGATTCAAAATCTGTCGCAGACGATGGAGGAACTGAACATTATCCATCCGTTTCGTGAGGGAAATGGCCGTAGCACCCGCGAACTGATTCGATGCATGGCGTTAGAATATGATTTGCCATCAACTAGGGCAACACTGACTGCAAAATTTTGATTAACGCTGCAATCGCTGCCGTAGATGATGATATGGCGTTCTGCGATGTCCTTAAGCAGTGCATCGAAAAGAAAGACAGTCAAAGCTAACACTTCTACATCATAAATGCAAATATCCAGTGAATTTGTTTTATCCTAACAGGTTCGTCTATCAAGTAAAAGGAGAACCTCCTGTTCATAGTTGGGAGGTTCTCCTTTTTTGTAAAATAGCAGATTTTCTTATTTAAACTTCAGATAGGGATGCTTACATAAATTCCGTATAATTTCACTTGATTAAGTTGTTCTTTGGGACGTAGATCTATGGCATCGGGTAGCACAAGATTATTACTAAAAAAAAATATATATATTCTTGTGCTTTTTTGCTGGACTGAATACTATACGTCACATCAAGATAACTACTACGATACGGTTTATACAATTCAGCGACTAATGGACAAATATCATACGTGACAATCCATTTGCGGTAACACTGTTTTACCAACTCGCTAAGTGTTCTATGGTCCGCCTCACAAAAAGCATTTTTATAAAGTTGTGCACCTTTATACGGAGGATCAAGATTGATAAAAGCCTTATAAAACCTACGAAGCTGTTGAGACTTTTTGCATCCAGATTAAGCAAAACGATGCCCTCTGTCGATTAAAACGTGCATCTAACTTATATTTTCCAATTTGTTGCGTTGTAAAAATAATCTGAATTTTGTAAGCTTCTGCATACTCTCTAAATATTTTCAACAAACGATTTTGTAAAGAGGGATGCAGTGTTGCATCAAATTCGTCAATTAACAGAATACTTTCAACGTCATTATGAATTGCAATATTTTCAAAGTAATATCTAAGAGATACTAATGCACAAATAATAATAAACAGATTGTCTTCCCCGGCAGAAATTGTATTAGAATCAATACCTTCTTTGTCGCTTTCAAAATCTGCACGAGTTTTTATGTCGCCCATTTTCTGTGAGCTCACAGCGGATATGTTAATGCCAGACAAATTACTATAAAGTTTTGTAATCAACTGTTGATACTCACTTGGTAAATTTTTCTTTATCTTTTGCACTGCTGCATCATTCAAATATTCGCCAAATGGGTATAAACGAACTAGTCCTAAATAACTGGGCAGAAAGGCATTTTTTCAGTTGTTCCAGGGCGATACCATGGCTTAACAGCATAACGGTTATTCAATTTGGAGTTGTGTTTTCTAAATTCAATTGGTGTGTGTCCATAATAGTCCACCGTGAAAATGGTACCTTTAACTCCATTTGCGGGATCATTATGTGTTTTATCACCTTTTGTTAATGATTCAATTTTAGGATTAACCAAGCTATTAACTTGCTTTATAACTTCCAAGCAAGATTTATCTTGTGCCCAATCACATTTTTGAGTGACCGCTTGAAACGAGTTGCTCACCATATGCAACAAGGATGTTTTACAAGTGCCATTTGTTCCCGATAAAACATTGATTTTCTTTGAGAATGAAAATTCTAAATTTTGCAGTTTCCGATATTTCACCACATTTATTTTCCGAATCAAGTGTGACACCTGCCTTATTTATACAACATTTTATAATAGTGTTTATCACACTGTCGTCCTGAAGTCAATAAATATTAAGGAGGAATGCCTATGGATAAAGACTTTATGCTGATCTACCACGACAAAAAGATATGTCCAACGTGGACGGAGTTGCTGAAAACACCGCGCTACCAACCGGCAGCATATAGCATGTAGCATGACGCAATCGTACGAGAGTTCTTTCGGATGCTGAACGATGAGCAGAGAAACGCGTGTATATCATTTACACTGTCCGGCAAGTACAGGAATCTCTCTGCTGCGCCAGGTCAAAAGGAGCTGTTGCAAAAGTTCTTTATCGTTCACTCAAGCGACTTAAGAGAACAGCCTCATATTTTATGGAAAAATCATCCGTAAAATATAAGGCTGCTACGCTATTCGTAATTTTATAAACTAACAGAAATTGTATGGCAATCTCGTATCCAAGCAACATGGCACTATCAATAGGTGTCGTCTGCAGAAATAATCAAGTAATAATCCTCTGCAAGCTTATCCAAGGCGTGTTGCGACATAATCCCGATTGGAATCTTTGAAAAATCGGAAATGTAAGAGTTGACAATATTGAGAGAGAGAACTTTTTTCAAAAAGTCCTTCGTGAAGTTGCTACATTCGTTTTCTGTATAGAGGCGGTTAAGTAGATAAAGGAAGATATAGCTAAACCCGGGGGCGTTCTGACTGAAATATGCATCATGGCGACATACATTATAGACACGGCACAAAAGCGGGGAGGAAAAAGGTTCATCAGAAACAGGTATACGCAACGAGGCCGCCGACAAGATATTAATAAGTAGCGATATATAATACCTGCCATACCGTTTGGATTTGATGTTGGCCTTGCGGTATTCACGGAGTGTGTAGTCCAAATAAGCAGAAAGCTGATTTTCATCAGGATTGATTTGCAAATCGTAAAATGGAGTTAATTCGGAAAGCTTATTGATATTGGACACATAAAAGTTGTGAATCCAAAAGCAGTTTACTTTGGAGAATTTGTTTTGTGCTGGATTACGCATATTAATGAGGGCGGGATCAATTAAGATTCCAATTCCTTTGAGACTACTTTGAGCCACATACACACGACTGATTGCTGCACCGGAAAAATTCTGGCAATGCAACGCGCCTTTATTTAAAACGGAAGCCCCAAGCGTGCCAGATGTTACGGCTGCAGTCAAAAAACGCTGTTGCATAAGCAGTTCGGAACGCAGGATATCTAGGGTAGAAATAATTTGTGTAAGAGATTTGGATTCAAGGTAAGCGCAATCGCTAAAAGCGTAAGCCTCGCAGCCATCAGCAAGACTGCGTTCCAAACATTCTGAAAAAACCTTGATGCTGTCGCGGTACGCATCGGCATCATGTGTGGACAGATCTTTCGTTCCAAGCAAATCCAGATAGGCGATGTAACCCATAAAATCACCCCTAAATAGTATGATAACTGCTTCGCACCAAACCCAATGCCCGAATTAGCACTTAGGACGAATAATTTTGAAAAAAGCAAGATAGGGGTAATAACGTGCTACCTTATTATATGCTGCAAGTGGAACAATTTTTACCGTGCCATTCTTCCACTTGTGACGTCCGAAAAGAGTTAGAATCCGTTCGGTTTCCAGATTTCGCTTTGGGCAGCGTTGCATCATCAACATAATATAGGGACCTGGCATCGGATTCTTCGCATATTCTCGCTCAATTTTTCGGCGTGCAAGTTGCTTGTCTTTTGTAAAGTGATTCAGTTGTTCTTCCAAGGAAAGACTAACCAAGGAATCGTCCAAAATATACGGTTTCAAAAAATCGACCCAAAGAGCCTCGTACTTCTGACAGTTAAAGCTGCCGGATTCGGAATCATGGCAGGAAAAAGCGAATGAATAATAGTTTGGATTACCATGGGCGGTCTGTTTCACGCTCTCCGGAATGGGCAGATGGTGTTCGTAAGCGTAGTCTAACTTTTTACCGGAGAGATCTCGACGAAAGGAAAGGTCATTAGTCGAGGAAGTAAAACCGCTCCAGGAATGATACATTGCGATGTCGGTCAAGACATCTACACAAAAATCTTCAATGGCTTCAATGCTGGCTGCAGCATAGATGGCGTTGACATTCGGCTTGTTATGTGCCGATGATGCATCAAGAGAAAAGTCTACTTCTACAATGTGCGAGAGTTCGGCTTTATTAAAATATTCAGTGGTGATATTATAAGGAGCCTTGACATTGGTAGAAATAATAATGCGCAGATCCTTCGCTTGGTCAATCTCGGTAGGATTGGGCGTCAGTTTGACACGAATCTGCGGAATAGAGGTAAAGCTGAACTGATTCAGTTCGTTGATGCGATTGTTCATTTTTTTCTTCAGGTTGTTGTGCAAAGACAAAACAATCTGGGTTTGCGTATTTACTTCACCGTTGGAGTTACGGATAATAATCGCAGTACGGTACAGGATATTATTGTTATGCAAAAGCAGAGGGTAAGTGGCGCTGGAGTTCTTTTTCATGGGAAATGCCTCCTACGTTTCGTGGATAAAGGGAGCGTGACTTCGATGCGATGGAACAAGTCGAATGGAGATGTATGGAATAATGTATGCAAAAAAGAAACGTAAAAACGATCAAACTCTTAAAACCGACTGTATTATAATACGAAACAGAACGAAACACAAGGAATCTACAGGAAAATCGGCACTCTTTCTAAAAAAGCCACAGTGAATCTATAAAGAATGCCGAAAATTCAAAAAAGTAAGGAATCGGTGTGATTACTTGCTTTTTTGGTGGATAACACGCCACATTAGTTGTTATAGCAAAGCATGCATGACACACCATATTGAGAATGTTAGTATTATGTACATTAGTAGCCGGCATGTGGTATGTTTCTTCTGGGAGGAAATGGTCATGATATGCTGCAATAGAAAGAAAAAATCAACGTATATTCGTTCGCATAGATCGTCAGATCGGCATTTATTGGAAACAAGAATAGCAGTCAAACTGCTGATTTATAAATCTTTATTATCTGAATAAGACGAACCACGACTTTGCGCGTGGCTCACGGAAAGCGGGGTGATGTTATCGCAAAGAAAGCAGCCACAATCGCCATCGTAGCTATAGCATTTTTTGTGGCAGGAAAGCAGTACGCAGGTTTGTTTGGATGTAATAATGAAGTGGCTGATATGGTTGCAACAGGTTTTAAAATTTATGCTGTAACATTTCTTGCCATCGGATATAATGTAGTGAATTCTATGTATTTCACAAGCTGTGGGGACGCAGAGTCATCTGCAATCATTTCGACATTACCACGGTGCAGTCTATGTACTGCTACCCCGATACGGATATTCTGATCAACAAGTTGGACATCCGTGACAAAGCAGAACTTAAACGGGCCGAAGAGGAATTTACGGCGGTAAAGCAGATGGTTCTGTTGCAGGAGCCGATCAAGGGTCGTTTTACCAAAACTCACCTGTTTCGGATTCACCGCTTCCTTTTTGAAGATGTATACCCGTTTGCAGGGCACATCCGCAAGGAACAAATCAGCAAGGGCAACACGATGTTCTATCCGCCAGACCTGATTGACCGAGAATTAGAGCGTGTGTTCAAAAATATCCACTCCAAGAAACTGCTTGCCGAACAAGATGAAAAAAAGCAGATTCAAAATTTGTCGCAGACGATGGCAGAACTGAACATCATCCATCCTTTCCGTGAGGGAAATGGCCGCAGCACCCGTGAATTGATTCTCTGCATGGCATTGGAATATGGACTGCATATCAACTGGGGCAACACTGACCGCAAAACTTTGATCAACGCCGCAATCGCTGCCGTAGATGATGATATGGCATTCTGTGATGTTCTAAAGCAGTGCATTGAAGCATAAAAGTTCAAGTAATTGTGAAAATACTTTGAGCACAGCTTCTATTGAAAATTGAATCAACATAAAGAACCAACATAAAATAGCTACAAGACCAAAAGCCTCTCCGCGTAGAAAAATAGGAACTAAAACAGTTCATTTTCTACACAGAGGGGCTTTTAGCTATTCTCAGGAATGACTCACTTATTATTGGAATGAAGAACCTGATAATACTCCTGCATCAACTTTTTGTATTCGTTTTTTACTGTTTCCGCACTACGCTTTGTGCTCTTCGGTGCGTAATCTAGAGTCCATTGAACAACGTTCTGGAATGCAGCAGATTCCATAACCTGTGAAATGAAGTATTCACAGCTTTCAGTATCGGCAATCAATTTCTGATCATGATTGAAAGGAGAAAGGATAGCTCCATTAGAAGAAAGACCTGTATATGCAATACCATCCGGAAGTTCTATTACAACGAGGTTCGCGTAACCGGGAATTGCCGAAATTGCACGGCGACGTTGGAAAAGTTCCTCATCATTATAAAAAATGGGCTCTTTGGTAACATCTTCACCTAACCCCAGAAGGAAAGTTTTTCGTGTTTCCTCATCAACATGAAAAGGTACTTGATGCAAAGATACTTGATAGTAAAAGCGATTCCGAATTTTTTGGATACAAGATTTCCAACAATTATACGATGCACCAATCAGACGTTCATCGACTGGAATAATAATGCGACTTAGCTCAGAATTTTCCATCACTGCAGCAGTTAATTCTTCACAAACAGTATTAATCTGTTTGTGATCCAAACCATCTGGCGACCGAAAGCTAGTACCGTACAAAAAACGGACGTCATCGTTCGGTGGCAGAATACTACAAAGTTCAACCTCTTCCATAGAAAAGACTGTGCCATTATATTTCAGTACTGGAACCTTTTCCTTTAATGTTTGCAACTGCTCTGACTTGATTTTTTCTTTCTGAGAAGGTGAACAAGCAAACCAGAAATCAACCAGCTTGAAGCTTTTACTTTGGAGCAGCGTTTCGGCCGCTATATCATCTTCATTATCCAAAATTTTTAGGACAGAGTTAATATAGCAATCATGGACTTCTCGGCACTGCAATTCCAGAATATGTATACCATTCTCTGTTAGATTGGAACGGTTTAATTTTAGACAGCACTTTGTATCAAAGCCATAAATATCGATAGAACCGTCTAAGCATTGTTCCCCAAAACGAACAGATTCCTTAACCTTTACGCCTTTAAACCGTGCCTCTGAACGGTGTCGATTCTTGTTTCTCAGTGATAATTCAGCATAAACAAAATCTTTTTCATTCCAAATTTCTGCTTGAGAACACTCTTCTTTGAATTTAATTCTGTAATCACCATATCTTTTCCATTCGTCCTCCTTGAAATCCTCGCAAACCGGGATCGGATGACGCACTTCTCGTTTTCCGATAGCAGGTTCTTTGCTCTCAATGTTAATCGGAAAAATGGAATTTCCGCAATTTTCCAAAAAGCCATCCAATAGCTGCATTTGTTCCATACAGTTTTGACCATCCATTGGGTCATATTGGAAGTGCCAATAGTAAAAGGAATTACTGTCATAGCGAATCGTGTATGTGCTAGGCAGTTTTAAGTAAATGCGGATGGTTGTACCTCGGAAAAGCCGCTTGCCTCCTTTTTTAATCTGCAAGTATCCACCATTTTGACTGGAATATGCAACCGCCGTCAAAATTTCGGTACCATTGTTTGTCTCGATTTCAAAACGGTCTGTCACTAGAAAAACTGATTGCAGTCCGATGCCAAAGCCAGCAGTGGGCTGCAACCATTTTGGCATACTTTGGATTTCTTTTTTTAACGCATCTGAACCAGAGGGGCTGACACCCACATTACACATACGCTTAAAGGTATCAATAGTAATGCCCGTTCCTCGATCCTCAATTTCAATTTTAGTTACCTTGTTTTCATCCGTATCCAATCGAATCTGGATTGGATAGCTACGGTAGATTTCCTCTTTTAGGTCATATGGCTGCAAATTCTGGAGCTTTCCCTTTGCTTTTTCACCAATCCACGCCTGATAAGTTCCGGCACAAAGATCCCGCCAAAGCTGAATTTTGGAAGCATCCATAGCATTTTGTAACAGTTCTCGGATGAAAACCAGCTTATTTTCATAAATACTAGAACCCTCAATAATTTCAAATGCCTTTTTCTGTTTGATTTCAAAGCGAAGTCCAGCCAATCCTTCCAAGTCGGGCACACCGTTGATACATAGTTTACTTTCATCAAAACGTGGTGCAAAGCCTTGGAAACCCTTAGGAACGATTCGAACCCAGTTGTTTGTCAAAAAATGGATCTCGTCTTTAAGCCAAGTTACAAAACGGCGTGCTTCCAAATAAGAAGATTCATTGGGACAGTTGCTGGAAAACTCGATTTTTTCCGGCGTAATCAAAAGATGTGTGGTCGCCTCATGCTTTTCCTTATGAGCCTCAGAGGTTGCTGGCAACCCACCAATCATTTCCTCTGCGGCCATGTTAAATCGACCATTGTCCACGTCCAATAAATCGCCCAGACGCAAAAGCATGGCGGCAAAACGAGGATGTGCATAGTCAGAACCAAAACCGTTTGTTTCATGCGGTAATTCTAGTACTTGTTCATCATTGGCCGTATGGCAGGCGCAGATATCCCCTAATACCTGTAACAAACGGTTTTTAACCAGCCCGCTGTGGCCCAAATCAATCTGCAATCCCTGAGAAATACGCTCGATATAGTTCTTAGACATAGATGCATGCTGACTGCGGAAATATGCAGCGTCAATTAGCTGAACGCTACGAACGGCACGGAGCGGCCACAGTACGCTTTTGTCACCATTTTTTTCCATTTGACGTAACCAGAGTACAGCCTCTCTTAAATCTTTGTCCTCACTTTCAGTGAGCGAATCAAGATATTCCTTGAATTTCGGCTTGGACCATGCTTCCTGAAGCTCTCTCCACTGCACAACCATACCAAGGTCATGCGCATAGGCTGCATGAAGTACTAGCCAAGTATCTGTTGGAGACAGCTGTTCGATACGGTCACCCAGAAGCATTTCAATCTTAGACAGAATTGCCTCAGCATGGCTTGCATCGTGTAGACTGTAATGGGGATAGCGCAACAAGACATTTTTCAGAATCTCAGAACAACTTTTTCGATTTAGGCTCCAAGTTGCATACAAATTCTGATATTCTTCATGCATATCGCAGTATGCTTTCAAATGACGGTCTAAATTGTGCTCGTCCATATGTTCCTCCTTAAGTCATGATACCGCATGATACTTATACGTCTTATTAGGCCTGATTCGATTTTGTGCATTAGATTCTCATGGCGATCTTTAATATTATTTTAACACAGTACGATACAGATTGCAAAGAAAACAAATATTCGATAAGATGACTTATACTTTCGATTTCTACTCTGAACAGACGATTCGCTTTTATTTTTGACCCACAACACATTTCAAAAAGGAGGATGCCTATGGATAAAGACTTTATGCTGAACTACTACGACAAAATGGTGCGTCCAATATGGACGGAGTTGATGAAGACACCTCGCTACCAGCGGGCTGCTGGCGAACACGACAAAATCGAACGCGAGTTCCGGCGGCTGTTGGATGAAAAACTGGGGCGGAAGTATCTTGAACTGGATGATGCGTTATTCCGGGTGATGGATGACATCGCAGAAGCCATGTATATGAAAGGTGCCGCAGACCGTGAGATGATGATCCGTTAATATCATGAGTTACGACTACTTCTATGGTCAGTCGGGCGAGCTGTTTTCCTATTTCCGTATTCCAAAAGCACTCTTTCAAGACAGCCGTTTCCGGCAGCTCTCCACGGATGCCCGGACATTGTACGGCATCCTGCTTGATTGCATGAGCCTGTCTGCGAAGAACAACTGGTTGGACGAACAGGGGCGTGTGTATATCATCTACACCGTCCGGGAAGTACAGGAATCCCTTTGCTGTGCCGAACACAAAGCGGTCAAGCTCTTCCGGGAACTGGAACAGGCCGACCTTATTGAGCGCAAGCGGCGCGGACTAGGCAGACCCAACTTGATCTACGTCAAGAACTTCTCGTCTGGATTGCCAAAAGTGCAAGTACAGAATTGTGCAAACAGCAAGTCTTGTGTTGCTGAAAACACAGTTCAGGTACAGCCAAAACCGCAATCTAATAAGACTGATAAGAATAATACTGAGAGGAACTATCCTTTCCTCCCGGATGAAGTGGACAGGCTGACCCAGCGGGAACAGCTCGAAGATTATTTTTATCAGGCGTTGGAGGTTGAACTGCTACTTCGGCTCTGCCCGGATGATGAGGACACTATCTATCAAATCGTAGACTTGCTTGTGGACACCTGCTCCACCAAACGCAAGATGTTGAGGATTGCCGGGGATGATAAGCCCACCGAAGTGGTGCGCAGTAGGCTGAAAAAGTTGAACGCAGACCACATCCGTTTTGTGCTGGGCTGTCTGACAGAGAACACTTCCCCTGTGCGGAACATGAAGCAGTACCTGTTGGCGGCATTGTTCAATGCGCCCACAACGATGAACCTCTACTATCAGAACAAGACGAACCACGACTTTGCGCATGGTTCTCCGAAAGCGGGGTGATGTTATCGCAAAGAAAGCAACAACAATCGCCATCGTAAATCAGAAAGGCGGCACTGCCAAGACCACCACCTGTGAAAATTTGGGTATCGGTCTAGCGATGGAGGGCAAAAAAGTCCTGCTTGTGGATGTTGACCCACAGGGGTCGCTCACCATCAGTATGGGCTGGCAGCAGCCGGATGAACTGCCCACCACATTGTCCACTCTCATGCAGAAAGCCATGAACGACCAGCCCATTCAGTCCGGTGAGGGTATCCTGTACCATGCAGAGGGCGTTGACCTTATCCCTGCCAACATTGAGCTGGCGGGAATGGAAGTTGCCCTTGTGAATAGCATGAACCGGGAAAAGATGCTCAAACAGGTGCTGGACAGTGCCAAACGCGAGTACGATTATATTCTGCTGGACTGCACTCCCTCGTTGGGGATGCTCACGGTCAATGCACTGGCGGCGGCAGACACGACACTGATTCCGATGCAAGCGCAGTACCTCTCTGCCAAAGGTCTGGAACAGCTCTTGCAGACGATTGGCAAAGTTTGGCGACAGATAAACCCAAAACTGAAAATTGAGGGTATTCTGCTCACCATGACCGATAGCCGCACCATCTACGGCCAGCAGATCAGCAACCTGATTCGGCAAGGCTACGGAAAGCACCTAAAAGTATTTGAGCAGACAATTCCCCGGTCTGTCCGTGCTGCGGAAATCAGCACAACAGGAGAAAGCATTTACAAGCATGACCCGAAAGGCAAGGTGGCCGAAGCCTACCATTCCATTGCAAAGGAGGTGGTGGCCGATGCCGAAAAACGACTTAAACGTAACACTGAAAGGGATAGATGAACTTTTATTTTCTACCGAAGAACAACGGCAGGAAGAAAAAAGAGAGCAGGTGCAGCAGATTCCCATTGATGAGCTGCATCCGTTTACCAACCACCCTTTCAAAGTTGTGGACGATGAAGCTATGACCCGGACGGTAGAAAGTATCGCTCAGTTTGGTGTTCTGGCTCCACTTATCGCAAGGCCGCGCCCAGATGGTGACGGTTATGAAATCATTTCCGGGCACCGCCGCCAGTTCGCTGCAAAGATGGCTGGACTGGAAACGCTGCCCGTCATTGTGCGGGATATGGACGATGACGCCGCCACCATTTTAATGGTCGATTCCAACTTGCAGCGAGAACACATCTCGCCCAGCGAAAGAGCATTTGCGTACAAAATGAAACTGGATGCTCTAAAAAATCAAGGTGCTAGGTCGGATTTAACTTCGCCGCAAAATGCGGCGAAGTTTCGCAGCGATGATACAGTTGCAAAAGCTCAGGGCATCAGCGGTGATACTGTGCGCCGCTATGTCCGGCTGACGAACCTTATTCCTGAACTGCTCAATATGGTGGACGAAAAAATGATTTCATTCAATCCTGCCGTAGAGCTGTCTTACCGCTCGCTTGAACAACAGCAGGAGATGATAAAAGCAATGGATGATACCCAAAACGCACCGTCTGTTTCACAGGCAAAGCGTATCAAAGAGCTGGCACAAAAAGGCCAATTTAACTCTGATGCCGTTGTAGCTATTATGGGAGAGGAAAAGAAAAGCGAGTTGGACACTGTAACCATCAAAAATGAAACCCTGCGCAAGTACTTTCCACGCAGTTATACTCCCCGGCAGATGGAAGAAAAAATCATTCAGCTTCTGGATGCGTGGCAGAAAAAGCAACAGCGCAAAAATGAACGCTGATTATGCCTTGAACCGTAAGACCCCCATTGGGTCTTTTTATTTTGCAAAAATTCAGGAGGTAACGCCTATGAATAACACGATTCCTTTCAATCCCACTTCTCGCACCGTCCGCACCGAGCAGATCACCGTGGACGTGAGCATCCTGTCCGTGCTGAGCCATGCGGTATCCCCCAGCAGACGAGAGCAGGATGCTAATATCTATCTCGCTGCCATTGCCCCGGATATGGAGTTGACCATCATCATGGAGGAGGATGCACCCCATATTCTGCCCTGCTTTGATGAAGAAGATGCCACTATCGCTATCAAGGGTGCGCCGCTGTTCATCAGCTACAATCCGGCGCAGGTACTGACGCTTGCGGGCAAGCACTATCTGACAGGTGCAGTCATTTTCTACCGCACGGACAGCAGCGGCCATATCGTTTCGCTGACGGTGGAGGACGTTTACCGCTTCCAGAGCTATCTGGAGATGCAGAGCGTCACGCTGGTGGCAGATGGTCAGGAACTGGCCTGTGTCTGCATTGACTGAGGTGCGCCATGTTGAGCTTTTTCATCGGTTTCGCTTTCTTTGAGTTCGGCGCACTCTGCGGCTTTTTCGTGGCTGCGCTGATGCAGGCGGCAAGGGATGGTGATGAACGTGCAGGAAGAAGTCGAGCAGAAAACATTCAACATTGTGGTGTCCACCACGAAGCTGACCGCCCGGACGATTCTGAACGCTGGCCGGACAGCACTTCGGGAGTATCAGTCAAAATTACTGGCCGATAAATCAAGCGGCAAACAGAGTATTCGGATGCTCCTGCGTCAGAATCGCGGTGTGTCCAGCGTGGAAATCAACAAAACAGGCATCCGCGACTTTGAGCAGTATGCAAAAAAGTATGGCATCGACTATGCCATCCGCAAGGACAGCTCTGAGGTGCCGCCCCGGTATCTGGTCTTTTTCAAAGCCCCGGACGCGGACGCTTTTAATGCAGCGTTCAAAGAGTATTCGGCATCCCTGCTGAATAAAGTGAAACGTCCTTCCGTGCTGGAAAAGCTGCATGAGCTGGTACAGGCCGCAGCGGAACTTCCCGGAAAAGCCCGGCACAAGCAGGAGGAGCGCGGCCTATGAGCAAAAAGAAGCTTTCTAAGCTGCTGGCGCTCTATCTGCCCTATGTGGTGATCAGCTTGCTGGCAACCAATTTGGGCGAGGCATGGCGGCTGGCTGCGGGTAAGGAACTGGGCAATAAAATCGTATCGCTGATGGATACGCTCCCGGCTGCATTTTCAAATCCGCTGCCCAGCCTGCATCCGTTTGACCTGTTCATTGGTCTGTGCTGCGGTGCAGGGATGCGGCTGGCGGTGTACCTGAAAGGCAAAAACGCCAAGAAGTACCGTCACGGCATGGAGTACGGATCTGCCCGTTGGGGCGGGCCTAAAGATATCGAACCTTTCATGGCTCCAAAATTTGAGGAGAATATCATCCTCACAAAAACGGAACGCCTGATGATGAGCAACCGCCCACCTGACCCCAAGAACGCCCGGAATAAAAACGTGCTGGTGGTGGGCGGCTCCGGCAGCGGCAAGACAAGGTTCTTTATCAAGCCGAATCTGCTGCAATGTGATTCCAAGAATTTTCCGGCATCATTCGTGGTTACAGATCCGAAAGGTAGTATCGTGGTCGAGTGCGGGAACGCACTTCTGAAAAACGGTTACAAGCTGAAAATTCTGAACACCATAAACTTCAAAAAGTCGATGCACTACAACCCCTTCGCCTATGTTCACAGCGAAAAGGACATTCTGAAACTTGTTACGACCCTGATGACCAACACCAAGGGTGAAGGGTCCGGCGGGGACCCATTCTGGGAAAAATCGGAGCGTCTTTTGCTCACCGCCCTGATCGCCTATCTGCATTATGAAGCCCCGGTGGAGGAACAAAACTTTGCTACCCTGCTGGAAATGCTCAACACCATGCAGGTGCTGGAGGACGACGAGGAATACCAGAACCCGGTGGATCTGCTGTTTGAAGAACTGGCAAAAAAGAAGCCCAACAGCTTTGCCGGGCGGCAGTACAAACTTTACAAGCTGGCTGCCGGCAAGACCGCAAAATCCATCCTGATTTCCTGCGGCGCACGGCTCGCCCCCTTCGACATCCAAGAACTGCGTGACCTTACCATGTACGATGAACTGCAACTGGACACGCTGGGCGATAAGAAAACGGCACTGTTCCTCATCATGTCGGATACGGATTCCACCTTTAACTTCCTCATCAGCATGGTCTACACGCAACTTTTCAATCTCCTGTGCGACAAAGCAGACGATGTGTACGGTGGCAAGCTGCCCATCCATGTGCGGTGCCTGATCGACGAGTGCGCCAACATCGGGCAGATTCCAAACCTTGAAAAATTAGTAGCCACCATCCGCAGCCGTGAGATCTCAGCTTGCCTTGTTTTGCAGGCGAAAAGCCAGTTAAAGGCGATCTACAAGGACAATGCGGACACCATCATCGGCAATATGGACAGCCAGATTTTTCTCGGCGGTTCGGAACCCGGTACACTGAAAGACTTGTCTGAAATGCTGGGAAAAGAAACAATTGATTCGTTCAACACCTCGGACACCCGTGGCAACAGCCCCAGTTACGGCACTACGTTCCAGAAGATGGGGCACGAATTACTGAGCCGGGACGAACTGGCGGTGCTGGACGGCGGCAAGTGTATTTTGCAGCTGCGTGGTGTCAGACCGTTTCTTTCTGACAAGTACGACTTGACCCAGCACCCCAACTACAAGTTAACCTCGGACTACGACCCCAAAAACACCTTCGATATTGAAAAATATCTGAACCGAA
>OIXY01000180.1_pt1 | contig 17300 bp, 10 predicted proteins | sample 1588051 | NCBI WGS metagenome assembly OIXY01 (sample SAMN03283247) | human gut metagenome | biome: human-associated habitat; material: feces | host: Homo sapiens | place: Peru | collected 2012 | reverse complement strand
CGGACTTGCTCCTTCTTCAGATGCTTATAAAGCCACAGGAAGGCGGGAATGAGGAAGAGATCTGCCATGACCCACGCCACAGGGTCGCCGAAGCAGACTCCCGTCCACGCCAGGGCTGGTACCAGCCAGAGACTCACGCCACATCTCGCTATCATTTCCATCACGCCACTCAGCATCGAGAGATTGCTGTAACCCAAGCCCTGGATGCTGTAGCGCAGGATGGTGAGCAAGCCCAGACAAGGATAGAAATAGTTGGCTATGCGCATAAACTGGGCAGCATAAGTCACCACTTCTGCCTCGCCCTTATCCACGAAGAGCATCATCATCTCGTCGGCAAACGGATAGATGAGCAGGAAGGTGAAGACGAAATAAACCAGCATCATCCTGATGGAAGCCCTTACGCCCTGACCGATTCTATCCAACTTCCTGGCTCCCAGGTTCTGACCGCAATAGGTAGCCATCGCCACTCCGATATTCTCGAATACGCAGGTAAAGAGATATTTGATGCGCATAGAGGCAGTAAATGCAGCCACATAAACCGTTCCCAGAGCGTTGTTGGCACTCTGGAGCATGATGAGGCCGATGGCAGTAATCGAGAACTGCAGACCCATCGGAACGCCGTTGTTCAGCAGAATGCTTATCTTTTTATTATCAAATTTCCTTTCCTCACCCTTCGGAATCAGAATCTGCATCTTCTTTTTGATAAACCAGATACAGAGCAGCACGGAAATTCCCTGCGAGAGCCAGGTGGCAATGCCCGCACCCTCTACGCCCAGTCCCATGCCGAGAATCAGAATGCCATCGAGAATGATGTTGATGACCGAGGCTGTGATGAGGAAATAGAAAGGCTGCTTCGAGTTGCCCAGGGCACGAATCTGACCGGAGAGCAAATTGTAGCCTATGGTGAAAGGAATCGCCGCAAACTGCAGCATCAGGAAGATGTAGGCATCATCGAACACCTCCTTCGGCGTATTCACCAGGTGCAGAATCTTTCCGCAGAAGATGCAGGAAAGAAAGGTGATGACCACGGCAAACACCACGGCGATGCGGATGCTGTTGCTTACGTAAGCCCGCATCTTGGCATAATCCCTGGCACCGAAAGCCTGGGCGATAGGGATGGCAAAACCGGCACAGGAGCCGTTGCAGAAGCCCATGATGAGGAACATGATGGAGCTGGATGCGCCTACTGCCGCAAGTGCTCCCACGCCAATCCATCTTCCCACGATGGCGGCATCGATGATGAGGTACATCTGCTGGAGGATGTAGCCCAAGATTAGTGGAATCGCAAATTTGATGATGGCTCGCAAGGGCGAGCCAACAGTCATGTCATTAGTTGAGTGCATCTCCTATTTTCTGTTTGATTTCTGCCATTTTGTTGCGGCGCTCAATGGAAAACGTATCCCCGTGGGCTTCCACATAATCGAAGAGCATGAAAGCCTTGTTCAGGAGTTCATCTCTTGTAGGTTGTCCCACGGTATCTGCCTCGTGATAATAGAGTTCGGCAAGCATGTCCATCTTGGAGAGTCGCTTCTCCTCGTCGACAATTCCTGCCATCGCCTTCATCACATCCTCGATGGTGGCGATGCTGTAGAAGGCGTAGGGACCTACGTATTGATTGTAGAGCTCCCTGATCTTCTCACGTCTCACCTCCACCTCTTTCTTTTCGAGCATTCTTTCGAGTGCCGCCATAAACTCGCGAATCAACCGCTGGATATAATCTCGTTGTAGCATAATCTTGTTTTTTTCCTTTTCACCTTAATTAAAAACGGGTGCAAAATTACGGAAAAGTTGCGAAATAGCACAAGATATTCGAGAAAAGAATGCGTTAAAGTTGGTTATCTTAATCATATTTCGTAAGTATATGAACAAATTAATACAGATTAAGAGTTCTATGCAATATGAAAGTATATATCAGCCAGTCTGTATCGAGTATAAAACATCAAAAAAATCAGCATTTTTTTTGGAAAATTCATTGAAAAAATGTAATTTTGCATCCAGAATGTCATAAGATTAACTATCTAAAGGATGATTATAAACTTTCAAGGAATAAACGAAAAAGAAGAAAAGGCTTGGAAAAAGCTTTTTGAGTATTATTATGCGCCTCTGTGTTGTTATGCAAATGAGTATCTCCATGACATGGAACAGGCAGAGGACATCATTCAGGACATTCTCTTAAAAATCTGGAAATCAGATTATATTTTCGAAAGCAGCCAACACCTTAATTATTATTTATACAGATCCGTGTATAACAACTGTATCTCCTATCACAGAAAGCATCATGAACTTGTAGGAATATCAAATGAAATCTCAACTACTTGGGCAGACGAAGACTTTGCTGCAACAGTAAAAGAAGAGATGACTCGCCGCCTATACGAAGAAATACAAAAGCTTCCCACCCAGCGGCGCAAAATCATCATGCTGTCTATAGAAGGAAAAAGCGGAAAAGAAATAGCAGAGATTCTCAACATTAGCATTAACACAGTAAAAGCAGGAAAAGCCAAGGCTATAAAAGCCTTAAGAAAGGGAACAAAAGACTCCCCTATTTTACTTTTTCTATAATTTTTTGATTTTTCAGTAATACTTTTCCCGTTTTCTGCATATTATAATTGTAAAACGATTACAATATGAAGCAAAACGACAAAAATAACATAGATAGGACGATTGATTCTATAGAAAATAATGAGGAGCAGCCTACTCCCCATCTGGAAGCCGTACGCCATTATTGGCACTTTGAAGATGTTTCCAAAAGAATCATGCAATATGAAGAAATCAATGTTGCAAAAGCTTATCACTATTTCTCCCATGCAATCCATCCTAAAAGGGAATGGAATATCTGGAAAATTGCTGCCGCAATAGCAGCCGCAATTATAGTTGCTGTACTCTTCATATACCCTAATCATACCCAACAGCCATCGCAGGAAATCAAGACGATGCTGGCTAAGAAGATTCCGGTATTGTCTGACTCTATGCCACAAATCAAACTGAGCAACGGGCAAATCATCGCACTCAACCAGCCCAATACTCAAATCAACCAACAAGGTATTCATGCCATTGTCGGCAATAGCAGCATCGTAATAAACACAGAAGAAGATTCTCCGGTCGAAATGCTGGAACTTTCCATACCAAGAGGATGCCAATATCAGGTAGCACTCCCTGATGGAAGTATCGTAACCTTGAACTCCGGATCAAAACTCCGTTTTCCGAATACATTCAAAGACAAGAGAAATGTCATCTTAACTGGTGAAGCCTACTTTGATGTAAAGAAAGACGGAAGACCTTTCAGCGTAACTTGTCCGCAAGGAACAATCTACGTCAAAGGAACTACTTTTAATATAAAAACATACAATAGCAAACAAACTTATGTAACGCTTTACACGGGTAAGGTTGTCTATGAATCACAGGGACAGACTGTATCCATGAAACCAGGAGACAAACTGATACAAGATGGCGTAAATATTAGTTTGCAGCATGCCACAACAGAGGAAGACAGAACATGGAAGGAGGGGCTCATAAGCTTTGACGATGAAAGTCTCACCGATGTGATGTCAGACATCGAACGCATCTATGATGTTCATGTCATCTATGAGCGCAACGTTGACGATTTACGTTTCAGCGGTATCTGCAAGCGAAATCAATCAGTAGAAAGTTTCATGCAAATCATGGGACTCACAGAAGAATTTGAATACGAAATACAGGGTAAAAATATCATCATCAAATAGATTTCAATAGTCAATATTAAAGAAACTATCAACATTTTATTTATATGAAAAAGAGAGAAAAACGATTAGGGCATTTTTTGAAGGATAGCCATGTGCTGAGGGCAACTGCTCTTGGAGTACTATTGAGCAGCAACTTCGCATACGCTATTGCCCAACATCAGAAGTTCAGTGGAAAATTTGTCAATGCTAAGGCAACGACAGTTTTGGAGAGTGTTATCAAGAAAACAGGTATCTACTGTGTGTATAATGCAGAATTGCTTCGCAATGTGAAAATTACGGCAGATGCACACAACGAGGATATTTCTGTTTTTCTTAATAAAACATTCGCCAACAAGAAAATTGAGGTCATCTGGCAGGGGAATACGGCTGTAATACGAAAAAAGGGAAACTATAATGCCGTCATACAAGTATCAGGACACATTACAGATAGCAACAACGACCCTTTGCCAGGCGTAAACATCTCTGTCGTAGGCGGTAAGGAAACTGCTGTCTCTAATACGGAAGGAAACTATCAGATAAGTGTTCATGAACAGGATGTACTAAGATTTGCCTTCATCGGAATGAAGACACGCACTATACTTGCCAATAAAAATAATATAAATGTAACGATGCAGGAGGATGTACATACGATGAAAGATGTCGTCGTGACCGGCTATCAAAATATTGATCGCTCGAAACTGACTTCTGCTGTTACCTCACTCAAAATGGAGGACATCAACAATCCTGGTGTAACAACAGTTGACCAGATGCTTGAGGGTAAAGTTCCTGGTATGATCTTCATGAAAAATTCAGGCCAGGTTGGTGCTGCGCCTAAACTGAGAATACGTGGAACTTCCACCATTTTGGGTAATCGTGAACCTCTTTGGGTTCTCGACGGAATCGTATTGTCCGCCCCCGTCAACGTTGATCCACAACAGATTAACGACCCAGACTTTGTCAATTTATTAGGAAATGCAATTTCTGGTCTCAACCCTAACGACATAGAGCAGATAGATGTCCTGAAAGATGCATCTGCCACAGCTCTGTATGGCGCAAAGGCTGGAAATGGTGTCATCGTCATCACCACCAAAAAGGGAAAAATAGGCAAACCTTCCATCACCTATACCGGCAACTTCACCTATACTCCTCGACCAAGATATTCTGACAAGGACGTATATATGATGAATTCCGAAGAGCGAATGGATGTATCCAAGGAGTTGATAGACAGAAAGATGTACTACAACAACATTACGCAATGGTCAGGATACGAAGAAGCTCTGTTGGACTACTATAATGGAAAATTGAGCTATGACGAGTTCAAAGCCAAGAGTGACTATTACAAGAATGTCAATACAGATTGGCTTGGACTGCTTACGCACGATGCATTCTCACACAACCACAGTATATCTCTTTCCGGAGGTTCACCCAACATCAAGTATTACGCTTCTTTGGGCTACGGCAAGGAAGATGGCGTAATCAACAAGGAGAATGGTGAACGCTATACTGCCATGCTGAACCTTTCCACGAATTACCGTAAGTTTAACGCCAGTTTCCAATTGCTCGCCAATCATTACGAGCAGCAGCATCTTCCTTCCGGACTGGGCGTGATGAACTATGCATATAATACAAGCCGAACCATGCCTGCATATAATGAGGACGGCTCCTTGTTCTATTATCCTCGCACCAACTCCAATTCACTTCAGTACCAGTACAACATACTCAATGAAATGGAAAATTGCGGAGATAATTCTACTACAGACGGAATCAACCTTCGTGCGCAAGTGCGTTATGACTTCATGCCAGGTCTCAATATCGACGGTTTGCTGTCTTATGCCATCAGCAATACCAACCATGAGACGTACTACACAAAAGATACTTACTATGTATTCGGACTGCGTGGAGATCAAACTTCGCGCTGGGATCTCTGTCCTGTAGGAGGTGAGATGAAACGAGAAGATACTCGCAATCACAATTATACTGCTCGCATACAAGCCAACTATATGAAAAACTTTGGTCCAAATAAGAATCATCTCATTACTGCGTCTGGTGGTTTTGAGGTGAAATCAACGGAATACAAAGGATTCAATATCACCCGACGTGGCTACTTTCGGGAATTTGGCGGTTACTTCGATGCCGTGCCTACCACATATAGCATGTATTATAATCAGTTTATGAGTACTGCTGCTGCATTAGGTTCATATAATCGACAGCTTACAAACGAAGTGGCTTGGTACACAACTGCAGGTTATGGTTATAAGGATACCTACATCTTTAATGTGCATTTAAGAAGTGAGCGTTCCAATCTGTTTGGTTCACGTGCAAATGATGAGTTTTCTCCTATTTGGGCTGTATCAGGACGCTGGAATATGAAGAAAGACATTTTGAAAAAAATAAAATGGGTAGATGATGCAGCTCTGCGCCTGTCTTGGGGTTATCAGGGTAATATGCTGGCAGGACAAACTGCCAAGATGATTATCCAGCAAGCCAAGATTACAGACCCTACCTTCAACGAGTCGTATGCCACCATCGTGAAGTATCCAAATCCTAATCTGAAATGGGAAAAGACAAATTCGTATAATATCGGTTTGGACTTTGCCTTGTTGAACAACAAAATCAGAGGTTCCTTTGCCTACTTCTACAAGAAGACAGATGATGCTTTCCTGACAAAAACCATATCAGAAATCAATGGCATCAAGCAGTATGTTATCAACGGCGGAACTTTACAGAACCAAGGAGTCGAACTTTCATTGAGTTTTACCCCTATCAACAATGCCAATATTGGAGGCGGCAAACGTGGGTTTGTATGGCGTTTCGACCCTCAAATAGGAGAAGTTCTCAATAAGGTAATCAACCGTGCCATCAACAACAAGACTCATGTGTTGAGAGATGAAATCACGTATAATGATTTTCTGAATGGCGACATAGAATTGTCCAACAAACCTATCAGCACTTTTTACTCTTATAAGTTTAAGGGACTGAGCAATAAAGACGGTTCTCCTATCTTCTATGGATGCGAAGAGGAAAAGAAAGCTGAATATATGGAGAAATATAGCAAAATGGCAAATAAGGAAGATGTTTATATGGCTGTACTGACCGAATCTGGACAGCGAGAGCCTTATATACAGGGTAGCTTCAACAACTACTTCGGCTATCGCAATTTTGGTCTTTCCTTCAATTTCTCCTATTCTTTGGGCAATAAGATCCGACTACTTAAGATCTGTTCTGGCTATGCCTCCAACTGCATCTATCCACAGCAGAACCTGCGTAAGGAGTTTGTTTACCGCTGGCGAAAACCAGGTGATGAGGCATATACCAACATTCCAGGCCTTGTAACAAGCAGCAACATAAGTACGCCTTGGTGGAACGAATATCCTGCAAGCCAATATTCTTTTGGTGGAAACGTATATGAGATGTACGATAATTCAGACATTCGTGTGGTCAGCGGAAATTATCTTAAGTTGCAGACCCTCTCTTTCCGTTACAACCTGGAAGATAAATGGGTGCATAAGATGGGATTACAAACAGTCTATGTCAGCTTAGTGGGCAACAATCTCTTTACCCTCTGCAGCAGCAAACTTCATGGGCAAGACCCAACGATGAGCGGTTCTACACCTAACATCAATCTTTCAACTCGTCCATCATATACATTAAATATTAATGTAACATTATAAAGATTATCGAATTATGAATATAAAATATATAATCATATCAGCATTATTGCTGGCTACTTTCACTTCATGCGGAGATTTTCTTGAGGAGTATTCTACAGATCAGCGCTATTGTGAAACTCCTGAAGACCTCAACATGCTGTTGATAGGAGAAGGATACATCAAAACAAATAGCATCGGCAGTTTGTATTCACAAGAAACTATGACAAAAAGCAGTCTTGAGAGTGTAACCGATGCTCCCAACTTTCCATGGCTGCATGTTCTGGATGATGACTCAGAAGAATTTGCCGTTGACTATGTAGATACCAACAAAGGAACCCCTTTGTATATGTTTGGCAGTTTGCATAATTGGGGCGCCGATCCTTTCCGAAACATTCTCAACACCCAATGGAAAGATATCATGTGGGAAAAAATATACAAACAAATTGGTGCCGTAAATGCCATCATCTACCAAGGTGAGGAATTGAAGGAAAAAGTAAAGACTAACACAGAGAAAGATATGCTAAACCAAGTTTGTGGAGAAGCTTACTTCCTCCGTGCATACTACTATTATTATTTGGCCAACATATATGGACTTCCATACCGAAAGGCAACTGCTTCTACTGACTTCTCCGTGCCATTGAAGACTACAGAGGTCATAGAAGACAAATACTTCACCCGTGCCACCAATCAGCAAGTGTATAGCCAGATATGGAACGACCTCTGTAAAGCGGATGACTATCTGGGCAACTATTCCTCCACATCAGTAATACGAGCCAATATTGGAGCCGTGAGGACATTAAAGAGCCGTATAGCTCTTTATATGGAAAATTATAATGATGCTTTGGATGCCACAAATGATTTTGAGAATTGGAACTACAAGTTGACAGATCTCAATCATTTCGATATGAGCAGCAATTTCATAGGACGCTCAGTACCAGAGGTAATTTTTACCATGGGAGGTCCGATAGTACCAGCTGTATTCATAGATGATCATGTAAGTGACTGGAATGGAGATGACAACAGAGCATCAAGTTTCAAGGCATCATCGGATTTGATGGATTCATACCAGCCAAACGATCTTCGCTATAAGGCTTTCTTCCGCAAATCTACCACCAATAAGGTTCCCCTGCCAGAGAAATACAAGACATGGTCTGAATATAACAGCAAGGAAACGGTTTCGGATGTCTTCATCATCAGATATGCAGAAGTTTATCTCAACCGCGCAGAAGCACAAGCCATGCTGGGTCAAGATGAAGCGGCACGCCAAACCTTGCAGGAATTACGTAGCAAACGAATGGAAAATTCCAATATCAACGACATACCGACTACTGGCAGAGAACTTATTGATTTCATACGTGCAGAGCGTAGGCGAGAATTGTGTTTCGAGGGTCAACGCTGGTTTGACTTGCGCCGCTATTCTGTCAATAGCAAGTATCCTTTACCAGAGAATTTCTGCATCAAGCATCCTGCTTATACCTATGATGCCGCTTCAAACATGCATCATCTTGCGGGATACTACCAACTCAATGCTTACGACAAAGATCAGGCTGCGTGGGTTATTCCTATCCCAAATGCAACCATTGAGTTCAATAGAGGTTCACTTACCAATCTTGTTCGCCCTACACGTGACATGATTAAACAATAATATAATTATGAAGAGAATATATTTTTGGGTTGCAACATTTTGCATCATCTGCATGTTCGCATCTTGTTTCGAAGATGTGACAAAGTTTGAAGATTACGACCGTAACTGGTTTGCGCTGGAAGACGACCCTTCCGATCCTGCTGCACATGCCGCTTATGAGTTCTATCAGGAATATGGCATACCAGTATTCGACAATAATGTAATTGGAGAGCAAGAGCGTAAGGATGTGTGGGGAAATACTTACATACATCAAGAGACGCTCACATTAAATTATTCCATGGGCGGAATGGCAACTGCCAATTCTTCACCAAGCATCAGTTCTTTCACACTTTGCGACAAGGCTGTTGTTCCATCAGCTATCCAATTCATCAAGAACAATATCATGCCACTCCTCCCCAAGGGAATCCACATACAGAGTTTCCTGCTTGTAGAAAGCATGAAAAGCCAAGCTTTTGGCGACCGGGCTTTCAAGGGACTCAATACGATTGTGATAGCTAACGCCTCTAAACTGGCTACGATGGAAGGCAAAGAAAAAACGCAAACCATTAGTGCCATCATGAGAGCCATCATGGGTGACTATATATTGAACAACAAGGATTACAAGGAAAAACTGGAACAATTCTATAATGTTTCAAGAAGACTTTCACCAGAGAAAGATATCTACGATATGTACAAAGGATGGCTAAGGCAATATGTAACAGGAGCAGACCCCAACGACTGGCAACACCCTACCATGCAGGAAGTTGGCTTTTTGGGGCCAGACCCATCTAATTCATACTATACTCCTTCCAGCACATGGATGGACTTTAATATGTATTTGGAATCCTATTACAATCACTCTGCGGAAGAATTTGAAGCAGAATATCAGACATATCCATATATTATGGAGAAATATAATATTGTAAAATCAATAATAACATCTATCAAATAAAATGAACAAATTTATTTCAATTTTACTCATGGCTTGCATGGCTCTGTCTGTGCAAGCTAATGGAACGCACCTAAAAGGAACCTTCCATAAGATTATCATTCAGAATCAGACCAGTAATACTGCGCTTTTCACAGTCAATGAAAATGGTAACATCAAAGCCGTCACGGCAGCACCTTTGCGCAGTTCTGATAGAACTTTCGACATAAAGATTGGAGATGAAACTGGCCTGATTGGCAAGGTCGTATTCTTCGGAAATGATGGAGAATTCTACCCGCTTTATCTTGCTGAAGGTGATTCTATCAATATATTCGTGAATAATGGAAACATCCAGTTTAATGGTAAACTCTGTCCTGAAAACAAGTTCATTTCAGAATGGTTTAATATCATGGCAAAGCTTCGCGAATTGGACTATACGATGAAAGGACGACAAGTAACTGCCGCCTACTACAAAGAAGTTCTCGACAGCATAGCACCATTGGCAGAGGAGCATTTGAAAAACATCAATACAGGCAATAAGATTTTCGACAACTATATGAAGAAACTCATGCCTTATTATCTCCAATATGACGCCCTCAGCATGTTCATCAATGGTATATACTTCAACCAAAAGAGTGATTATCCGAAATATCTCCAGAACTTGTTCGACAACTATAAATACGACAACATGGATGTTTGGAATTACTTCATCATGCCTACCGATTTGCTGATAAACTATGCATTCGCCAGAGAGACGGTTTATAATTTCAAGCAAGGAATACCTGCCCCTATGATGATGGAGAATATTCAAAGCAATCAGCTGCGTGAAGCCTTTGGTCTTGAAGCCCTGAAACGCGGATTCTTCTTTGACGAGGCAGAAAAAGTGATGAAACAGTACGACTATTGTTTCACAGACGAAAAAATGAAAGCTGAGCGCGACCGTATCTTGGTGCAATATCGAGTTAACAAACCGGGAAATGACTGGGTTGATTTTGCGTATGAAGATATAAATGGGAAAAAACATCACCTTTCTGATTATCTTGGACAGGTTGTCGTAGTAGATGTTTGGGCTACCTGGTGTGGTCCGTGCAAGCGAGAACTTCCTTCTTTAGAACAGTTAGAAAAAGAGATGGCTGGCAAGAAAGTAACTTTCATAAGCCTTTCTGTAGATCAGAATAAAAATACATGGAAAAATTATATCCAGGAAAAGAAATTAAAAGGTATCCAGCTTATTTCTTTTAACAAAGGACCTATCGTTGATATTTATAAGGTAAACTCTATTCCCCGTTTTATGGTCTTCTCCAAAAAAGGGAAAACGGTATCAACAGACGCTCCCAGACCTTCAACACCAGATCTGAAAAGAATGATAGAACAGGAATTAGCTAAATGATAATGATGAGCAAAAGATTTTCGTTTATAATACCATTACTGCTTTTCATCGCAGCTATGGCACAAGCCCAAGGTATTGCATTCGAGCAGAGTCTGACTTATAGTCAAGCCGTTGCTTTGGCGAAGAAAGAAGGCAAGATGCTCTTTATGGACTGTTATACTTCCTGGTGTATTCCGTGCGCCAAAATGTCAAAAGAAATATTTCCGCAAGCCATTTGCGGCGAATATTTCAACCCTCGCTTTGTAAGTATTAAAATGGATATGGAAAAAGGTGAGGGTAAGGAACTTGCAAAGAAATTCCAAATCATGTCATACCCTACCTTTCTTTTCATAGATACTAATGGAAAAGAAATCAACAGAATGGTAGGAGGTTCGCCTGATGCCAAGACTTTCATCAACAAGGTGAAAGAGGTCACTAATCCGGAAAACTCTCTTGCTAAAATGAAAGAAGTTTTCGACAAGAACCCGTATGACTACAAGCAGGGAATGAAATATGTCAAGGCTCTCCTGGATCACAATATGGATGCGACAGAAGTCATGGATAAAATCTACTCCAATCCATACGAGTCACAAAGATATGATAAGGAGTTCATGTCATATTATCTCTCCTCTTGCGACATCAGAAGTCCGCGGTTTGACAGGCTCATGTTCGATCGCAACAAAATGAACGAGCATATGGGTAAAGAAAACATCAACAAAATGATATTCGATACATATCGCAAAGACATGTATCTGGTGGCGGATGAACGTCCTCACAACTATACGGTGGATGATGTGCGCAAATGTGCCATGATAACGGCTATGCTTGAATTGCCAGCGGATAAGGCAGAAACTCATTTGCCACGCATTGCCTATTATATCATAGCCAAAGAGTATGATGCACTCATACGTTATTACAAGCAAATAGTAGCTTACTTACCTTCCAACGATTCATATAAGGGCATTATCAATGGGTTCCTTGCCAAGCAGTATCATCACATGAATGAGAAACAGAAAATGGAAGTCAAGGAATATTTTGATAACTGCGCAAGAAATGCAAGTCGTGAAGGAAACTACTATACAGAAATCAAAAATTATCTCGACAATTAATAAATAAAGCTGGATATGATAACAAATAAGTTATATCTCATAAAAGTTTTTTTGCTTTGCTTACTGTTGGAGATTGGCAACTATGCCCATGGACAGGAATCCGACTCGCTTCTTACCACGTTGAGAAGCGAGTTAAAATACAATATGGCGGAATTGAGCAAGCAAGAAAAAGCTCCTTATTTCATGAGTCTTCGACTCACAGATACAGAAAACATAGTTGTCAAGAGCAACCTTGGAATTGCCACCACGAATAGAAACCATGAAAGAATGGTAACTCCACAAATCCGCCTGGGCAATACCGAATTGGACAATTTCAAATATGACAGCCAAGGAAGTGGAGCTACAGGACAGGAATCACGTAATGGCAAAGGTGTCCTCATCCCTATTTCGGGGCAAGTGATTCCTGCTATGCGACAAGGCATCTGGCAAGAAGTACTTCGCCGATATAATGTTGCTTTGGAACATTTGGAACAAGCCAAGTCAAAAACATTGACAGGACAAGACAATGAAGACAAAGCTCCTTGTTTTTCTTCTGTTCCTGTAACCAGACATTATGAGGCTCCTTATACAGAAGGAGAGAAACTGGTGGATGTATCTTATTGGGAGAATCGCCTCAATAAAGTGACACAAGTTTTCAAAGAATATGCAGATATTGAAAATGGTGTAGCTTCTCTTGATGCAGAATTTGTCCGCAAATATCTGGTAACAACAGAAGGAACTGAAGTTGTGCAAAACCGTAAAGTATATCGCATTATGCTTTCGGCTTCTGTCATGGCTCCAGACGGCATGGTCTGTCCCTTGAACTTAGACTATCTGGCATACTCGCTTGACCAGTTCCCTGATGAAGAAAAGATGTTATCAGATGCACACGACATTCTGGAAAGACTGAAGGCGCTTCGCAAGGCTCCTATAGCAGATCCTTATACAGGACCAGCCATTCTATCAGGACCAGCAAGTGGCGTTTTCTTTCATGAAATTTTCGGCCATAGACTGGAAGGACATCGTCTTAAATCAGGAGGACAAACTTTCAAGAAAATGATAGGACAGAAAATCCTTCCAGAAACTTTCAACGTGTATTGCGATCCGACGTTACAATATTACCATGGAAATGCACTCAACGGTTATTACCAGTATGATGATGAAGGCGTGAAGGCTCAAAGAGTAGATAATGTAGAAGGAGGAATACTAAAAAATTTCCTACTCAGTCGTGTGCCTTTGGAACAGTTTCCAACAAGCAACGGCCACGGACGTGCCGTTGGAGGCAACGATCCCGTTTCTCGTCAATCTAACTTAATCGTTGAAACAACACAACCTTATAGTGAAGCAGAACTCAAGAAAAAATTAATAGAAGAAGCCAAAAAACAGCACAAGATATACGGATATTATTTTAAAACAGTAACAAGCGGATTTACCTATACAGGAGAAGGAGGCAGTCTCAACTCATTTAATGTTACTCCTATCGAGGTGTATCGCATCTACGTAGATGGAAGAAAGGATGAACTGGTAAGGGGTGTTGACCTCATTGGCACCCCGCTGTCTATGTTCTCTAACATCATGGCTGCAGGCAATACCTATAGTACATTTACTGGAGTATGTGGAGCTGAATCTGGCTGGGTGCCGGTTTCTGCCAGTTCGCCTATGATATTTGTCAACAAGATCGAAACTCAACGTCGCCAAAAGGATAACCAGCAAAGCAGAATACTTTCTGCACCCACTATCCAATCCACCAATGCGAATGATGATGAGGCGGTCTTTTCGGCGATGAGTGATGAGATGAAGCGTACCTCACAGCAGTTGTCCTATTCCAATTATCCGCATGCGTTCTATGTAGATTACAATATCTCCCATTCCAAGCAAGTTAATATTACTGCTTCACTTGGAGGTATTATCCATGCGCAAGAATATCCTGCCATGACTATGGGAAGCGCCAGCTTAAAGATTGGAAATTACCAGTTCACAAGCGATATGAATCCTGGTCAAATGGCATCTGTCATGTTTGATGGGAAATTGAATTATGACAATATTCGAAGAGAACTTTGGAAGGCTTCCGACTATATGTATAAATACTGTCTCAATGCCTATTCCTACAAGCAGAATTATCTTGCCAACACTCCTAAGCCAATGGAGGAACTTCATGTTCCTGATTTCTTGGGAATGAAAGCAAATGAAAAATTGGATAGACAGACCCGAGATAGTATCCGCTTCTCTTATCTGTCAAATTTAGCAAAGTCGCTCTCTGCAATTTTCTTGAAATATCCTTGCATTTATAACTCCAAAGTATTTTTTAATTGCAAAAACAATGACATATACCGATTAAATTCTGAAGGAGTAAAACAAAAGACCTGCAATGGGTATGCAGAAATCTATGTCTCGGCTAACATCCAAACCAATAGCGGCTCTACTATAGGTGATTGTTATAATAAAATATTTTGCACGGACAAAGAACTGGATGAGGATCAGTTGAAAAGGGACATCACACAGTTTGCTGAAAGAATGATGCAAAGAAAAAATGCAATATCCGTAAGTGACTACTATATTGGTCCTATCATGTTTGAAGATGATGCTGTCACTACCGCAATCTCCAATTGCATCTATCCTATCATCATTTCGAAGAGAAGTGTGAAAGACAATAGCGGTATAGGAAGTCTTATTTGGGGAAAGCGAATTATTGACAAGAATCTTTCACTTACTCAATTGGGAAATCTTTCTCATTACAATAATCAGCAACTCCTGGGCTACTATCAGCACGATGCTGATGGATTGGTTCCTCAAAAAGAATTGGATGTGATTAAAAATGGTATCTTGGGACATCTCATCTGTGGTAGATTTCCTGCTCTTAATTGCTTGGAATCAACTGCCAACAACCGTTTCGACGTTGACCCTACCCAACAGATGAGCTGTGGTACTATGCCTGGAGTGATGAGATTATCTTGCACGTCGTCTGTCACATTCGACAAAATGAAGCAATTTTTATGCAAAGAAGCTAAAGGACAAGGTTTGACATATGCTTATCTCATAAAACAACCTGCCGGCTGCTCTCCTTGCCTTTACCGAATTGACGCTAAGACAGGAAAAGAGGAAATGGTGAATGTTTATGACATTCCCCAACTTCAAAGATCCGACTTCATGCACATTCTAAAATGCGCTACGGAAAACAATGTGCAAAATATAATTAATAATAACATAGGAACTTCCATTATTGCTCCACGATGTTTAATTGTAGAAAGCATGGAGAAGTTCTTCCAAAAAGTAAAAGTTGGAAAAGCGTTTCCAGTTAAGAATCCACTAGTTTTCAAATAAAAGGAGATACAATTCTCTCTTACTTTTACATGAAAGGAGGGCTGCCTGAGATAGGTAGTCCTCCTTGTCATATAATCATATACCATCCTCTGTGTTTACGCTTAACAAGCGGCAGAACATCCTCTTCCTTGAAAGCATTCCATTGGATGCCTTGGATGAGGATATTGGAGATTACTATTATCAGAAATACAATACTAAAAACTCTCCTCTACCCCATACAATGGGACATTCTTCATCCACTCTTGCTCCTTGTATGGCGACATGGAGAAGCGGATGGCTCGCAAGTCGGGATGGGCGTCAAAGAAGGCGCGAAGTGACTTGGAACGCAGGTTCTCTTCCGCTTTTACCTCTATCGGAGTTATCACCCCTTGGTGCTGGGCAAGGAAGTCTATCTCCAAGCGAGCGTCTTCCCTACTATAATAATAGGTGTAAATGTCCTGTTGACATAATAGCTGGGTAAGGACATAGTTTTCCGTGAACGCCCCCTTGCTCTCCGTCATGGCTTTGTTGGAGATGAGCATTTGGGCAGGTTCCATCTCGCTCAGCGCACCCAGGAGGCCGACATCCAGGAGAAACAGCTTGAAGGCATTGAGGTCTTCGTAAAACTTCAAAGGCATTCCAACTTCTCTTACTCGGGAAATGCGATAGGTGAGACCTGCATCCACCAGCCATTGTATTGCCATCTCAAAATCCTTGGCTCGTGCTCCGCTTCTCACCGCTCCATAGATGAACTTCTTGTTTTCCTTGGCAAGCTGGGAAGGGATGGATTGCCAAACCATGCTGATGCGAGTGGCTTCATTTGGGCTGACATGCTTCGACATGTCACTACGATAAATGGTGAGAATGTTGTTCTGAACCTGTCTGACGAGATTTGCATCGTTAGTTGCAAGATAAGTTTTCACAGCCTCAGGCATTCCCCCTACAAAATAATATTCTCTTAATATCTTGATGAGTTTATCATGAAGTAATGTGATGGTCTTCCAGTCTTTACTTTTCAATATGTTCAGCAACTGTTCTTCGTCTTTTGCCATAAGAAACTCTTCGAAAGACATAGGGTAGAGTCGAATGATATCAACCTTTCCCACTGGGGCGGATTCTCCTTGGTGCATGGCAACGCCTAAAAGTGAACCTGCTACAGCCACATGGTATTCTGGTGCATTTTCACAGAAATACTTCAGCGAGGAAAGTCCCTTGTGAAGTTCTTGTATTTCATCCAGAATGATAAGCGTTTTGCCAGGGATTATAGGCTGTTTGCTAATGGCTCCGATAACCATTAGGACTCGCTTCATATCATAATCTTCTGCAAATATGTTGGCAATCTCAGAGTTTCCATCACAGTTGATGTAGGCAACGTGGTCATATTCCTGTTTCCCAAACTCCTGGAGGATATAAGTCTTGCCTACTTGTCTTGCTCCTGATAAGATTAAGGGCTTTCTGTAAAGGCTCTCTTTCCATGCTTTTAATTGTTCTATGATCGTTCTTTTCATCCTTACATACATTTTGAAGTTGTTAATGATGTTAATAACTTGCTGTTATGATGTTTAAACAGCTCTGTCGGTTGCAAAGATACACTTTTTTACACGATCTTCCAAATGTTTACAACACTTTTTTACACGAACTTT